>Ga0209042_1002811_pt1 | contig 11009 bp, 7 predicted proteins | sample SaaInlV_200m_DNA_6_FD_184649 | JGI IMG/M metagenome (GOLD analysis project Ga0209042, IMG submission 184649) | Marine microbial communities from expanding oxygen minimum zones in the Saanich Inlet - SI037_S2LV_200m_DNA (SPAdes) (version 2) | ecosystem: Environmental > Aquatic > Marine >...
ACCCATCTTCAACATTATATTTTGAAGCGTCGTTTTGTGATATTTCTACAAAGCTTTCAGGGGATCTTTCGTTCAGACCTTCCGATTTACGTGTCATAGTTCCGGTATGGTAATGATAAATTACCCTTCCGGTGGTAAGGTACATTGGATATTCCTCATCGGTTTTTTCTGCGGGTGGAATATAATCGATGTCATGGAAATTTCCTTTCCCGCAGGGAAACTGCTCCGTATGAAGAATGGGGGTTCCAGGGTGATCAGGTGTCGGGCATGGCCAGTGAAGACCAATATCGTCTATTCTATTATAATCAAGCCCGGCATAAGACGGTGTTACATCGGCTATTTCCCTGAAAATTGCTTCCGGACTTTCATATGCCATGCTGTAGCCCATCTTTGTTGAAATTTCACAGATGATTTTCCAGTCATCCTTTGCCTTTCCGGGAGGATTTACAGCTTTTCTTATTCTTTGAACGCGCCTTTCTGTGTTTGAAAATGTTCCGTCTTTTTCGGCAAAACAGCTTGAAGGCAGAACCACATCGGCAATTTTTGCCGTTTCTGTCATGAAAATGTCCTGAACAACAAGAAAATCAAGGTGTGAAAAACATGCTTTCGCATGATTCAGATCAGGGTCTGAAACAAGGGGGTTTTCGCCTATCACGTATATGGCTTTTACTTTACCTTCATGGGCCATTGGGACCATTGCGGTAACAGTCAAACCGACATCGGGAGACAGATCCGAAACACCCCATTTAGCCTCAAACTTTTTCCTGATATCATCATTTGTCACAGGCTGATAACCTGTATATACATTGGGCAGGCCGCCCATGTCGCAGGCCCCCTGAACATTGTTTTGCCCTCTTAAAGGGTTGACCCCTCCGCCAGGAATTCCCATGTTGCCGCATAGCATGGCAAGATTTGCAAGGGACTTTACATTGTCGGTGCCTGTTACATGCTGGGTAATGCCCATGCAGTAGACAATACATCCGGCTTTTGCGTTTGCATACATCCTTGCAGCATCAATAAGATCCTGTGCAGGAATTCCTGTTATTTCTTCAACATATTCAGGGGTGAACTTTTCAACTATCTTTTTTACTTCTTCAAAACCTTTTGTACGGTTTTCCACAAATGTCTTATCGTGAAGGTCTTCTTTAATAATGACATGCATCAAGCCGTTTATCCATGCAACATCAGTACCCAGGTTCTGTCTAAGCCATTTGTCCGCATAATCTGTGAGCTTGATTTGTCTAGGGTCGATGACAATAATTTTTGCATCATTAAACTTAACCGCTCTTTTTAAAAAGCTTGAAAGAACAGGATGGTTTTCTGTTGTATTTGTTCCTGTGGCAAGAATAACATCGGCTTCTTCAAGGTCGCCTATGGTATTTGTCATTGCTCCACTTCCGAATGCTGCGGCCAGCCCGGCCACTGTTGAGGAATGTCAGAGTCGTGCGCAATGATCAATATTGTTTGTTTTAAGGACAGCTCTTGTGAATTTGTTGGCAAGATAGTTTTCCTCATTTGATACTCTTGCAGAGGTCAGGACCCCTATGCTGTCTGAACCGTGATCCTTTTTGATGCGGTTGAAATTATCAGCAACGTGTGTGAATGCTTCTTCCCAGGTTGCTTCCCTGAATTCTCCATTCTCTTTTATCAGAGGCGTAGTTAAACGTTCGGGAGAATCGATAAAGTTATATCCGAACCTTCCTTTCACACACAGGCTCCCGTAATTAGGCGGAGCACCTTCAACTCCTGTTACCTTAACTATCTTATCGTCTTTTACATGCAGGTGCATCTGACATCCTACACCGCAATAGCTGCAGGTAGTACGGACCTTTTCTGTATCTCTTGGTCTTATTTTGTAGCGGACATCTTTCTCAACGAGAGCTCCAACAGGACAAACCTGTATGCATTCACCACAGAATACGCAGTCGGAATCTTTAAGAACTTTGTCATCCGAAGAAGCAATGATTTTTGTGGGAGATTCCGGGTTATCAAATTCAATTGCATCATTTACCTGGATTTCTCTGCAGGCCCTTACACATTTTCCGCAAAGGATGCACCTTGAAAAATCTCTTACAATAAACGGGTTTGCTGTTTCCATAGGGAGTTCAGAAGGAACGTGCTTCAAAGGATTTGCTGTAACCTGGTACCTGTAGGCAAGGTCCTGGAGTTCGCAGTCACCCCATACAGGGCAAAGTTCCTTGCTCTGGTCATCCTTTTGAACATTCATCTGAAAACTTGTCCAGTCACTTCCGTCGGAACGGCTGATTGCGCAGTTGTGATTTCCTGAAGACAGAAACTTTTGAATTGTGTTGTACCTGGATTCTACGACTTTTGGTGATTCTGTCTTGATATTCATGCCTTTTTCGGCTTTAGTAGAGCATGATGTTACAAGGTCAGAAGAACCATCGATCTCTACCACACAAACCTGACATGAACCGGTAGTGGTTGCTCCTTTGAGATGACAGAGCACAGGTATGTCGATGCTGTTTCTTTTAGCAACTTCAAGTATAGTCTCATCCTTCTCAAATGAGATTTTGTTTCCGTTTATATTGATTATATTTTCTGCATCCATGGGTATTCCTTTTTCCCCTCAATATTGATGGCGTCGTAAAAAGTTCAAAATATTTGTTGCACTGCACCCTTCGTCACTACGATGTACCGTAAGCGCGCCTCATTCCTCATGATTTGCGCGTTTTGACCTTGAAATTTTCCATAGTCGTCATTAGTATGACTTTTTAGGAGTTTTTCAACTTTTAACCTACTTTTTTTATAAGAAGTTTGCTATTTTGTCAATGCGAGAATTATAGGGAAAGCCTGAAAAAAATTTTATTGTTAAGCGCCAATAAACAAAAGTCCCGCAGACACTTCCAATAAAATCTGCTAAAACGTCAAGAATCTCTGAGCTTCTTGAGGAAACATAAGACTGGTGAATTTCATCTGAAACCCCATAGACTGTTGTTGACAGTATACTGAGGAATATAACAAGTTTAATGTTACGGCCTATTGATTCAGAAGTTCTGTAAGCCCTCAGGAAGAGGGCTCCCATAATTCCGTAAGCTGTTAAATGAAGGAATTTGTCTATATACGGGAGCTCAGGGATTTGCTCTGGTGAAGGGAATGAAGACTGAATGAAAATAATTGTACAGTATAAAAATACAGGTAACCAAAAAAAGACAAATTTATTTTCATGTTTCATCAGTCACACATGCTTCATCAGTCATCAAAGATATCCCAGTTTAATTTTCTTTCATTAATATGTATATTTACCTGTTTCAGGAAATCTTCTTTTGAAAGTCCGAACCTGACTTTTCCGTCAAGGGTTCTGACCGAAAAGGTTCCCGCAGTTTTTTCTTTCTCACCTATTGTAAGGATAAGCGGGATTCTATTCAGCTGGGCATCCCGGACTTTTTTCTTAAGACTTTCTGTTCTACCGTCTACTTCTGACCTGATACCTGAATCTTCAAGGGACTCCCTGACCTCATCCGCATATGGAATAAGTTCGTCGTTGATTGGAAGCAGGACCACCTGTACAGGGGAAAGCCATAGAGGGAATTTTCCTTCAAAATGCTCGATAAGGATACCCAGGAAACGTTCAATGGAACCGTACACCACCCTGTGAATCATTACAGGCCGGTGTTTTTCATTGTCCTTGCCGACGTAAGTAAGATCAAACCTTTCGGGCAGGGACATATCAAGCTGAATTGTTCCGCACTGCCATGTTCTTTTCAGAGCGTCTTTAATATGTATGTCAATTTTCGGGCCGTAGAAGGCACCATCTCCTTCGTTTATAACATAATCCATTCCGTATGAATCAAGAGCCGAAATAAGTCCGTTAGTAGCTGTTTCCCATTGTTCATCCGACCCTATTGATTTTTCAGGTCTTGTTGAAAGTTCAAGGTGAAAACCAAGACCGAATGTGCTGTATATTCGTTCCACAAGTTTTAGTACACCGAGAATTTCGCCTTCGATCTGATCAGGCATCATAAAAATATGTGCATCATCCTGATGAAAGGCTCTTACCCTGAAAAGACCTGAAAGAACCCCGCTGAGTTCATGGCGGTGAACAAGGCCGATTTCTCCCACTCTCATGGGGAATTCCTTATATGAATGTGATTTTTCACCGTAAAGAAGCATACCTCCGGGGCAGTTCATCGGTTTTATTGCATAGCCGTCATCATCGATAACCGATGTATACATATTTTCCCTGTAGTTTTCCCAGTGTCCGCTTTTTTCCCAGAGTTTCCAGTTCAGCATTACAGGGGTTTTTGTTTCCACATATCCTGCTTTTTTATGCTCATATCTCCAATATTCTATGAGAAGGTTCCATAAAGCCATTCCTTTGGGATGAAAAAAAGGCATTCCCGCGGCTTCATCGTGGAAACTGAACAGGTCAAGCGCGGCTCCTATTTTCCGATGGTTTCTTTTTCTGGCTTCTTCAAGAAAATGGAGGTATTCCTTCAGCTCTTTTTTGTCAAAAAAAGCTGTACCGTAAATTCTTTGGAGCTGTTCTTTTGTCTGATCAGCCCTCCAATAGGCACCTGAAACCTTCATAAGCTTTACAGCCTTGATATACCCTGAATGGGGCACATGCGGGCCGCGGCACAGGTCAGTAAAACCACCCTGCTTATATAATGATATATTTCCATCTTCCAGCTCGGAAATCATCTCAAGTTTGTACGGTTCATCTTTGAAGAAATCCAGAGCTTCAGCTTTTGAAACCTCAAATCTTTCAAACGGAATCTTTGCCTTGATTATTTTTTTTATTTCAGCTTCGATTTCAGGAAATGCATCTTCAGAAACAGGTTCCATGTCAATATCATAATAAAATCCGTCCTCAACTATGGGCCCGATTGTCAGTTTGGCATCCTTGTATATTCTGCATACAGCTTCAGCCATAACATGGGCTGCGCTATGGCGCATAATATCACGGGCCTCTTCGTCTCTTGTGGTAATAAGCCTTATAGCGGCATTGTTATTTATCTTAGTATTAAGATCGTATACTTCTCCGCCAATTTCATAGGCAACGCAGTTTCGGGCAAAGCCCTCGGAAATGCTTTTTGCGATATCAAGGCCTGAAGGGGGATCTTCAAAACTCTTTATACTTTCATCCGGAAGTGTTATATTAATCATATTTTCACCAAAAAATACCGATAGCGGTTTAATTTATAATTTAAAAGATCTGATTTTATGGAAAAGAGCTCTATTGGTCAAGGAAAAACAATAGATTATATCTATAGCGGAGATGAGCCTGTCATATTATGAAGGATAACAATAGAGACATACACAAAATTATTGAAAATGATATCGATCTTAAGAAAGTAATAAACACTCTAAAGAATGAAGAAAGTATCGGGGTTGACGTTGAGGCCGACTCCATGTACCATTTTAAGGAAAAAGTGTGCCTGATTCAGCTCAGTTCTGAAAAAGAATGTTTTGTTGTAGATCCTTTAAAGGTTAATAATACATCCCAGCTAAAAACTCTTTTCATAAATAGAAATATAAAAAAGGTGTTCCATGGTGCGGACTTTGATATCCGTTCACTGCACAGAGATTTTGGCATAGAGGTAAATAATCTTTTTGATACAGAGCTTGCGAGCAGGTTCCTGGGGGTTTTAGAGTCAGGCCTGGATTCTGTACTTTTGAAAAAGTTTAATGTTAAAGTAGACAAGAAATACCAGAGAAGTAATTGGACGAAGAGGCCTTTGCCGGAAGAAATGATAGAATATGCCGCCGGCGATGTGAAATATCTTATACCGCTTGCAGAAATGCTGGAAAAAGGTCTTGAAGAAAAAGGCCGTACCGGCTGGGTGAAAGAAGAATGTAAAATATTAAGCATGGTAAGGCATGAGTCGACAAATAACAGTCCGTTGTTTATTCGTTTCAAGGGTGCAGGTAAACTTGATCCAAGAGGACTTGCAGTGCTTGAGGCACTTCTTCAGTATCGTATGAAGGTCGCAGAGGAGGTCGACAGACCGCTTTTTAAAGTTTTCAGCAACAATTCATTAATGGGGCTTGCTACAGAAAAACCTGTCGCCATGAAAAATCTCCAGAATTTAAATATAATGAGCCCGAAGCTTATCCGGATTTATGGGGTAAAATTTATTGCAATCATAAAAAACGCCATGAAAATTAGAAACAGCGACCTCCCGGTTTATCCACGTAAAAGGACCCCTTTTGTTAAGCCTGTTGTTTCAAGAAGAATTATGGCAATTAAGACATGGCGTGATGAAATTGCATCAGGGCTTAATATTGATCCCACAATACTTTTTAATAAAGCAATGATGAATGCTATTGCTACAAAGAATCCCCAAAACCTTGAAGACCTGGCTGCTGTGGAAGGACTCAAAAAATGGCAGAAAAAGGAATTCGGAAGGGATGTAGTTTCAATTATAAGCAGTGTTAAGTAGTATCCAGCCATAAACAGCATCTTTTGGCCCGGAGCTGCGTTTTCGCAATTATGAAATCCTCGAAATGGCGCGCTATTCCTCCGGTTTCAAAATTGCTCAGGCCTTGCTCTGAGCCAAAATCTACTATTTATAGATGGATACTAAGAGCTTTCCATCCACATGCAGGCATTTTGCTAATATAGATGTTACACATCTGAATTTTAAGGAAATAATAATGGAAGAAAAAATCTTTTTTCAGTCAGGAGATATTCAGATTGAAGGGATGCTTTATAAAGTTTCGGATGATAAAGGAGTTGTTGTAACTCATCCTCATCCTGTTTACGGCGGAGATATGTATAATTATGTGGTTGAACTAATTGCCGCATCATACAGGAAAAAAGGTTATACAACCCTTAGATTTAACTTCAGGGGAAAGGGTGAGAGCCAGGGATCTCATGATGACGGTAAAGGCGAACAGGATGATGTTATAGCTGCAGTTCAATACCTGTCAGATATTGGTATAAAAAACATTGATCTTGCAGGTTATTCATTTGGTGCATGGATAATTGCCCGGGCAATTGGCCGGATTGAAAATATTGGTAATATGGTGTTGGTATCTCCGGCTGTAAGCTTTCTTGATTACAGTATGGTCACCTCAATTAACAACCTGAAGCTTGTTGTATCAGGCAGCATGGATGAGTTCGCTCCTGTGGAAGCACTTGAAAATATTGTTTCTGTGTGGAATAAAGAAACTGACCTTGAAATTATAAATGGCGCTGACCACTTCTACATGAAAGGTCTTGATACTCTTGCATCAATCCTTGATTCTTATTTGTAAAAAATTTTAATACGGGTATTTAATAAATGAAAAATAGAATGTTTGATGAATTGAGTCCATTGTTTTCACCCCAATCAATTGCAATTATAGGCGCCTCAAATAACCCTGATAAATGGGGCTACCGGATGGTGTCAAGGCCTCTTAACTCGTCTTTTAGAGGGCCTATATATCCTATAAATCCAAAAGAAAAAGAAATTGAAGGGCTTAAGGTTTATCCAAACATTAAGGATGTTCCGGGACCTGTTGAGATGGCTATAATTACCCTTCCTGCACCCCTTGTTGCAGAATCTGTAAAAGACTGTGCGGCCAAGGGAGTAAAAGCTATGGTTGTTATATCTGCAGGATTTGCCGAAACAGGGCCGGAAGGAAAGGTGATGCAGGATGAAGTCGCCAGGATTGCAAAAAATGCCGGTATTCGCTTCATGGGACCAAATGGTATGGGTATCTGGACCTCCGGTGTTCGGCTCAATACAGCCTTTGATTTTATACCGGAACCCGGAGGTATATCTTTTATATCCCAAAGCGGAACCATGGGTGCTTATCTTTTGGGCATTGCCAACGACAAAGGATACGGATTTAATGCTTTTTTAAGTGTGGGAAACCAGGCTGACCTTTCCATGGCTGATTATATTGAATATCTTGGTGATGATGATAGAACAAAAGTTATTGTATTATATATCGAAGGCATCAAGGATGGCGATAAGTTTTTGAGAAATGCACGAAATGTTGTTCGTAAGAAACCTATTATAGTTTACAAAGCCGGTCAGGGTGAAGACAGTTCAAGAGCTACATTGAGCCATACTGCATCCATCGCCGGTTCTGACAAAATTTTTGATGCAGTATGCCACCAGGCAGGCATTGTTCGAACCTATGATGTTAGCCATGCATTTGACATTGCAGAAGCACTTTCAAAGCAACCACTTCCCAAGGGTAACCGTGTAGGTATTGTCGGAAGCGGTGGAGGACTATGCGTGGTTTCCACTGATTCTTGCAACGGGTATGGCTTGAGAGTGCCGTCGCTTGACCAGGAAACGGTGAATCAATTATCCAAATATATACCGGCTCATGCAGCACCCCCAAACAACCCCATAGATCTGGCAGGATACCCGAAAGCCATGTCAATGGCTCGTATGGCTGAAACTCTTGCACAACATCCGGATATTGACTCCATTATTGTGGAAGCCCCATTATGGGGAATTACTCCGGCGACGATAAAAGAAAAACTTGAAGCTGCAGAACTTATTTCCCAAATCCCTGAAAAATACGGTAAACCGATTATTTCAATTGCAATGAAACAGGTAATGAACGGCATTGTTTATGAATTGATGAGGGATAAAAATATCCCCTTCTACCAATTTCCTAAAGAAGCAGCCAGGGCGGTTTACGGGCTTTATATGTATTCACGCCTGCGGAAACGTACAGAAATTTGAGATGTGTCTCACAAGGTCCATTGTTAATATTTATTAGTCAAAGTCTAAAGGTAGTTAAAATCTAAAAACTATTTACAGGAGAGACTATGAACCAGGATAACCATGTAAGATTGATGGAGCGCATGAATCAAAATGAGGTCAAGCATCCCCAAACCCAGGCCATGATCAATTTACTGAAAGAACTTTTTTCTGATGAGCAGGCGGCCTTGATCGGTGATTTTCCTTTGGGGGCCTATACTCCAAAAGCCCTTTCCGAAAAGATTGGCCGGGATGAAAGTGAACTTGACAATATGCTGAAGCAAATGTCTACAGACGGGTTGATTTTTGAGGGAAAGGCAGAAAATGGAGAACCGGAATATTCGGTTCTGGCCTTTGAACCCGGTCTAATTGAGATGCAATATCTCAAAGGTAAAGATGATGAGAGGACCCGTAAATTTGTTAGACTGATGAATATAGTGCATGAGGAAGAATCTGCTATATTGAAAGAGGCGCTCAAACAACCTGAGGCTTTTAAAGAGGCTCTTTCGGAGCCAATGGGTCGATTGTTGGCCATAGAAGAAAATATTTCAAATGATAAAGAAGTAGCAAGCTGGGAAAGACTTACCGAGATTATTGAAAAAGAAACTTCATACGCCGTGGGAGAATGCGGGTGCAAGCATATTGCAAAACTTAGCGGAAATCCTTGTCAATCGGGGGCCCCTTCAGAATGCTGCGTCTGGTTTGGTGATGTGGCCGATTATCTGGTGGAAAGAGAGTATGCAAAACGATATACAAAAGAAGAGCTTTTCAAATTGTTCAAGGAGTGCGAAGAAGCCGGGTTGGTTCATTTCACGTCCAATAGATCGAACAGCAAAAATATTGTTATGTGCAATTGCTGTAAATGCTGTTGCGGTTATTTAGATAGCGTTAAGCTTGCTCGTGAGTCCGGAATTCAGCTCATGGAAACATCAAATTTCATGGCCGGTGTTGATGAGGAAACCTGTACAGGGTGTGGGGAATGCGTGGATTATTGCCAACTGGAAGCTCTTGAATTGTCCGATGATGTAGTTAGTATAAACGAGGAACATTGTCTGGGGTGCGGATCCTGTGTTTCAAAATGCCCTACCGAGAGTTTATCATTGTTTCGTGTTTCTCATAAAAAACCTCCTGAGTCTACGGTTAGAGTTGTTGGATCGGGAGTTTAGATCATTAATAGAAGCTATCTCAAAAAAAAGATTAGGGTTCCTGGAAAGGCACAAAGGGGCGAGAAAGCAGAGCATGCAGATAGTATGTGAGCATTTTGAGGCGCTTTGTAACGCCTTCAGGGGCACTTAGATTTATTTTGAGATAACTTCTAAACTAATAAGCGGCTAATGCCGGGTTGAATCCGGTATATGCTGATCTATTATCATAAATCCTATGAAAGCCTGTATGCAAGGTGGGTATAGCGTTTTTGTGTTTTGTCGTTTTTTATACCGATTGCCATGGCTTTGTAGGTTCCAACTATAACCACAAGCTCCTTTCCCCTTGTAACTCCGGTGTAAATAAGGTTTCTCTGAAGAAGTATAAAATGCTGGGTCATTATTGGTATTACTACTGCCGGATATTCCGAACCCTGGGATTTATGGATGGAAATAGCATATGCATGGACAATTTCATCAAGGTCGGTAAAGTCGTATCTAATATTTCTTCCGTCAAAATTTATGACGACCTCATTATCTTCGATTGATATGCCGGATATCTGTCCAATATCACCATTGAAAACATTCTTGTCATAATTGTTTTTTATCTGCATTACCTTGTCATTGACACGGTATTTTTTTTCACCCCTTATTAATTCTTCTTCACCTGTTCCCCCTTGATCGGGATTGAGTGCATTCTGGAGTGAATTGTTAAGACTTCCTGTACCGATAAGCCCTTTGTGCATTGGCGTCAAGACCTGAATATCGTTAACAGGATCGAAACCAAATCTTCTGGGTATACGTTTCGTAACAAGTTCCAGTATCGTATCAAGGGCTTTTTCAGGATCTTCTCTTTGGATAAAATAAAAGTCCGTATCAGGGTCGCCGGATTCGTTTTGGGGTAAATCAAAAGAAGGAATTATACCGTTATTGATTTTATGGGCGTTAATTATAATCCTGCTTTCTTTTGCCTGTCTGAATATTTCATTAAGCTCTACAACCGGGACTGAACCGGATGTGATAATGTCCTTGAGTACATTTCCTGTGCCTACTGAAGGGAGCTGGTTTACATCACCTACAAGAATCAGGGTTGAACTTTTCGGAAGAGACTTTAGAAGATGATGCATGAGGACTGTGTCTATCATGGAGACTTCATCGATGATTAAAATATCACAATTAAGCGGGTTATCATCAT
>Ga0209042_1002813_pt1 | contig 11003 bp, 8 predicted proteins | sample SaaInlV_200m_DNA_6_FD_184649 | JGI IMG/M metagenome (GOLD analysis project Ga0209042, IMG submission 184649) | Marine microbial communities from expanding oxygen minimum zones in the Saanich Inlet - SI037_S2LV_200m_DNA (SPAdes) (version 2) | ecosystem: Environmental > Aquatic > Marine >...
GTCCGCTCGCTGAGCAAAGGAGTTGCAAAAACGGTCCGCCAGAATTTTGATGGAGCCTGCAATCCTGGGTTGCAGCAAGATCAATACAAGGTCCTACTCGCAACCGATAAGATGTCCGAGGGATTGAACCTGAATCGCGCCGGATTGGTTATTAATTATGATATTCCGTGGAATCCGACGCGGGTGATCCAGAGAGTTGGGCGTATCAACAGAATCGGCACCAAAGTGTTTGATGATCTCTATCTGTTCAACTTCTTTCCGACCGAACAAGGCAAGGATCAGCACAATGTTCGGCAAATCGCGTCCAACAAGATGTTCATGATTCATGCATCAATCGGTGAAGATGCGAAGATTTTCGATACGGATGAGGAGCCGACCCCGGCGGGGCTGTTCGAGAAGCTGAGCAGGAATCCCGACGAACTCGAAGAAGAGAGCTTTCTCACGCAGGCGAAGCGCGAGTGGGCTGAGATCCGCAAGAAGCATCCAGAGGTTGTCGAGAAGATCGGCAAGCTGCCAGGTCGCGTCAAGACCACGCAGCAGAGATCACCGGAAGGGGTCTACATGTTTGCTCGCAAGGGAATGACTCTGTTTGCCCTATGGCAACAGGTTGCGGGTGAAGAAGCAGAGATCGCTCACCTTTCGCTGCATGATGCCATAACCGCGATTAGATGTCCGTTTGATGCCAGGCCGGGCAAGCAGGTTGCGGACACGTTTTGGCCAAGCTATGAGGCTCTACAGGAAAGCCTGACCGATCGGCGGCATGCAAATCCACCGGGAGCAACGTCCCTAATCACCAAAGCACGCAACGTGCTTGCGACAGCGATTGGCAGCGGATCTGGTGGCTCTTTCGTGAAGATACTGCTGGACGATCTCCAGAATTGCGGCACTCTTTCAGATCGGACCTTGCGGAAGCTCATTGATGCCTCACGGGACAGCAAGGCGTTTGCGAAACTGATCAAGCAGCTTGAAACTGAAATGGGGGCGGATTACCTGAATGCCATCAAGACGCGGATGCCACCCAATGAGGTGGTCATAGCGTTTGAGCACCAACTGTAACAGGTCGTAAGTAACGAGGAGGGGAAGAATGAGCAAGACAGGCAAATGCAAGAAGGCGGATCAGAGCCTAAAAGCCCTGGATGCGCAGGTCGCTGCGGTTACGGAGCATCTGATCTGTGTGTACGATGTTCTGGCCGGGATATGCAAAAAGAAACCCAAAGCTAAGTCACACACAAGGGTTCAGGAATTGAAGCAGCTTCCGGTAAAGCAAGGTGGGCTGGATTTCTATATCCAGTTTGCCCTCGTAGCAGATGATGCGGAAATAGAAGGCGCAATTGTTTACGGAGCATCCCGAGAACCTTGTTATCCAAATTCTCTTTGGCCGAATCCCGACAAGAAGCAACAGGAACGACCTCTAGCGTGTTTCTTTCTTGATTCCCTCGGAAAGGTCAGCATCAAAGGTAAATTGCAGGATGAGTGGTGGCTTACTGGCACAGAAGCAGATACCCAGGCAGCAGTTGAAGAAATGCACTATCGCGTCCTTGATATGATTTGGCGTGATGCATTGAACTGGACAAACGAGCCACTCTTGCCCTAGCGGAGAAGGATTCATGGAAAAGCTAACAGTACTGTCCCTCCTAAATAAATATCAGACATGGGTCAGAAATGGCGACATACAGTTTCTACCGAAAGCCTCTGAAGCCCAGAAAACCATCCTTGATCTTCTCGCCGAGCTTATTCCTGATTTCGAATTGGCAGGCGCGCAGGAGGGGGGGCTGAGCAAGAACCTTGACTGGTATAAAACACACGCGAAAGGCCGGAAGCTGTGGCAGGAACTTGTTAGCGCCTCTCTGAATAGCATAGACCCAGATTCCAAGGGAAATTCCACGCTGTTCGACTATCTAGAGAAAGCGACTCTCTTTGAGGATGTCTTGTATGGTCTTGAGGAGTACTACCGCGATCATACGCTTCACTCAATTTGGGTCTATTTGATAGGGGAATACATGCTCAGGGATCACCTCTCGGATGTCCGCAGTAACCTGAACTGGTATCTTTACAACGATTTTGAGAGTGAGAAGGCGTCCTACAAGCGGGATCTGATGCGCTACGCTCGTAAGAAGGAGCAGGATATTCGTGCTCAGGTAAACGAGAAACAAGATGCTGTTTGGTGCATCATGGCCCTTTGTCATGATTTAGGATACTCCCCCGCCAAGTTGAACAAGATCAATGATCGTGTCAGGGACGTTCTGAAGTTCTTTGATCTGCCGGAATTCAAACAAGTGGGGTATTCGCTGGATCTTGAGCAGCAGTTTCTCGTATCGCAAGTCCTTGAAATGATGGCTATGGATGTGCGCATCGTTCCGAGCGAGAATTACAGAGATCCAGAAGTTGATACCGACGAAAAAGTGAAAATCAGAGGGTATCGTGATGACGCAACATACTGGCGCCTCTGCCGTGCTCTCGAGAAGCGACAGCATGGGATTCTAAGTTCCTATCTCCTTTACAAACTTGTCGGGTTGTTCGCCGAGTCGTGGGTTCGCGGGACCGGGGAAGAATGGGGACTTGAGGATTCTGAAGTGGTGGAGAATATCATTCGAGGTGACATTCTTTTTGCTATTGCGCAACATGAGTTCGATTATGCCCACATGAATCAGGTGGGAAGCCTCGCGGAAATCTTGTTCATTGCTGACGAGCTTGAGGAGTTTTCCCGGTATGGACGGCAACTTCTATCGCGGGAATACTCAGATACCACGGCTGAGACCGCCATAGAATTCACACCACAAAACCCGAAACAGGGCGAGGATGTGGAGATCAATATTCTTTATGATTATGACACATCGCGAGGTCTGGCTGATTACTTCAACTTTTTCTGGCGAAAGGCGCAACGCCTCTGCACCGTCTATTCGCTTGATCTGGAAAAGGGTAGCGAGAGGTACTGTACAATCAACCGAGTCAAGATAACCGTCGCACGCGAGCGGCACGAATTCTTCTTTGAGCTTCGCAAGGGAGCAGAGAACAAGAACAAGGGCTTCTTGCCTAGGACGAAGATTGGCCCTGTAGACTATGAAGAGGGAGAGTACCTCCTCTCGTGCACGGATGACCGAATAGATGTGCTGACGAAGAACGGAAAAGTGAACCTGAAGGATTGGTGCAAGGATGCGGACAAACAGTACTCGTCAGCATCTTGAATAGGTGAGATCTTTATGGCGGGGAAAGTATACGGCTACGAGCTGATTCTGGATCTTCACGGTTGTGATGTGTCTACATTCAACCGCGAGAGTCTTGATAGCTATTTTGAGAAGCTCTGCAAGGCGATCAAGATGGTGAAGTGTGAGCGGTATTTCTGGGATGACGTCGGCGTCCCTAAGGAGGAGCAGCAAACTTCCCCGCATACGAAAGGCACGTCGGCGGTGCAGTTCATCCTGACTAGCACTATTGTGATTCATACACTGGAACTGATGGAAGCGGCCTACATAAATATTTTCTCCTGCAAAGAGTATGATGCAGGAGTGGCGGAGCAAATAACACGAGAGTGGTTTGGTGCAGAAGAATGCAAGACGCACTTTATCGAGAGGATCTGACATGCAATTGGTAGAGAAAGAGATACTGATCCCGGCACGCGATAACCAAGATGGACTTCTTGAGTATCTTGGCCAGGCGGTGGCCGCTGGCCTGAATGGCGATGAGATTCCCGTACGTGTTGCCGTTACGCGGACGGACAGTGAAGGATATCACTGTGAAGTGGGCATTCTCTCTGGAGTTGATCACTCCAAAGCCGAGAGTATTGAGTCGATGTTTGACCTTCGCCGCCGTGAATATGAAAACAACCAGGATTTCAATGCGGCGCTATTGGTTCCCACTGGAATAGGGGCGGAGATCGGTGGTCATTCGGGAGACGCTGGGGCCGTTGCACGGCTGATGGCCGCGAGCTGTGACAATCTCATTACGCATCCCAATGTCGTCAACGCCGCCGACATCAACGAGTTGCCGGAGAACGGTCTCTATGTTGAAGGAAGTGTCATTTCCCGGCTGATGATGGGCACTGTCGGTTTACAGAAGGTCCGGTCAAATCGCGTGATGATGATTGTGGATCAACACACTGACAAGATGTTCCATGAACTGTCCATCAACTCGGCCTCTGCCGCCCGTGCGGCCTTGGGACTAGACTGTCCTCTCGTAGTGAAGATGGAAGACCGTATTCTGATGCGTGCGTTGTTTTCAAAGTCAGGACGCGCTGTTGGCCAAATCGAGTTTCTGGAGTACCTATGCGAGGTGCTGGAAGAGCACCGGTCTGAATATGATGCCGTTGCCCTCACCTCGTTGATCAGTGTGCCAGAGCGTTTCCATAGCGACTACTTCGATAAGGACTCTGACATGGCTGTCAACCCGTGGGGCGGTGTTGAAGCCATGCTGACGCACGCTATCTCGATGCTATTTAACGTGCCATCAGCACATTCCCCCATGATGACATCGTCCGAAGTTATGAATCTGGATGTTGGCATCGTGGATCCCCGGAAATCGGCAGAGGCCGTTTCATCCACATATCTGCACTGTATTCTCAAGGGGCTGCACCGCAGCCCGCGGGTTGTGCCAGACATACCAATCCATGGCGATCCGGGGCTGTTGACTGTTGCGAACGTATCTTGTCTCGTGATTCCAGATGGGTGTGTTGGGTTGCCAACACTTGCGGCACTTGAGCAGGGCATCCCTGTTATTGCCGTCAAGGAGAACAAGAACTGCATGCGGAACCGGCTGGAAGATCTGCCCTTCGCACCAGGCAAACTCTTCATCGTTGAAAACTACCTTGAGGCCGCTGGCATCATGACGGCTCTAAGAGCAGGTGTTGCAGTGGACACTGTCCGCCGCCCCTTGGCGGATACTGTGGTTGTGAACGCTCGCCGCCAGCACCATACAGAGTTTGCTCCGGCCGCAACCGAAGAGCGCACCTCGAGGGTGTGATGAACAGGACGTTGGGATACATTCTTCTGTTGGGGGCTCTGCTCTCTCTCACTCCCGGCGTTTGCTCGGCTCGGAACCCGATCAGTGATTTCATGGCATCCATACGATATCGTCGGGCCTATCAGCATGCCTGCGATGCGCATGCCTGTAAGCAGTCCGAGGACTACGATGGTGCCATCAAGAGTGCCTCGAAAGCGATCAAGGCGAACCGCGGGTATCGATATGCGTACGAACTCCGTGCCGTGTGTTACTCGCACAAGGGCAACTTCAAGTTGGCTTTGGCCGACTGTAACACGGCCGCCGGTCTCAAGCCTTCCACCTCCTATATCTACACGCTGCGGGCAAGGGTGCATTCTGCCCTTGGCAACGACATGGCGTGTATTGCCGACTGTGACCAGGCGATCTCTCTAGACCCCAAGAGCGCTTATAGTTACGGGCTGCGCGGCTGGGTCAAGATGGGGCAGGGCCATCATGAAACGGCCATCAAGGATTTCGATACGAGCATCTCTCTGCAGGATGACGAGGGCAAGACCTACTTCTGGCGGGCACGCGCCCTGGCGGCCACCGACAACTTCGAGGCTGCCTTGAAGGATCTTGAGTCGGGCGCCGCGCTGGACGGCTGGAACCATCACGCCTACCTGATGCGGGCACGGGTCCATGCCGACATGGGGTCCATCGCGAAAGCCATTGAGGATTGTGACCGGGCCATGGCGGCGGCAGAGGATTCACCAGAGCCCCTCAACACCAAAGCCTATATGCTCTGCACCATGCCCGATGAGAAATGGCGCAACGGTACGGAGGCATTGAAGTTGGCGCAACGCGCCTTGGAAATCTGCGGGGAGCGCCCCGCGCATATTCTGGATACCCTCGCCTGTGCCTACGCTGAGCTGGGCCGGTTTGACGAGGCCATCGCGGTTCAGCAGGAGGCCGTGAAGAAGCGTCCGGAGCACGCCGTTCTGCTTGAGCACATGGAGGCCTTCAAAGCACGCCGTCCCTGGCGGGAGTAGGGAATTGAACCGCCTTGTGGGGCATTCATTCACTTCTTCCAGAGCTTCAAGCCCCATTGTTCTCACGTGGAGTTTCGCGTTGGAATCCCATTCTGTTCTGTAACTGCCTATCGCCATAATGGTAGGAAGATCGGCATGAATATTGAATTAGGAGACAAGCAGCATCTTACCAGCTATCGTAAGATTGCGATTGCGAGCTGGCGGCATCCACGCAATCCGGAGACCTATACCATGTTGGATCTGCCGGTGGAGCCAGCTCTGGCGTTTCTTGAAACGTTGGAATCCGAGGTGCCGCTGACGCTCACGCATTTCGTAACGAAGGTTGCGGCACACTGTCTGGATCGCTATTCCGAGCTTAATCATGTCCTGAGGCTGGGCAACCTGTACAAGCGTAAGCATATCGATATCTTCATCACAACGCTGTTGAAGACGGCACGGGGTAAAGATCTCTCCGGGTTTGTCATTCGCGATGCAGACAGAACATCCATTGCGGAGGTCGCGAGTATAGCCAAAGCACGCGCCTATGACCTGCGCCAGAACCGAGACCGGGAGTGCCTGAAAGTGCAGCGAATAGTGGATCCGCTCCCGTCGTGGATTCTGAGGCCTTTGCTCCTGGTTCAAGAATGTCTGCAGTTCACGCTCAATATAGCGCTGCCGGCGGTGGGCATGCCGAAGGATCGTTTCGGATCAGCCATGATCACTAACATCGGCGCGCTCGGTATTGAGAATGCCTTCATCCCGCTTTCACCGTACTCGCGCTGTCCCCTTCTGATCGGGATTGGAAAACCGCGCAAGGTGCCGATTGTACGTGATGACCAGGTCGTTGCAGGAAACTCCGTGATGATCACCTTCACGTTCGACCACCGCTACGCTGACGGCGCGCACGGCTCGCATCTCATGCGGCGCTTCAAGAAGATCTTCGCCGATCCTGAGGCATTCAGGTCTATTTTTGAAGAGGAGCGTGCTTAGGTGCCAACATGCAAGGAGTAGGGCGGGGCTTATGCTCCGATCAGTTTTGTCGCCTTCGCGGCCACCTCATCGTCTCGCAGGTCGCTCTCACTCTAACGCACCGTTTAGACGTGAGAAGGCATCAGCCCCACGGGGTGTGTGCCATCACTGGGCACGGTGGCCTCGGTCGTGGAGGGGATGCCGTCGCACATGTTGGCGGGGGTGTTGCGGCGTAGGGCTTTGAGACCGTAGAAACCGTTCATGCAGAGTGTCATCAAGAAGGCACCCAGTCGCAGCCGATGGGTCGATCGAAGAAGACGGCCGACACAGTGGCGCAGTGAGAAGGCCTTGGTCCATAGCTGGCGGTGTGCTTCTTTCAGCTCATCCGCGTCCATGTTAGCCGGCGTGAAGGCGACATTGAACCCGTTGTAGAACTCCCATCCGCGCTGCGGTATGAGACGCCCCTCCTGCTCAAAGGTGTCGTGTAGCGCGGTGCCTTTGAACGGGGTCAGAATGCTGAGAAAAGGAACGTCGACACCGATGTCAAATAGCTGATCGCTCATCGCAACGATGCTGGCCGGGGTGTCGCTGTCGAAGCCGGCGATGAAGCCAGCCATCACGCAGATCCCACGCTCATGAAGGAGCGCAATGCAGCGTCGGTACTCCTCAATACGGTTATGTTGCTTATGTGCTTGCTGGAGTGCGTTCTGATGGAAAGACTCGATGCCGAGGAAGATTCCTATGCAGCCGGATTCCTGCATGAGATCAAGCAGTTCTTCGTCGCGTGCGATATCGATGCTGGCCTGGGTGAGCCACCACTTCTTGTGCGGAATCATGGCGCGCAACAGCTCCTTGGCGTAACGCCGGTCGGCCAGCAGGTTGTCGTCCCAGAACCAGACCAGCTTTCGCTGCCACCATCGCTTGAAGTGATTGTAGGTGATGTCACGCATGACGTCGGCGACCGGGCGCATGCGAAACCCGGGGTTGAGACTCGGAACCGAACAGAACGAGCAGGAGAAGGGACATCCGCGCGTGGCTTGAACCACCCGCTTCACAAAGAAGGCGTCCGGCAGCAAGTCATAGCGAGGGGAGGGGAGCCCCTCCATCGCACATGGCCCCCCGACATAGCGCGCTTTCAGCAGCCCCTTCTCTGCATCGGCGATCATCGCCTGCCATACGGCTTCTGCCTCTCCAATCACGATGGAGTCGAACACGCGCGCGGCCTCGTCCTCGCAGAATGTCACATGGGGGCCACCCCCTATGACGGTCTTCCCGCGCCGTTTGAACTCGGCGGCGATCCTATAGGCCGCTGGCGCGAATCCGCTCTGTGTCGAAATGGCGATCAGATCCGCATCGCTGTCGAACGGAATCGGCTCCACCTTCTGGTGAATCACGCGGACCTCGTGCTGTGGTGGGGTCAAGGCCGCAAGATGGATCCCCGTCAGTGGCGGGACGAAGGTACGCAGGTGGCCTTTGCGGTAGCGCGGAATGTAGGCGACGATGATGTCAATTTGCATGATGAGCTCCTTGCTTTGTGCGGTTCTCTGTGGTTCCAAGAGAGACGAGTATCATACCGCAAAGCACTTTGCAATACAAAGTGACAAAGAAATGCCGGGTACCTTCAAGAGGTAATACCTGGACCCCCTGCCGGTTCATCCGGCAGGAGTCAAAGACTGTCAGTCAACCGATGTGATCTCAAGACCTTCTGCGGCTGGCAGCGCGAGGAAAGCCCTGTGGGCCAGACTCGCACCAGACAGCCGCAGGTTCTGCTTTACCTCTTCTCTATAGACGGGGAATCTTTTGCACCTGCCGGGTAAACCGGCAGGGGGCATTCGGCAGCCATTAACAGGTGAACATTCCCGGAATCTTGGCGGGTGTGGCAGTCCGAAATGGAAGATGGATCTAAGACTGGGGCATCGAGTTCCGTCTACTCTGTAGAGACCCAACGGCGGATCTGACTGAAAGGAGACATCATGTCGACTGAATATGAGGCGTTGCGTGAGTTGATGGCGAGACACGGATTGCTTTCACTGTTCACGAAGCGGTCGCTGCGCGAGCGGATCCACAGAGTGCGCGCAGGACTGAAGGCGGAGAAGGGGAGCGGCGAATACAAGTATGCGCGGCTGCAACTGGTTCGTCTCTCGGCGCCACTGAGCGCCGTCATGGTGCCGCTGCTGGCGGTCCTACTCCTGACGCTCCTGGCCCGGGCCATTCCTGAACACAGCTCTAGCATGATCGTGGAGATGATCCCGGAGGAGCCCGCACCCGAGCCTCTCGATCCGAACGTCGAGGTGGAGATAGATCCCCTCGAGACGCCTACGCCGACTGACGTCGAGACTTTGCCGGACACCCCCATGACCGTCGATGAACCGAATGTGTTGGACACGCCGGCGGTAGAACCGGTCGCCGACATCGTCGAGCGCTTCACGGTGGACCTGACCCGGAGCCCCGTGTATTTTCCGGGACCCTTTGGGCCACGCGGCGACCCCGGTGGCCGCGACGAGGCGATGGAGACGTTCGATGCGCCCGGCAATACGGAAGACGCCGTGATACGGGCACTGCGTTGGCTGCAGGCGGAACAGCTGCCGGACGGCTCGTGGGCCAAGACCAAGCCGGCCATGACGGGCCTGGCGCTGCTGGCTTTTCTGGGGCATGGTGAAAAACCTGAATCTGAAGCCTATGGCGAGACGGTGTTGAAAGCGATCCAGTGGCTCGTGAACAATCAAGAATCAAGCGGCCTCTTCAGAGGGCGCGATGGTCACAACTACAGCCACCCGATTGCGACCTACGCCCTGTGTGAGGCCTTTGCGCTGACACAGGTGCCGATGGTACGCGAGGCAGCCGAGAAGGCGTTGGCCGTTGTGGTTGAGGGACAGCACTCCAGCGGCGGGTGGGACTACAACTGCAAACAGTCGACGCGCGATGATACCTCCTATATGGGGTGGTGCGTGCAGGCGTTGAAGGCGGCCAAGATGGGCGGCTTGGAGCATCCCGGTCTCGATGCGGCCATGGCACGCGCCGTGAAGGGCATGCAGAAGAACGCACATCCGCAGGGCGGATTCGGCTACACCCGTCCGGGGCAGGGCGGGTTGACCGGTGTGGGCGTGCTCTGCATGCAGATGCTTGGCGCCGGCCATGAACCGGAGGCGCGGCGCGGGTTGGCGAACCTCCTGCAGACGGCAACCTTCGACTGGCAGAAGCCGTGGGGCGGCTCGCCAATGTATTACTGGTACTACGCCACGCAAGCCCACTTTTTTGCGGGAGGCAGCGCCTGGGAGAAATGGAATCCGGGTTTTGCCCATCAACTGGTCCGTGGCCAGACGGTGCTGAGATCCCAGGCCGAGGGCGAGAAGAATATGGGCTACTGGGACTCTCCCGGTCAGAAAGAGCACAGCGACGGCCGCGTGCAGGACACCTGCCTGGCCACCCTCCAACTCGAAGTCTACTACCGCTACCTGCGCACCCAGCAGCGCCCTGGTGAAAGAGAAGAGGAGAACGACTTGGCCACCGGCCAGAAAGAGGTAAAAGTTCAGATTGTGATCTGATGGCCGGTTGAGGTAGTGTGAGCGGAAAGCGGAAAGCAAAGGAGACCAAGATGAGACCTCATCAGTCGTGGATCGGGAGACTAGTCGTGCTTGCAAGTGCCGTCGCGCTCTGCCTGCCTGTTGCAGCAGCGGACCATAAGGAACTGAAGGCGTTTCCGCCTGCGAAAGAAGGCATGAAACGTCTCGTCATCGTGCTGCCGCACAAGGAGCGTGGCGAAGAAGATGCTTTCAAGGTCGAGATCGTCGCCGGCAAGACGATGCTGACCGATGGGGTCAACCGGATGCGACTCGGAACCGCCATTGAAGCTCGTCCCCTCAAAGGCTGGGGCTATACCTATTATGACGTCACGGGATCCGGGCACGCTATGAGTACGATGATGGCTCCGCCACCGGGGACCCCCAAGGTCAAGCGCTTTGTGGCGGGCACCTCCCTGACGATCCGGTACAACAGCCGTCTGCCCATCGTGGTCTACGCACCCCCGGAGTACGAACTGCGCTATCGGATTTGGAAGGCGCCGCAGCGCTTCGAAACGGTCAACAACGGGTA
>Ga0209042_1002819_pt1 | contig 10976 bp, 8 predicted proteins | sample SaaInlV_200m_DNA_6_FD_184649 | JGI IMG/M metagenome (GOLD analysis project Ga0209042, IMG submission 184649) | Marine microbial communities from expanding oxygen minimum zones in the Saanich Inlet - SI037_S2LV_200m_DNA (SPAdes) (version 2) | ecosystem: Environmental > Aquatic > Marine >...
GTGCGGGAGAAATCCATTCTGTCTGTGACGCGCCGGGCGGCTTCCGCCAGTTCCCTGCCCATTCGACGGTGATCGGGAGCCAGTCCAGGATCGAACGGATCCCACGGGTTGATGTTGCCGCAGCACCCGTTGAGCACGATCGGCACACAGCCGTCGCCATGCTCTGCAGCCATCTGAGTGGACCATGCTCCGGGCCAGTCCGCCGACACACTGGTGTATGTCTCCCGGTTACCGAAGACGTTGACGGGATGACATGTGTAGTGCAACAGCATGCCCAGCGTGTTTCCGTTCAGTGCCCGCAGGCAGAGCACGCCGACCTCGGGGTCCGTGGGACCTTCGAGATGACAGAGGTCGGTCGCCCCCCGTGGGTCGTCAACCCTATGGGCCGGCCTGGGCATCACGATCGTCCCGTCCCGCGCGACGCCCCGGCGGTTAAAGGCCAGTCCACCCACGACAGCGCGTCCGTATCCGATTTCTGCCGGTTGCATGGATGCGTAGGCCGCCCTCGCTGCGCTGATGGCCTGTTCCGCGGCGAATCTGCCGTAGGCATGCTCTGCTCCACTGACATACTCGGTTTGAGGGGTTATCTCCAGAGGGAAGTCCGGGTCGAGCATGAAGGGCCCGAGGCTGGGGGCCGAGTGCGTCTGTGTGGCGCAGACCAGGACCGCGTCCGGCGGCATCTGCAGACTTTCGGACACGGCACGGCGGATGGCATCGCTGTATGTCTTCATGATCACCGTGACATCCAGCACGACAATGCAGACCCGGCGGCCTTGCGCCTCCAGAACCAAGGCCTTGGCATGGAGAGGATCGAGGACCGTCGCCGCCGGCCGATGGTCTCCCATGGCGCTGCCGGACAGGTGCGTCCCCAGCGGAGGCGTGATGTCGCGCATGGCAGCCCCCGCTCTCAGAGCATCCGAGGAAGGGGCGGCTTCGCAGCTAGTGGGCATGGGGGTGGTCCTATCCGGTCTCGTATGCGGTTCGCGGAAGCCACATAGACGGTGTCATCGGTGCACCGACCCATCGAGGAGCTTGCTTTCCGAGTTCCGTGACCGTCCGCTCTACGCTTGGATCTTCATCACGGTTCGGTCACGGTCGTTCGTTCCGCCACGAGCAGATTCGAGCACTGGACGTTCCGCACGAACTCTTCTCCCGACTCGTATGTAATGACGTCTCCCTCGGCAGCGTGGCGGATCACGTTGCTTATGCAGGAGTCCACGAGGGAGCCGGCGATCAGGACGGTAAATCGTGAGGCGCTACTGATGTTGCTAAGCAACAGGCGGCTGGTGTCACCCACTGGCGTCACGCCTCCCCACCTGGGGTTGCTGTCCCCGATTTTTAGGGTTGCTTTGCAGGGGCGATTCGGGGGGGACGTATCGACGAGCCCATCCAACACCACGTTGTACAAACGCAGGCCACCGGCATTGAGGAAGCGGACCACATGGTGTCGCCCCACAGAGTGTCCCCGGATACTCCGCAGGGTGATGTTGTGGATGTCGTCCAAACCACCCTCACGACAGTTTGCGGCGCTCACCATGGTCGACCTGTCACTGCCCGCGACAGCGTTGGGATTATTGATGTTGGTAAGCGCAACCAGGTCATCGCCGGTATGGCCCGTGATGCCGTCGACGAGGATATCGTGGCACCCTTGCCGTAGATCGAGACCGTCTTGATTCAGAGTGGTCTGCCGGGCGCCGTTGACTTTCATGTGGCCCGAGGATGCGAAGTCGATATCGCGCACTGTTCCGAACGCACAGCGTTCCAGTGAGATTGCCCAGCAGTGTGAGTCTTTGATGTGCAGGTTTTCGATGCGGAAGTGTTCGACACCTGCGAGCAGGATCCCGATATTGCGCCAATCTCCCGTCTGGCTTTCCCCGGCCACTCCGGCATCGCTCCCGTAGGTCCTTTCGCCCAGCGTCTTTGCCCCGTCTCCAGTGGCACGTGGGTTGTCAGCACCCTCCAGAACAACATGGCCCACGCCGTAGATCTGGACGTGTTTCATGGGGGAGATATCGGTAATGCCGAGCCCGCAGTTTCCGCTGCGGATCATGTTGTCCCGACAGCGATCAGAGAGTTTGATGTGGCAGTTGTCCAGTTCCAGCACGGTACGGTCTTGAACCAGGATGGCTGAGTCCAGCAGCCAGATATCGCGTGAGCCGCTGTCGGTTTGGTTGCGGCGTGGGACGACCACTCGACGCCCCGTTGCCGCTGCCGCCTGGATGGCTTGGTTGATCCGTTCCGTATCCGAGCCCTGGAACGCGTTTGGGGTAATGACACGGCTATCCTGCATGTGCGACTCTCCGGCTTGTGCATGAGAGGAAGATGTCATCAACATACACGCCGTGGCCAGTGAGGCCGCGTGTCGGCTGAGGCATCTGCGTGTTGCTTGTCTGTCTGGTACTGTGTGCATCTGCGTTCCCTGCATTTCTTGCCTCGTACGGCGAGCGGCCCTTCTATCCAGCAGGGCAAGCCCTCCGATCGCCAAGGGAAGATGCCGTCCGGGGGCCGTTCGGCGTACAAAACCGGGATGCCGCCGTCTTGCCTCGTACGGCGAGCGGCCCTTCTAGCCAGCAGGGCAAGCCCTCCGATCGCCAAGGGAAAATGCCGCCCGGCAGGTACTCACACCCGGGCGATCTTCGCAATTACTTCGCCTGCGGGGGAGTACGGGTGTGTCCACATCATCGTGTGTTCAGAGGTGTTCGGGTGAGCGGCACCAAACTGGTACAGGAAGCCGGAACAGGGCGCGAAGAGGTCGGTGGAGGACAAGTCGTCCAGGCAGAAGATGTGGCCCAGATATGCGCCCTTTACTATTGGGTCTGAGGGTGCGTGATCCGCCGCAGCGAACAGGCCGGGTACAGGGGCGACGATCTCGACCATCTCAGCCTCATTCAGCAGAACCTGCGGCTCATTTCGTGCTTCCTGTTCTCCGGGGAGCATGTCCAGAAGTCGAAGGCAGTTGCGCAATGCGCGTAAGCCCTGTGCGATCTGCCGTTCGCTGAACTGGTACTGACCGGAAAACTCGATGGCAAGGGCAGGGCGCCCGGTGCCCAGAAAGTAAGAAGAGAGAAGGGTCGGCAGGACGAGTTCCCCGGCATCGGGGGTCGGGCTTTGGCCGGCTCGAATGAAACGCAGTGCGCTGGCCCTGGCAAACTCCATGCTTTCCTGAACGTCTCCACGTGGCAGCGCAGTCGCGGCCCAGAAGCAGTTCCACGTGTGCAGATCGATGCAGTGAGTCGACTCCCCAACCAGTGCTTCGAACAGGGCATGTGACAGGCGTTGGGCGTTTGTGCCCTCAGCATTCCCCGGCCAGGTGCAATTGAGGTTGTTCATCCGGTCCGAGGAGTAGGATTTCCCGAGCTCGAAATCGATGTGCGGCCAATGCTGTCGGATCGCTTCCGGGTTCGCCATCGGGACCAGTAGGCAACGTCCGCAGGAAAGGCTCTCTCGGAGCTCAGGCAAGAAGCGCCGAATTGCTTCGCACCCCTGCAGTTCGTTGCCGTGCAGCGCGGCGGTGACCAACACGCACGGGCCAGTCTGGCCCGAGTCGACGTCCCAGTACGCCACGCTGTATTCTGTTCCATCCGTGCGCTGAGCTGTTACCGATCTGAGCTGAAGTGAAGCCATGTTCTCCTCGCTGTTACGCCGTTTACGGTTGTTCATTGTGAGTCAGGGCGAACGCCAGCATTGCTGTGTCGCCTGGGGCCAACCGGACAGCCATCGTGTCGTCATCTTCCAGGTCCTGTCCGGTGAACTCCTCGGTCAACTGGGTCACAACACCGGGGAGGACTGACGGATCCAGCTGAACCACGGCTCCCTGTTCTTCAGTCTGGTCTGTGTTCAGGACTGTGAGATAGACGCGAGGGGCATCGCCGAACCGCTCGATCCTGATCTTGGGGTTTGCCGAACGGGCACCGGTCACGGGACGCCAGCCTGCCTCAGACAGCGCCAGGATCAGGGGAATGTACTTCTTGAATAGATCGCGGTCACGGTCGTGATAGACGGGGTCATCGAAGTACCGGTCATGGAACGCATCGTGTGAGAACATGGACGGAAAGAGCCCGAAAAATGCACACCGCCGGAAGTACATCTCAACCGTGGCGTGCGACATCTTCTTGAAGTCGGTATTGAGCAGCATCAGGTAGGGGCGGGTTCGGCTCAGGGCGCGGCGGTAGTTGGTTCGCGCTTCGTTCTCCGGGGTCCAGCTGCCGTCTTTGCGAGAGATCCAGTGGTGTTCCGTCCCGAGCACATCGAAGTAAGGGCCGAAGTAGTAAGCGAAACGGCTGAACATCGCGTTGCCGAACATCAGCTTTCCACGCCGATGCAGGTCTTCTCCGGTCGCTTTCAGGAAGGCCCAATGTCCGAATGCGTTCAGAATGCATGGCTTGCGTGTCTGCGTCCCGAACGTTAACGGGTAGTCAGCTACTGCGATGTGGTCGCGCCGGTAATTCTGGATCCGCGGCCACGTGAACCCTTCCACGCTGTCGATGTACTCGCCGTCCTGCTCAGGCTCCACCCCACTCCCATACCGTTGGTTGGCGATGGCCTCGCTGTAGTAGCAGTCGGCCTGGTTGATCGCCTCCTGACCCGTGCGCGGTACTGCCGGATCAGCGTTGCACACGAAGAGGGCCGATGTTCCCCAGGGCGCGTCCTCGATGTACATGACCGATTCGCCGTTTTCGTCCTGACAGACACTGTTCTCTACGGCCAGGGAGTTCCGCCGCAGATTGGCGTCATCCGATGTGAACCGTCTTTTCAGCTCCGCCAGGGAGCCCGCTTTGGTGCGCAGTTCCTCCGTTCCCTTTCCCTTGTAACGCTGGCGCCAGCGCCAGGGCTCGACGTACCGGAATGACTGAATTCCCAGGGCCGGTCCGGCCGGGTCTGCTCTGTGGCCCGTTTCATGGAATTTGAGATGGAAGTCTTCTGCGTTGCGGATGGCTTTGACGCTACGCGTGATGAGCCAGGTTCCCTCGGACGTCACACGCTTGGCAAAGGCGTCCGGGAACATGTCGTAGTAGCGCTGGGTTGCATCCCTGAATCCCCAGGTTGGCTCGTGCGGATAGATGCTGAACGCGAAGTCCGCACGTTGAGGGTGTTTGGTGGTGGCAGCCGACAGCCCCAGATCGAACACGACATACAGCACGCCCGAAGACCAGGCCAGGCGCATGACTTGCGGGCGGTCCGGAGGCACACAGATGGAGAGTCCGCGTCCGGGAGCGGAAACCGCACACCACGGGTACGGTGATACGTAGCCATTGGCACCAACCCCGATCATAGTCCAGCGTCTGGACTCCGTTCCCTGTCCCAATGGCTGACTGGCTGCCACATCGTTCCACCACACCGCATCCTTGGCAGCAAACGGTATGGCGAAGTAAACACTGATTGCCCGATTGGTCGCGCTCGTGTCTTCCAGTGTGCCCGTGACATCTATCCACGATACCTTGGGCGAGAACTCCGCGGAAAGGCGCAGATTGAGCTGTGAAGAGTCGACTGCCAGTTCGAGGCCACGGGGGCCCGGAGAGGCCGATTTGAGGGATGGCCGGATGAAGTCGGACTGGGCCGCAACATCACGGAGAAGGAAGCCGGACGGGGCCGGGGGCATGCCGGGGGAGGGGGGCGTGGCGGCTCCGCAGGTGAGAACACGGCCTTCGCGGCCGAACTGCAGCGTGAAGCCCTTGCCGGCTTTCACTGAGTGACCAGCCCCGGGGCTGCGCATCGGGGCTTCGGGCCGTTGGACCAGAGCCATGTCGAACATCTCACCGTCATCCATGACGGAGAAGCTGACGTCGTCAAACCAAGCCGTGCCGGTGTGTCCGCGCAGAAGGACGTAGCATAGCACCAGCTTGATGGGCTTCTCCGGGGCGATCATCACTTCGCGCCGAACCCAGTCATGGGTGCCTGTAGGGAATGCCGATGTCTGTGACCACAGATGGCTGCCGTCGGTGTACTGAATGTCCAGATACAACGAGTAGCCCTTGCCGGCCGTGCCCGAGATGCTCTCGGCTCTGGACCAGGCTCGTGCCACGATCGGTGTTGGGGACGTCTGGTTGAGCGTGATTTCCTGGCAGGCACCGTACTGCGTCTCAAGGTCCGTGCTGACCAGGCGGATACAGGCGTTCCCGGAACGAGCGGTTCCATCGCTTGTGCGCTTAAAGCCCGACTGCCAAGACCGCCAGGAGGTCGCCCCTTCCTCGAACCCGGCGTCCGTGAGAACGTTGGGGGCAGAAGCGCCCCCCGCAGCAATGAGCACGGCCTCGTCTGCCCTGGTGGCCAGGCACAGGAGAGCTGCGGCGACGGCCGCGGCACGGATTCTCAAACCTCGCATGCTCGTGCTCTCCATATGTACCGTCGTTCTCCGCCGCTGTCTCATCGGTACTGACCGGCGACCGTATCGCTGAAGAAATGGACAGGGACCTCTGCGAACTCTGCATCAAGCCTGTGGGCGAAGTTCTCCAGACCGATATTCTCGCTTAGAGCGTGACCTGTCTCGATGATCGGCACTCCCGCATCGAGGGCGAAAGTCAGTCCGTATTCATCCACTTCTCCTGCGATGAGTACGTCGGCACCGAGCTCGATGCAGCGAGCCTGGTATCCGACGTTCGAGTCCAGCCCCAAGCCACCCCACGGGAACCCGGCCATGCTCACCTGTTGGTCGAGGTCGCCGCTGATTCGGACGTGGTCCAGGTTGAATGTGGACTTGACGTGCTCGACCAGTTCGCGGACGGTTGTTCTCGGGATCGGCAGTACCTTGTTCCAGCCTGTTCCGGGAGTTGGGTTTTCTACCCCGAGGGCGGCCACGAAGTCGTCCCAGATGCAGATGAGATCCAGTGACCCGTGCACGCGTACTACGGTGAGATCTCCCTTCGCCGCCGCTTCAACGCGGTTTCGGTTGGGAGACCACGTGAGGAGTTGCGGGGTCATGGTCTGCCCCTGTGGTACAAAGTAAAAACGCTCGTGACACAGGACCACGTTGCAGTCTGACTGCACGGCTTCTTCCAGTGCATCGAGGGTTGCCATCCACGTGACCTGGATGCCGGTGATCTCGGCATCAGGATTCCCGAAGACGACGCCTTCATCGGCGTTCAGACTCCCGCTTTTGAGCGCTGTCACGTAGTCGACCAGATCGCGTGCGGTCATCGGCATCTCCTTATTCGCCTAAATTGGCACTACCCATCTGCCCCAGCGGCGGGGGAACTGCTTCCAGCGCGGGTCGTACCTTCGTCTCTGAGGAATTCCGCACAGTTCAGCACCCCGGCGATTCCGGGAAGCGGCTTGACGTTGTGCCCCATGCTCTCGAGGGCCTCGATGACGTCCTGCCCGGCCGATTTGGTAATCTCAACCGGTTCGGCCTCGCCTACGTGCATCCGAGGAGCCGTGGCTGCCTGGTGACTCGTCCAGTCACGGTCCACCACGAGGTGAGTTGCTCGTGCGGTAACGGCTTTGATTCGGCGTCCTCCGGGGAGCCCGATCGCGACGTCTCGATCCGGCAGTTGGACGATCATGCATCCGGTGTTGTTCAGGGGCCGCTTGCCCGGTCCGACGGAGTTGGCGTGTCCTGGTCGCGGGTCAAGACGGCACATCCCATGCCCGAGGATGATGCCTGTGCCGGGCACCGTGACACAGGACCCGAATGCTCCGCCCTGGGAGATGGTCATGCTGACCACGTTGCCGTCGGCGTCCGCCGTGGAGACGTGCAGCGTTCCGTGCGGAGCGACAGGCTGGGGTGTGGGGACCAGTTGGTCCACTTCTCCGGGGAATTGCCGAAGCCGTTCCGTGCGTCCCCAAGCATGGTCTTTGCTCAGGAGTCGCTCCACCGGGACGTCCGCAAACTCCGGATCAGCCAGGTAACGCAGGCGGTCTCGCCAGGCAAGTTTCAGAATTTCAGCGTAGAGATGCCAGTACTCCGGGGTGTCTTCGTCGGGCACATCAAAGCACTCAAGCAGATTGAGGATCTCCAGGCACGTGATCGCTCCGTTTGTGAGGATTGGGGTGCTCACCGTTGCCCCGTTGTAGGTGATGGCGTAAGGTGCTGTCACTCGCGGCTCGTAGTTCGCCATGTCCTGGCGGGTCAGGATTCCGCCGGATTCCTGGATGTGGTCAGCGATCTTGTGGCCCAATTCACCGTCGTAGAAATCCCGCCATCCCGCCTCAGCCACATGCTCGAGCGTCTTCTCCATGTGAGGCCGATGCCAGATGTCTTCCGGGCCAGGCACGACTCCGTTGGGCATCAGGTGCGCAGCAGTGTGCGGGAACTTGCGGATGGTATCTTCCAGGCCCCGGATGGCCCCCGCTACGGAAGCGTAGGGGAAGCCGTCGGCGCAGAGCTTCCGGGATGGAGCCACGATCTCGGGCCAGCTCAGCTTCCCCCAGCGCTCCCACACGATTCCCATGCCTGCCATCATCCCCGGTGGACCGATCGCCAACGGGCCGTGCACATTCGCGCTGTCTTTGACGCAACAGTCGTATTCCTTCTGATTCAGCCCGCCACCTGTCTTGGGCATGGGGACGAGTTCGTACATTCGTTCATGTGCCGCAGCTGGAGCGATCGAGTTTGCGTCGACTGACCAGATTTGTCCGGTCGCGCCTTCAAGCACGACTGCACAGCAGACATAGCCGCCGATACCCGTGGAATGCGGCTGCAGCATGCAGCAGGCCATGCTGGCCGCGGACGCCGCATCCATGGCGTTGCCGCCGGCTTCGAGAATGCGGGCTCCTACCCGCGCTGCCTCAGGCGGATTCGCCGCCACCACACCGCGGCTCGCTATGACCTCTGTTCCCTCGATCATCGCCTAATCTCCCGATTCCCGCGTCTTCACAGAGAATGCTACCCAATGCTACTCGTCTGCGTTGGCTGACCGTCTCAATGTCAGTAGAGTACAACGAGTCGCAAACATCGCGAGGTGATCAGATGGCTGATAGCACAATGACTTCCAGGGAACGCGTGCTGGCTGCTATGCGGCGAGAACCGGTGGACCACGTGCCGTGTGTCTGTGCTTTCAACGCCTTGTCCCCGGTGCAGCGGCGTGGGCACGGCTGGAATTTCCCGTGGCCGGAAGGCGCATCTTACGCAGATCGACTTGCCTATGAACTTGATGTTCTGGGGATCGACTCTCTCGTGCCGGCCGGCGCCTCGTTGGTTTCGTCGCATCCAGATGTGACATCCAGAGCGTGGCTCGAAGGCGATGTGTTACACAAGGCCTTCACGACCCCCGCCGGAGAGTTGCACGCCGCCGTGCACTACAACGCTGGCTGGCCACACGGCGAGAACATCCCGTTCTACAGCGATTTCAACGTCGGGCATTTTGTGGAACCGTGGATACAGACTGAGGAGGATCTCGAGAGGTTCACATATGTGCACCGCCTCGATGATTCAGCAGATCGCGTTGCCGCTGCCCTCGATGGACTGCGCCGAACCCGGGAACTCGCCGACCGGCACCAGCTCGCGGTCAATGCCTCCGGCGGCATGGGACTGACCGGAGCCCAGCATCTGTTCGGCGCGACTGACCTCTGCCTGGCGACGATGGACAACCCCGGTCTGGTGGATGCCTACCTCGAGCACGAACACCGAATCAATCTGCGCTGTCTGGAAGTGATGGGCGAAAGCAACTGTGTCGATTCCGTGCGCCGGAATGGATTCTACGAAACGACTGATTTCTACAGCCCGGCTCAGCTCACTGAGTTCTTGGGGAAGAGGCTCACGGCTGAGGCGGACTGCGCGCACGCGAACGGTATGTTGGTGAGCTATACGATGAACACCGGTGTGATGCCTGCCCTCGATCATCTCGCCGCTATTCCCTTTGACACGATGTTCGGGATTGACATCGCCTTCCAAGGCGTCGATTTGGGTGAGATTAACGCGAAACTGGGATCCAGAATGAGTTTCTTCATTGGTCCGAGCAGCACCTATCACATCTGGTTTGGTGACGACTTGTGCCGCCAGGCCGTTCGCGATTGCTTCGACGCCTTCGGCAAGGAGGGGCTCATTATTGCTCCTTGTGTGTCGAGCCACGCCATCATGCCTTGGGAGAACACCTTGGCCATGATCGATGAATGGAAGAAGTGTCGCTGACCGCAGTCGCAGGATCGGCCGGTAAGCCCCAATGCAAGAGGACCACGCCTTGGCTGACTCAACTCTGTCCCAGCAGGCCCTGACGTTCAGCAAAGAGATCCGGAAAACCGTTTCTCTGGACTACCTGCTCTACCTGCCACCGACGTACGCTCCTGCCGGCGAGCCCCGGCCCCTTCTCCTCTTCCTGCACGGAGCCGGCGAGCGCGGAAATGACCTTGAGTTGCTCAAGAAGCACGGTCCCCCCCGGCTCATTGATCGTGGCGAGGCGTTGCCCTTTGTGGTGGTCTCTCCGCAGTGCCCTGCGGACCAATGGTGGGATACGGAAGCCCTGATTGCCCTTGTCGATGAGGCGACCGCCTCTCACCGTATCGATTCGCAGCGTGTCTATGTGACCGGCCTCAGCATGGGTGGATTCGGTACCTGGAAACTGGCCATTGAGTACCCGAACCGATTTGCGGCAATCGCTCCCATTTGCGGGGGCGGCATGGCTCATCTCACCCGTCGTATCACCCATGTTCCAATCTGGGTGTTTCATGGAGCCAAGGATCAGACCGTGCCCCTGCGCGAATCGCAGAGCATGGTCGATGCGCTCAAACGCTACGGCGGGGACGCGCGGCTAACCATCTATCCTGAGGCACAGCACGACTCCTGGACGGAAACCTACGACAACCCCGAGCTGTACACCTGGCTCCTGAGCCATCGCCTTGCCGACGGGCCGGCAACATAGGCCCTCAGAGGCACTGTACGCGTGAGTCATAGGCATCTTGTACGGCGGCGTGCCCTAACCCGTTTTTCGCTGTGGCCCCCCGGGGGCAATGCCGTCAACTTAAGCGGGCAGAATGCCATGGCACCTGTTGCGGCGCAGGCGGTTAGCGCTATATTGGCAGTGTCTCAGGTGGGCGCCGAACAG
>Ga0209042_1002820_pt1 | contig 10970 bp, 5 predicted proteins | sample SaaInlV_200m_DNA_6_FD_184649 | JGI IMG/M metagenome (GOLD analysis project Ga0209042, IMG submission 184649) | Marine microbial communities from expanding oxygen minimum zones in the Saanich Inlet - SI037_S2LV_200m_DNA (SPAdes) (version 2) | ecosystem: Environmental > Aquatic > Marine >...
CGGGGAGCTCTGCAGAGGTCGCCGCGCCGTACTCGCCCTGGGGCACATCGTCCGGCGTTTGGTCGATAAGGAACCTGTACCGTGTCCCGTCCCGCCCGCCCCCCCACGACCATCCCTTGGCCTGGGCCGGAACCGCGTCGTCCGCCAGCCCGGCAACCACGGGGACCTCACGATCGATGGTGAATGAAACAGGCTCCGTCGTGCCCTCGTTGCCGGCCGTGTCCGTTGCGCGCGCGGCAAAGGTGTGCGGTCCGTCTTCCTCGACAACAAGCGGTCCGGTGTAAGGCTCAAACGCCCCGCCATCCAAGCTGTATTCGACGCTCACGCCATCTCCGGCGTCAATGCTGATCGTGTAGTCCTGATTGTATGTGTCCTGATCTGGGTCGCGGAGAACGGCGACCACGGGCGTGAGAAAATCGACCACCACGACCGCAGTCCCAGACGCAGACCAGTTCCCGACCGAGTCCTGCTGCTGCACGTACAGCGTGTACGTCCCGCTGGCGAGCGGCGCGGGGGGCACAAAGGACTCCGCCGAGGTCTCGCTCCAGCCGGTTGGGGCTTCGGCGTCCAGCTGGTGCCGAAACAGCCGCGCGCCAAACTCACCTTCCCACCTCCATTCGGGGGTGGGGTCGTTGGTCGGCGTAGCGTCCTGCAGCATCGGTGCCGGCAGGGGCAGAAAGTCGAGCAGTGCGCCCATGGCGGCTGCCGTCTCATGCGGGGACGCATTCCAGGCGCCGTTCGCGTCTTGGGCGGCGAGCAAGTAGTCGAGTGCGTCACGGCAGTCGGCCTGCAACGGCAGTTGCTCACGCAGCATGAGCACGCTTGCGGCGAGCGCGGTGGCGATCACGTCCGCGGCACCGTCGTAACCGAATGAGCCGTCCGCAAGCTGCTGAGTGCGCAGCCAGGCCACGCCCGCAGCGATCTCGGTGTCATGCCCGTACTGCCGGCACTGGAGCAACGCCCGCAGGGCATGGAGCGTGGACAGCGAGTCGGTGGCCGCCCCACGTTGCGTTCCCCAACCACCGTCGGCGTTCTGGGCCGCAGCCAAGTAGTCGAGCGGCTCAGTCACAGTCCGGTCATCCCAGTCAGGGGTGCTCGAACGGACCCGGTGGAGCGCACGGACGGCCACTGCAGTCGTCACGCAGTCGGTCGCAAAGCCTGCGGCCAGTCCCCAGCCACCCTCCGGCCAGTTCGGCACGGCTGCATCCGACTCCGGCCCGTTGCGAGCGGCAATGAGCTCGGCCGCGAGCGCCTCAATGGTTGCCGCGCGGTCCGGCAGGCCGGCCAACGCGAAAATCTCGCGGGCCAGGAACTCCAGGTTCGGGGCACGCTCTTCCGTGAGCCAGTCCGCCGCAGCCGTCACCCCAGGCGCGTTCGGGTCGGCACCGCACAGGATCCGGAGCGCGTCCGCCGTGTCGGCGAACTCCCAATCCCCCGCCCACGCCCCAGATGCGGTCTGCCGGGATTCCAGCCACGCCACGGCCGCGTCGAGCGCCGTTGACTCAGCCACGCGCGGCGCGCCGGCCGTCGCCTGCGACAGCTGGGCAAGAACCGCAGAACACAGAATGGTTGTGAGGACCGCCTGTCTCATTTCTTGTCATCCTGCTCGCGACTTGGCCCCGCAACTTCGCCAACGACTAGGTTCCTGGCACCGAACTCCTCGCGCAGAGCCGGCACCACCACGTTCTCGTGGAGTTCCCGGGAGGCCTCCTCGTCCAGGCAAACCCGCCCGGGAATCAGCGACTCGCGTTGTTCGGTCATCTTACTCAAGGCAAAAGCGAGCAACGCCCGCCGCCGTGGATCACGCACGCCCTTGCCTTTCTCGATCAGGGCACGCACGATTTGCTCGTCGCGCATCAGAATCAGCGACTTCGCGGCAATCTCGGCCACGGTCAGATCCTTGTCATCCACGTGCTTCAGCAGCATCGGCGCCGCAACGTGCCAAAGCCGCTCGATCTGTTGCTTCGCCTCGACCCGGGTCTGGCTGTCCGTCGCGCGGGAGTCGGCCAGGTACTCCTGCACCACCGCGTCCAGCGTCTCCCGTTCCTTGTCACTCAACTCCAGACTCCCGGCAATGCCGCGGTCGCCGAGCGCTTTGGCCGCCTTCCGCCGCTCGACGATGTCTCGCGATGTCGCCAATGCTCCGACCAAGGCACCCGTCTCAAAGCCGGACAGATCCGGACCACGGCCCTCTGGACGCGAGAACACCGGCAGACGCTCTTCCGTCTCCGGCAGCTCTGCCTCAGCCTGCACCGCCGGTTCATAGTCCTGCTGTCGCGTAGTACCCACAGACCCCGGCTCCACAGTTTGCCTTGACGTAGCCACCATCGCCGGACGTGAAACGGTCGGCACAACTCCCTTTCCCGTCTCCGTAGCTCCACGCAGCCCACGCGCCAAGCCGCGGTCCCGCAGAAGCAGGCACACCAGCCCGAGAACCAGTACGGTCAGAATGATGACACAGGCCCAAAGTCCAGTCGCCGAGTTTGGCTCAGGGCGTGACAAGTCCCCTCCTTCCCTTCTCCCTCTCGTTGTGCCGTTTCTGCTCAATGGTGCCACGCGTAGGATCCCCTGGACCAGTCGCTGCCCCGGTACTTATTCAATTCGCTGTATTGCCAGACCTTTATCTCCATGCCAAGCGTTCGGTACTCAGCGTCCTTCAACCCGTGAGTGTGCGTGTTGTACGGACTGATCTCGCCTGGCCCCCACTGTCCTAAAGGCGGGACGTCAGTATCAGTCTCAAGGTCGTCATGAAGCGCATCATGGTCACTGTCCCACTTGCCCACGCCATCTGAGAAGTCCCTGTGGTGCCACATCTCGTGAAGAACAGCAATGTGAAACATGTCTATCCCACTGACAATGAGCCAATTGTGTGCATTCTCTCCCGTTGCACTGATGAAGAATCGACCCAGATCATATGGATCGTTTGCGCCGACGCCAACCGCCGGTCTCAGGACGTCCACAATGCGCCGCCTGCCTCTAACGTCGAGGTTAGGGTCGAAGCCAGGGGTGCACACCCCCCTCTGGCCCGGAGACAGCCTATCATCGAACCAAACCAGGTCGTTTCCCGCTCCCGCCTGTTGCCAGAACACAAACCAACACGGGGGATTGCTGGCGGTGGGAGGCGTCGTCCCATCCACAGCCACGTCGTCTCTCGTTGGGAAGAACACCTTTGCTTTGTCGGTGGAGAACAGGCGATGCTTATACCCATTCCCGTCGACACACTCCACATACACGGTCCCATAGCGTTCCCCGAACCAGCTGTTGTGGGCTCGGGCGCAGTCGCTGAATGGAATCCGCATTCCCACGCCGCTTCTGCCGTTGCCGCCGGTCGGGTTCCAGGCATCGGGCACCCCATCCGGCATGTCCCACTCGAAATCCCTGCAGTCCGGGGAGGCGAGGGCCTCAAACTCGATGTCATCGCCAATGCAGACTTTCCACGGCTTCTGGCTGGCGTAGCCCTGGAAAGTCTTGATCCACAGTTCCCAGACCCTGAGTGTCCTGTCCTTCGACCGGGCTGTGTGCGTGAAGCCGTCCTCGACCTGGACGTAAATCGGCGTCTCGAACCAGTGGTCCAGATCACCGTCCGGCACGTTCCCTGCCGTGACCGTATCGTCCTGGATGAGGTCGTAGGACCAGTCTGAGTTTTCCCACGCTGTGCCGTCGGGATGTTGGTAGTGAAACGTGAACGTGATAGGGTTGAGCGGCGCGACCGACGTGAAGCCGCCAGCGATGGCCGTAAAGGTGACTTCGCGTTTCTCCATGCACTCAGTGATGTTACCTTCCGCCGTGAGGAGCACGTGGCTCTCGTGGACCTTCATGTCCGCCACGTCGAAGTCGGTGGTGGCGTTAGCCGTGATCTCGATCCGAGCCTTGTACGGCGCTTTGGCTCTGTTGGCACGCCGCAGTGAGTCGTCCGCAACCGGCCACACCACGGTCTGGACTCCCCGGGGCTGCGGTGTGATCGTTTGCGCATATACCGGCACGCCGTCCTTGCCGCTTGCCGTCAATTTCACCGCCTCGGCCTGGTATCCGTCGGGCAGAATCCGGTAGCTGACGGTTACGTCCGACCCCATCGAGTCTGCTGTGACCGGGTAGCCGAGCAGGTATGGGTTTGGCGTCAAGCCAGCGATCTCGACCTTGGCCACGGTTAGGCTGTGGGTAGCCTGTGCAGTGGTCGCGTCCCGGGATGGGGAAAACGCCACCGAGAGCTGTTCCGCCCCGAGCGCCGCGCTGGCCGCGGAGCCGCCCTTGACGGTCACGGAGGAACTGGCTGCGCCCGTCAAGCTCAGCAACGGGCTGTTGGTAGTCCAGCTGTATTTCCCGGAGAGGCCGGAGATCGCGGGCGGCTGCACCTTCGCGACGTACCGGATACTCTTGCCGACACAGAACCCGTCCGCGGGATCTCCCCCGCGACCGGGGGTCCTGATCGCGACCGCAAAGACGGTCATGCGGTGCGCGACATCGGTGTGACACGGGACGCCGCCACTCGGCGTGAACGTGACATTGAGCCGCTCGTCACCAAGTTCAGCACTCGGGGCCGAGCCCGTGGCCTCCACGGACGTGCTCTGCGCGCCAGGTGACGTCGCCACGATCCCTCCAGTCGTCGACCACTGGAAGGTCCCGGCCAAGCCCGCGGGGACAACAACGGCTCTAAACGCCTCGCTCGGGACGGTTCCGTGTCCTCCGGGACGTGCCGCGATATAGGGCGACGGCTCTGCCCCCGCCGGACTCCCATCGTCCTTGCGGATGGACACACCTACAATGCTGATCTTCCGTGTCGCGGCGCTGCCCATCGGTCCACGCGCCGTGAACCAGTACTCCCCCGGCCCGAATTCCTGTGTCGTGAAGTGGGTCGTGTTCCGGAACAGCTTTGGGAGGAGCGTGGATGTGCCCCCGCTGTAATGCACCCGCAGCTGGTACGTGAAGCTGATCTGCTGGTTGCTGTCTGCCGGGAAAACGGCCCCTGCCGCTGGCGAATCCGCCGCAGGTTCGACGATGATGACGTCGACCGAGGTCACGTCCTCGTCGCCTTCCATTAGGTCGATGAACTCGCTGGGCCAGTCATCAACGGTTTCGCCGCCACTGCTATAGCCGGAGATGGTCCAGCTGGCCGCCCCGCTTGAGGGTTTCATACTGATCCAGCCGGCCCCGGTCCACGTGCCCGTCGTCGGATCGCCGGCCACAATCCGGGACGCCGGGAAGGTGACGACCCGGCCGTTCTCAATCGCGGATTCGAGCGAGCGTTGGTTTGAGGAAGACAGAGAGTTCTCGGGCAACGGCAGGTGATCCCAGCGGCGGTAGATCGTGATGCCCTGGTCTGTAGCGAGTTGGAGGATCTTCATCGTGCTCACCGCGTCCTGCCCGTAGGATTCCTCAAAGACACGGTTCTCCTCGAGCGACCCCGCACAGCCCGACAGGATCATGAACCGCTTCATCTCTGCCGAGCTGTCCTGCTGATCCGTCGGCCACATCCAGGACACAGACCGGTCGGCGTCGACGCGCATGCTCACCCACTCGAAGCTCTGCGGCGTGCCGGTCGCGTCTTTGGTGACGTGCACCACGTTCTCGACAATCGCGTTGTCAATATCCCAACCCAGGCCACAATGCATGAGGGCCGCCAGCTCGCGATCGGCGCGGTTGCATCTCGCCAGGTAATCCATGGCCGTCGCGTGGAGCAGACTGGAGGGATCCCCGCTCCCGCGCCTGACCGGATCCAGTGCGGGTTCGGCCACCGCCCCGGCCAGCAGTCCCACGGCCACCGCGGCACCGGCGGTCATATCGTTGTAGATCGCGGGAATCACATTCGGGGGGTAGTTTGCATCATTGGCCGGGGCCAGAAAATGCAGGTCGCTGTCGTGTTTACGCCCCATGCCCACCGAGCCGACGCCGGTCGCGACGACCTCACCATCGACGCACACCACCGGTGTTAGGTCCACCAGATAGGGAGGCACATCGTAGATGCTGTCGTAGGAGTCGATAGTGGTCTGATCCTCGGGCGTGGAACCGACATAGTCCAGAACAAGCCGCCGCCCCAGCACGTCAGGTAGAGAGAGCGTTTCATCCAGAAGCGTGGTATCCCCAGCGTGCAGATGGAGACGCAGACGGTACACCACGTCGTCGGGGATCGCCGCAAGCTCCATGTCCCGAGTCATCACCTTGTAGGGCAGCGACGCGGGAAGCAGCCCGTAGTCCACGGCGATGATCTCGGCGCGACGCTTGACCGACTCCACGGTCTCGGCGGGGTGGTGGTCGGTCAGATAGTCCGTGATCTGCTGCTTGAACAGCTCAACGGGCGTTTCGAGCCGCGGCAACGCAACGGCCGGATCGGCTGGCTCGCAGTAGTCGTCGAGAAAGGCCTGTGCGTCGAGGTCCATTTCCTCCGGGGTATCGATGCCCGGCGTCACGTCGTGCAGTTTGAAGGCCGGATCCAGCGGCACCCACGTACGCGGGCCGCCACGCCCGCGGCTCACATACGCCTCGACCCACACACGGCGGCACTGCACGGCGTTCACACCGGGGACAAGGCACATACAGTCGCCCTCTAACCCCTTGACTTGGAGGATCCAACCAGCCAGACACGGGGTGTCAACCCGGAGCCAGTTGGCGGCCAGATCGGCCGGCACTCTCACCACGCCACTGGCATAGCGCGCCTCGTACCCAGCAGCGCGCAGCAGAGCGATCAACAGCGAGACCAGGTCGTAATCGTTGCCGCTGCGCTCCTTCAAGGTCTGCTCGGCCCGTTTCCGAGCGCCGTAGTAAGGGTCGAACCAAAACTCGTTCACCACGAAGTTGTAGATCGCCACCGGCGAGTTCCCGAGCGCGGCAGCCTTGTCAACGATGGGCGCGGAGATCTCCATCTCCCTGGTGGTCCTCAGATCACGGTCACCCCGTGGCACGCCCGGGGTTGCGCGCCGAGCGCTCACGGCACGGTGCTCCACATCGCCTGTGCAGACCCCCGCCGTGACGTCGCCAGGTGCGCCGGGTTGCCACAGCACGGGTTCACTGTTGTAGGTGCCAGGCGGGTCGCGGAGTTCCAGATCAGCCAACGTGGCGTGGGATGCCTTGACCGCCGTGGCCAGGTCACCACCGCGGACCGCTGACGGTTGAGCGGCGGTTAGCACGGCCTGCACGGAGTCGTCAACAAGGCGTGCCGTGGCGGCGTGGTTCCGGCACGCGGTCTCGAGACGCTCGAGGGTCGCCACCGGCAACGCGTGTTCCTCGCAGTGGAGCCTGGTGCATCGGAAGCGATCCCTTATGCCAGCATCTGCCTTCCTCAACTCGTTCTGGGCCTCACGCAGTTCAGCGATCAATGGCCGCGTGTCAGCATCCTCGGCGACTGCTATTTTCAATCGCGCGAGCAAGGCGCTGATTCGTTCCGTGGTGTCGGCAAAAACGGCCTGTGGGCTCTTGCCGCGGCGGGTGAAGGGTGCATCTGCTGCCGCCTCACGCCCACCCGCACGTGGCACGACAAAAAGCCCCAACAGAACGGCTGGCGTGGTGAAAAGGAGAAACGGCACGATGGCGCGCCAGAGGCCAGGCGCTCTCGCTGGAGACCTATGTGTGTGCATGCTCCCAGACCTATCTCAGTGATCAATAGGACATTGCTTCCCTGCAATATCATGGAAGGTATCGTCAGTTGACAGGGAATGCGAGAAGTCGAGTGAGGGCTTGCAGTTGGCGAGATTCGTGCCCAGAGTTACTTTACACTATCCGAGCCGTGATGGAACGTGACGAGCTTTTCCGCGCGACGCTGCCGGTGATGGAGTGGAGTAGAGGCACGCTATCCCTAGGCGTGTTTTTTGTGCCCGGTGGGGTCCTGTCAGGTCCTGCCTTTGACCTTGGGCCGGCTGTTGCTTTCCGATGATATGTTGGGAAGGAAGAATCACGTGCGAAACCAGGACCGTTCCCATGCTGGTGTTCTCTCCTCATTCCTGACTGCCTGGCATCGTTCCGGCAGCGTTTCCCACCTGACGGCGCTGCTTCGGACCCATTCTGTCAGGCGGATGTCCGTGCCGTTCCCGAAGCGAAGCCCTATCAGTTCCTTTACGCGCCCTGTAGCATCCGCCATGTGGGCCTTGGTCCTGAGTCTTGTCAGCGTTTCCCGAGGGATGGCCGGGAGCCACGATGTCTACGATGGGCAGACGCTCATTGCCAATGCGGTGAGCTATCGCTATCCCGTGCCCGACGCGATCGACTGGGACTCGGATGGTGACTGGGACCTGCTGATCGGCGAATGGGGAAAGGACGAAGACGGCTCGTTCGGTGGAATCAGGCTCTACCTCAACACCGGAAGCAACAACTCCCCCAGCTTTGTCTTCAGTTCCTACATCGCGGCAGGCGGCTCACAGATCCGTGTCGGCTACGGGTGATGCATCGGTGCTTGTCCACGTGTCGTGGACTGGAACAACGACGGACGACTGGACTTGGTCATAGGTGATTCATGGGAGCGCATCTACTACGCCCTCAACACGAGCGACACGACCCCGGTCTACGGTGCCCTGCAGCGTGCTCAGTATACGACCGGAGCCCATCTGCAGAATCCGGGTGGAAACAAGCCCACGGTCTTCGTGACGGACTGGAACAATGACGGGAAGAAGGACATCCTCACGGGCGGTGAGCTCTCCTATCCGGACCAGACTGGCTACCTGCATCTGTATCTGAATTCCGGGACGGACGCCAGCCCGACTTTTGCGGCTCGCCAGACGGTTGGGCCGGACCAGAACTTCGGTTGGCGAACATCCCCCGTCGTGGACGACTGGAACGGCGATGGCAAGAAGGACCTCGTAGTTGTGGCGGTCTGGGGCGACACCAAGTACTACGAGAATACGGGAACGGACAGCGCCCCAACGTTCGGCTCCGGCATCTACGTGAAGACGCAGAGCGGTTCACTGAATTGGGGCATGGAGCCACGGATGAGAACCGTTGACTGGGACGGCGACGGGCGGAACGACCTCCTTCTGGGCGATCGGGGCGGGGAGGTCAGGCTGTACATCAAGAACCATCCTCCACAGATGAATGTCGGCAGCAACAGCTCCGGAACTGTCGGCCAACACGTCGTCCTCGACGGCTCTGCCACTGTGGACCCCGAAGGCGATGAACTCTCATGGTCGTGGGAGTTGAAGGCCAGACCGGCGGGCAGCCTCTGCTCGATCGAGAGCCCTGGAAGCGAGGCAACAGGTTTCACACCGGACATTCCGGGAGACTATGAGGTCCGTCTAACCGCGTCAGACGCCCATGGTGTTCCCGTCTTCGCCACGCGAATACACCATGTCGGCGTGAACAGCAATGCACCTGTTGTGGACCTCAACGGTGCAGGTGAAGGGGTTGATTACACAGCGACATTCACCGAGGACGGTGGGGCAGTGGCTGTTGTTGATGCATCCAAACTAATCGTGGCAGACGCTAACGATACCGAACTTGATTCAGCGACCGTTAGAATTGTGAATGCTCTCGATGCCGTTCACGACGTCCTGTCCATCGACACTGTTGGCCGGGCGATGGCAGCATCCTACGACCCGCCTGCGGGACTCCTGACCGTGACTGGGAAGGCTACTCTGGCCGAATATGAAACGGCACTTCGCACCCTCCGCTACAACAACACAAGCGAGAGCCCTGACCCGGAAACAAGGATCATTGAGGTCCGCGTGTCCGATGGAGATTACGACAGCAGCCCTGCCAGATCAGACGTTTACCATCTGAGCTGCATACGCCTGACGCTTGAACGAGGGTGGAACCTCCTTTCCATGCCGTTCACCGGCCCCCCTATCTGCACTCAGCTTCTCGACGACGACGGCAATCAGCTTACCATCGGCGGGATTTGGGTGTGGGATGGAGAAGCACAGAGATACGCGCACTTCGCCGATATCGGCGCAGCCTGTAGCGCCAGCGCAGCGACCTTCGGGTTCTGGGTGTTCTGCCCTGAGGAAGGAACGCGAGTGACTCAGGCTATCGTGCACGATCCGTCCGAGCCGACGATCATACTCGGGAACGGGTGGAATCTGATTGGCCCTCCTCGCGACAAAACGGTGGGCGAGCTCACGGACCTCGGACAGGCCGGTGAGTCCGTGTGGTCATGGGACACCTCAACACAGACGCACGTACTCTTCTTGTCTGATGGCATCCTGCAACGCGGCGTTGGATACTGGATCCGCAAAGACCTGCCTGGCAGTCGCTGAGACCAGACATGTCTCGATCCAGCCCCCCAACGTCCCGGATTCAGAACACGACAGAGATGCCCCCCAGGACAGTGTCAAGGGATGGGATGCTGTTGTGGTCGTGGTGCCGATACCCTACATGGCCGGACAAGCGAGGCGAGAAGAAGTGGCGGAACTTGAGACCGTAGGTCTGGGAATGGAAGCCGGCGTTGTCTTCGTAGAATCTGTAGGACAAACTGGCCCAGCTCCTCTGCAGCAGGCGGCGGTATAGGGAGATCTGGTACTGCTGAGAGTGGGGACGCGCCGTGCTTCCGTCGTGCTCAACTTCCAGGCGCAGAGCCACACTCTCCTGGAGCAGGAGCGTTGTCGCGGTCGCTCGGGCATACCAGGACCGGTATGGATCTGTCCAGGAATGGGCTCCATTGAGGGTCAGGTACAAAGCTCGTGTAGGTGTCCAACTTAAGAACTGGTACGCCTGTTGACCAGCGGTAGCTCGCTCCCGGATCGTGTGGCGGTACCGCGAATAGGCGTACACCGTGGGCGTGAGGCTGCGGCTCACCCCTGCGTAGAGGTATTGTGTACTGCTTCCTTCCTCTGGCCTGGTCTCACTGAGCTTGAGACGCAGTCGCGTTACGTGGGGCAATGGTATGGACGTGGACATGCCCATTCGACGTGTGTTGAACCCTTGGTCGCTCTGGATGTATTCGGAGTGCGCCCGAACTGTGAACGAACTTGCGTGAAAGGCCGCCACTTCAGCAGAATACATGGTCGCAGGGAAGCGCCGGAAGAAGGCATCTTCCTCGAGCAACTCGTGGC
>Ga0209042_1002831_pt1 | contig 10947 bp, 8 predicted proteins | sample SaaInlV_200m_DNA_6_FD_184649 | JGI IMG/M metagenome (GOLD analysis project Ga0209042, IMG submission 184649) | Marine microbial communities from expanding oxygen minimum zones in the Saanich Inlet - SI037_S2LV_200m_DNA (SPAdes) (version 2) | ecosystem: Environmental > Aquatic > Marine >...
AGTTGAATAAAAGTATTTATTTACCGTTTTAGGTGTCATTATTGGATGTCATTTGATTATAAGGCAAGGACGATAAAAAACTGTTGTTTTTACTAATAGAAGCTATCTCAAAAAAAGATTAGGGTTCCTGGCAAGGTACATTTGCTAAGTGGAGGTAGCTTTTTCATATAATCAGCTTCTAATAAACTAACAATAGAAAGATACTTTACGGGGATTATATATGATAAAATATAAATCAGGAAGTACTGAAAAAAGTGTTGGATTTATCTCGACACGCCTTGCAGGAACTGATGGAGTATCTCTTGAGACTGAAAAATGGGCTGATGTATTTAGAGAAGAGGGGTTCACATGTTACTATTTTGCAGGTGAGCTGGATACTCCCCCGGAATATTCATATCTCCTTGATATCGCACATTTTAAACACCCTGAAATTAAAGATATTTATGAAAATTGTTTTTCGGTAGATATTAGGGGCCGTTATGTTACAAAAAAAATAAATGATATTAAGGAAAAAATAAAAGATCATCTTTATGAATTCATAGAAAAATTTAAAATCGATATTATTGTTCCGGAAAATGTATTAACAATTCCACTTAATATCCCGTTAGGTATGGCGATTACCGAGATTATATCTGAAATCGGAGTTCCAACAATAGCACATCACCATGATTTCTTCTGGGAACGACAGAATTTTCTTCGAAATGCCATTTGGGAATATCTCAACATGTCATTTCCGCCCCATCTTCCGAATATACACCATGTAATAATTAACTCATCGGCGGATAACCAGTTAAGCCTCAGGACAGGTGTTTCAGCGACTATTATACCGAATGTTATGGATTTTCATAACCCTCCTCCTCCTTTAGATGAATATGCCTCTGATGTCCGTCAGGCGCTTGGTATTGAAGATGATGAACTCTTTATTTTGCAACCAACACGTGTTGTGAAAAGGAAAGGAATTGAACATGCAATTGAACTTGTAAGCAGAATGGATGAAAAAGCCAAACTGGTTATTTCCCATGCTTCAGGTGATGAAGGCTATGATTATGAAAACAGGATAAGAGACTATTCGAATCTTTTGAATGTAAATACTCTTTTTGTTTCAGAGATAATCAATGAGGAAAGAGGTCTTACAGAGGATGGCAGAAAGATATATACACTGGATGATATTTATCCTCATGCCGACCTGGTAACATATCCGTCAAACTTTGAAGGATTCGGCAACGCATTTCTCGAAGCCATATATTTCAGGAAGCCTATTGTCGTCAACAACTATTCGATTTATTCAATGGATATTAAACCCAAAGGCTTTTCAGTTGTAGAAATTGACGGATATGTAACCGAGGAAGCTGTCCAACTGACAAAGAAAGTTTTAAGTAATACAGAATACAGGGAAAAGATGATTGAACATAATTACAAAATAGCTACGCGTTACTTTTCATATGCTGTTTTACGTGAAAAATTGAAAATACTTATAGATGATTGTATAAGATAATTACTTTTCTCACTGAGTTTTTTTAAGAAAAAGCTTTCCGACAGCTAAAGTAATTATTATATAAAGATCGGGTTTACATCACCATCGGTTATATTTTTTTAATTTTTCAAATTTAACTATAACCAATTTTTTTTGAAAATATAAAATGGTTTTTAAAGAAACAGAGATTGTATGCTCAGTGAACTTACAATAAGAAACTTTGCAATTATCGATGATATAAAAGTATGTTTTTCAAAAGGTTTGACAATTCTTAGCGGTGAAACAGGTGCTGGAAAGTCTATTATCATAAATGCTGTAAACCTCATTCTTGGAAACAGGGCGACTTCAAAACTTATACGAACAGGTGCTCAAACCGCAGAACTGGAAGCGATGTTTCATATCTCTCCGGAAAGCCGAGCTGCAATAATTATGCAGGAGAATGATTTTGACCCATCCGAAGGACTAATAGTAAGGCGGATTATTTCAAGAAATGACAGACATAAAATATATATAAACGGGCGTCTTTCTACAATACAATCACTTACTTCAATTACAGAAAATCTTGCCAGTATTTCAGGCCAGCACGCACATCAGGGGCTTTTAAAAGAGGAGCAGCACCTTATAATCCTTGATCAGTTTGGTGGTCTGACCTCTTTAAGAAACATGGTTTATGACCTTTACCATGAAATAATTCCCCTTGTTACTAAACTTAATAAACTTAGATCATTTCAACTTAAACAGGTTGAACATGTCGAACTCCTCGAATTTCAGAAAACCGAAATATTAAATTCAGAAATATTCCCGGATGAAGATGTTGAACTGGAAAAAGAAAGGATACTGCTTAAAAACAGTGAAGCTATTTTTATTGCTTTGAATGAAAGTATCGAAGAGCTTTATAGTTCTAATGGTTCAATACATGAAAGGCTTGTTGGAATAAAAAACAATCTCAGTAAGGTAGGAAGATTTGCCCCGGATTTGATGACAAACTCAAAAGAGGTTGATAATGTTTCGTACCATATAGAAGATATTACGGAGAATCTTAGAAAACATATACAGAACATACATATTGATGAAAATCGACTTGAAGCTGTTGAAGCCCGTATTGATAAACTCATAAAACTTAAAAGAAAATATGGCGGTTCTCTATACAATGTATTTAATAAACTTAATGAAATAAACAATGAACTTTCGGAAATAGAAAACATAGATGATCAGGTTGCAGGAACAGAGAAGATACTTGATGGAAAACGGGATCAACTTGTTGATCTTGTAATAGAACTTTCGGCTAAGAGAAAGTCGGCTGCAGAAGTAATATCCAAAGAGGTAGAAAATGAACTTGGTACTCTGGAAATGCCTGAAACAAGTTTCAATGTAGCGCTTTCATCAATTTTGAAAGATAAAGGTAAGGATGAATATCTTAGTGTTGACGGCAATATTATCACTGAATCCGGTATTGATAAGGCATCATTTCTTATTGCCCCTAATGTAGGAGAGGACCTCAAGCCCCTTGCTAATATTGCATCAGGTGGTGAACTTTCGCGAGTTGTGCTTGCGATAAAGGCCATTCTGGCTAAAACCGAATCACTGGAAACACTTGTTTTTGATGAGGTGGATGCCGGTATAGGAGGCGGTGTGGCTGAAGTTGTCGGGAAAAAACTATCATCTCTTTCAGAGTATCATCAGATAATATGCATCACTCATCTGGCCCAGATTGCAAAATTCGGTTCTCATCATTTCCGTATATCAAAACATATAACTGAAGGTAGAACAAAAACAGAAATAAAGCAGATGCTTGAAGATGAGAGAGTTGAAGAGATTGCACGGATGATAGGCGGCCAAAAGATTACTCATGCTACAAGGGATCACGCAAGGGAAATATTAAAGAGTGCATAGGAAAAACTATTTTAAAATCCTGAATTCCAGGTGGCGAAGATTATATGGGAATTGTCAAAAATCGAAATCTACTTTGCCTGATATCTGTATTTCATAATTTATCACTACATCGTTGATATATGCAAGATACCTGCATTTCAAATTTTTTACATAATCGGAACCAATTCTTCTAAAGGTAATTTTTGGCCCAGTTTTTTGGGAACAGGTCACACTTTCCCGGCATGACCGGGTCAGTTATTCAGTAAATGTTTCGACAGCCTTTTGCCTAGGCCGAGCAGAGTTAGTGTCGGTGGTAGTCCCCATGACTTGGGAATCACCGAGCAGTCACAGACATATAGATTGTCATAAACCGTTTTTAAGTCAGAATCCACAATGTCTCCGATTTTAACGGTTCCACCGGGATGTCCGGCAAGAACCATGCTTTTTCGCACATTCTTTACACCGGCGTTTCCCAGAATTTTTCTTGCATGACCATATCCATCGTCAAGTTTTTTATAATCACTTTTACACAGATCCTTCCGACATCCCCCTCTGTCGGTGATTCGTCCACCCAGATCATCCTTTATCTTGACCATGATCGAAAGCCTGTTCGCTTTTGGAGCTGCCATGTCGGTTAGTACGTACTCATCTTTTACATGAATTCCGGCCTGCATATGTAGTTCTTTTCCTTTTCTTAGGCCCTTCACCCTTCCTGTAGCTATAATCAGGGGGTCGACAAAAAAATCATATCCAGCCTTTTCCACACCGCTTCGTCTTAATATTTCAGCTGATCCGATCCCGCCTGCTGAAAGGACAACCACTGGTGCTTCTACTCTGTGTGTGCGTCCTCTTTTTTTTAATACAATCCCCGTGGCTTTGTTGTTGTTTGTCAATATCGTTTTCACTTTAGCGTCGTTTACCAGTGTTGCACCATTTTTAACAGCCTCATCAACAAAATTGCGCGCATTCCACATGGCATCGTAAGGGCATCCGTAAGAACACCTCCAGCAATCTGCCTTGCATTTATCCTGGAATAAAAACTTGTTGATCTTTTCCCAGTTATATCCGAGATCTTGAGCGCTGGTGAAAATTTTGTCTGCCATGGGCCCCATGAGTTCGTTTGAAAGGGGTTTGACGGGAATTTCATTTTTAAGTTCTTTTATTTCATTCTTAATATCTATCCCGTAGGACATCAGCATGTCAAAGGGAGGGTCAAAAGCCGCGCCACAATAGAAAACCGAACTGCCGCCGGTGGTGATTCCCCTTAAAAGGATATGAAGTTTTTTATTGGTAACAAGCAAGCTTTTCCCGGGGATGCCGATCATTTTGGCGGTTTGGAGAAACGTTCCTTTTATGGAGGCATTGCTTCCCCACTCCAGGATAAGGACTTTTTTGCCGTTCTGGGATAATTCCTTTGCTACGGTGGCGCCTCCTGGACCGGAGCCGACAACGACTGCATCATATTCTTTCTGAAACACTTCCATGTTAAGGTCCTCCTTTCGGGAGAGCATTTATCTGGTTGACAGATATTAATCAATGGAAAGAACATAAAGAATTCATTTAATTCTGGTAAAATGCCATCATTACTTCAGTAAATCTTTGAAATCTTCGTCACACTTATGAATCCTGACTATGGCCGCTTCAACTACCATGCATCCAATACCCAGCATTTAACGCCTTACTTGCCCAACCATACACCTTTAGGGTCAAGGATAAGAACTCGCTTTTTTGTTGAAATATATTGAATTTTATATAGTAAGTCAATATTCAAATTAAAACGGAATGTTATGGCCTGATAGTGGGTGCATGAATACCTGATCGAGAATTTATTATGGATTTAAACACGTTTTTGTATTTTTTTGCTTCTGCTTGATTTTCATGTTTGACTCTTCCAAATATTTTATTTGTATATTTAACATACCAGGCAACAGGCTGGCCCTGTATTATATATGCCATTGCTATTCTAATCGGAATTTCAGAACCTCTCCACAAATGCAGTCATGGCTATATCTAAATCAATTGAAAGATTTCTCATTACAGTACCATAGACTATTGCAATGCTACCCCCCTATTAAAAAATAGTTTGCCTACAAAGGTACAAATTGCAAAATCAATTAGAAATGTTGTGATATCTTCATGAAATATGTAATTCAAGAGTTTTTTACTTCATCGTTGATATATACAAGATATCTTTAAAAAGATTATATGGTCAACGCTTCATTTTTTGGAGAATTTTATGATTTTTTATATACCATATATTGCAGGCTAACGTCTGTTTGCAAGGTGTTGTTTTCGATTATTATTTTTGAAAAAATCAGAAAAAGGGTAAGACATTTCAAATTGACTTATCAGGATCAAAGGGGAATGGTATTATCTTATTCACAATTCAAGATGTGACAAAATTTCCTCACGTTCTTCGCTCCAGATGGAGAACTATTCTTGCTATCGGGAAGCTTCAACGATTGGTCAGACGATTTACTCCTGGAAAAATTATTGGGATGTTGTGTGTAGCGGAAGTAGCACCATCTCAGCGAATGAGTTGCTGAATCGGGAATTTTTTTTATAATTTGATGGAGGCTCAAGTTTTGATAGAAAATTGGCGAAAATGAACACCATATTATTGAATCTATTCAAAAATTGCGTTATGATCATTTTTGATTTATATACATAAAAGAAAACACATCCTAAATTCTAACTTAAAAAGTGGTCCAAAAAATGGGAGCTGGTTACTTATTGTATGATAGTATAAATTGTATGGCATTGTTTAATTATTGTTATGGACGAAAATACTAAAAGGAGATAAGGGTTATGATAGAAATAAAAAAAATACTACTTCCATGTGATTTAACAACAAATGCCTCAAAGATTTTTCCCTATGTAGTGTCTGTTGCTGAAAAGTATAATAGCACTATTTATGTGGTTCATGTAGCAGAAATTCTTTTTGGACAGGAACTCTTCCCATATCCTGGTTCCAGAGATGATCAAAAAGTACATGAAAAAAATGCTAAAAAAACGTTGATAAGAAAAATTAATGAGATATGTGGTGAACATTTTCAAAGCGGCTTTGACATTAGAAAAGAAGTTATTACAGGACATCCGGTTGTTGAAATTCTAAAAGTTGTTAAATCTGAAGATATTGATCTGATCATTATGGGCACGCACGGCCGTAGTATGATGGAGCATGTGATATTTGGCAGTGTAGCAGAAAATGTTGTCAAAAAATCACCTGTTCCTGTACTTACTATTAATCCTTACAAAATTAAATAATCTGGATAGCTGTAATAAGGAATGGCGCTTCTGTCTATCTTTAAGCACATTTTAATGATCAGCTTTTTTGTATTCGTGATGCTGCTTTTGGTAGACTTTATTGATACTATCAGCAAAAAAAGCATTTCTGATATTTTGAAAGGAGACCGGTGGAGATAATACACCCCGGCCTTTTTTTTCGGTTCCACCCCCGGTTGCTTAGGGATATTTATGAACGTGAGCCTTTATGTTCACGGTTTGATCAGTTTCGGCGCTATCACTGGTGGCATGATTACTACATCCGGAGATGAAACATTTGTAATGCTTATCCAGTTCCCCGGCACTGCAAACATTCGCAGGGTTAAAGGATATAGTCTATATGAAAATGGTTCTTATGCTGCTTTGCGATTGCAAAGTAGTTCCTTTGCCCGTTTTTAATTTGGTAAAACAGTGCAAAGTGATTTAGAAATTTTCTAAATATAGCTGTTCATAATTGATGACTTGTAGGAAAAATGACAGAAATCATATCTCAAGAGAACATACGACAAATGGCTTCCCGCTGGCTTACGCCTTCTCAGGATACCCATCCTTTAAGAATTCATACGGACACCACGGATTTTTTCCGCTTGGAATATGGTGATGTGGTTGTTCTAGGAGGTAAACCCTATCTCGTTCGTCACAATGCTAAAGAAGGTAGGTTCGGGATTGATGATGATGTTAAATTTTGGGTGAAGAGCGCAATTGACCTAAAAAATGGAAATCGAAAGATCATAAAACTCGTATTTTATGAAAAATTCAAATCCCGAATCGGAGGGATTGAGTTTGACTGTTTTCGCAGCCCTAAAAAAGAGGCTCGCATCTTATCTCTGGTCGCCAGCCATAAGAATTTCATGCACGGATATTCCATCGAGGATGAAAAGGGCAACCTCGTTCGCGTGCTGGATTTTATCCAAGGCAAATCCCTTCATAGCTATATTGAGAGTCTGAATATGGATCATCAGGCCTATTTTTACGATCATTTTCCTGGCATTATGAAACAATTTATAGAATGCATCATGGCCATACACTTTCTTCATGAACATGGTGAAAAACATGGTGATATTCGACGTGATCACATTCTGATTGACCGCAATAGTGGGCAGTACCGCTGGATCGATTTTGACTTTAATTATCAGCACCGAGAAAATATATACGGTTACGATCTCTTTGGCCTTGGTAATGTTTTGGTTTTTCTAGCAAGTATGGGTGATATACTGTTATATGATCTCAAGAGACAGGAACACCCTGCCCTGAGTGTTTTAAGAGAAGAAGACGTTAATATCGTGTTTAATAACCGTGTAGCCAATATTAGAAAGATTTATCCTTACATACCCGAATCCCTTAACCGGGTTCTGATGCACTTTTCTAAAGGTGCCAACTGGTTTTATGAAAACATAGAACAATTGCTGGATGATTTGGGAGATTTTAATACATTACCCTGAATGCTTCTATGAATTTTATCTAAGAAAGCTTATGATTGAGGAGGAAAATAATTGAACGAAAAGGAAAAGATTTTTAACAAAAATATCCTGATTGCCGTTGATGAGTCAGAAAACGCCAGGCGGGCAGTCTTATATGTGGGCCAGCTCCTGGGAGTCTTAGAGGGCTTTAAGATTACTATCCTGCACGTGGTTCCTGAACCGGAAGAAGATTACTTCCCTACATCTACCGAGAAAGAAAAATGGTTCACTCAATACAAGAAAAAGGTGGATATCATGCTGAAAGATTATCGGCAGTTGTTGATCGAGAAAGGGTTTGCCCCAGAAAATGTATCAATCCGTTCAACTGTCCGCTACTGCCCTTCTATGGCCAAGTGTATCCTGTCGGAGCGTGATGAAATAGGATACAGTACCATCGTGGTCGGACGACAAGGACTTTCACGGAGTGAGGAGTTTCTCTTTGGTAGCATCTCAAGTAAGATTGTCCATCATGCGCGCAAATGCACGATCTGGGTCGTGGAATAACATCAGGCGGAGTTGGTTTTATGATTATCTGTATTACAACAAGGATGGACTAGCCTGGACGCTTGAAGGCTGGTTGTATCTGGCCATTGTCATGGATCAGTTTTCCTGGCAAATCGTTGGCAATGCGATGGATAAACGGATGAAAAGGCAGCATGCACTTGATGCTTTGGCCATGGGCTACTTTCGAAGAAAGCCATCCCAAGGCTTGCTTCATCATTCAGATCGCGGAAGCTAGAACGCATGTCATAAATACCAGAAACATCTGAAAAAGTATCGTATAATACGAAGCATGAGTCGAAAAGGAGACTACTGTAAATCGGCGTGCAATAATGACTCACTTTTTAAGCATGGTTGATAAATGCAAGATATCTTTCGCCCAAAGCGAATTTTTCAATATACAATATATTGTATTTTAACACCGGATTAATTATAATAAAGTTTTATATGAACTACACTTTGTTTCTACCCGCTCTGATTACAGACCTCGACAGATAATTATAGTCTGTTAATTGACCTGTTCCAAAAAAAAGTGGTCCAAAAATGGGGGGGTGATTACTTATTGCATGCTGGTATAAATGGTATAGATGTGTTTAATTAAGGTTATGGACGAAAACACTAAAAGGAGATAAGGGTTATGATCGAAATAAAAAAAATACTACTTCCATGTGATTTAACAACAAATGCCTCAAAGATTCTTCCCTATGTACGTTCTGTTGCTGAAAAGTATAACAGCATGATTTTGCTGCTTCATGTAGTAGAAAATATTCATGAACAGGCACTCTATCCCTACCCTGGTTTGGGACATGATCAAAAAATACATGAAAAAGATGCTGAAAAAAAATTAATAAAAAAAATTGATAAAATATGTGGTGGATATTTTCAAAGCGACTCTAACATTAGAAAAATAATTGTTGCAGGGCATCCGGTTGTTGAAATTCTAAAAGTTGTTGAATCTGAAGATATTGATCTGGTCATTATGGGCACACATGGCCGTAGTGGGCTGGAGCATGTGATCTTTGGAAGTGTAGCAGAAAATGTTGTCAAAAAATCAACTGTTCCCGTACTTACTATTAATCCTTATACAATTAAAGAATCTGGATAGCTGTAAAAAGGAATGGTTACCGATATTGTCGCAGTGTTTTTCATAATGTCCTTAAATTCCGAAAATGTATACAGGGTATGAGTGGCACAGGCAACTGTTATGATAATACAATCACGGAGACTTTTCTCAAAACCCTTAGAATTGAATTATTTTAAAATAATGCTAACATTTGCATGTGGTGATGTTGACACATCTGGCAGACCAAGAACTCTGAAACTTGTAGATGCAAGATGTGAAATACCCATAATTACAAGGTGAATAGTGCGTTCGTCTGCATTTACAACAGGACTTTTAAAAAAGGGGTGTGGGAATGATAAATTTTAATGAGGGCACCACAGAGATTGACAGATTTCAATACGGCTCATTTAGAAATTTAATGGTGCAGGATGCGATAATCATAATCGTAATTTATGCTGCTCAATTAGACCTCTCTATTAGTGAAGAGGAAATAAAAAGGGTAGAAGGCATAGCTGAAGGTTGTCCAGCATGTGTTGAGAAAAAGAAAGGTATTTTTTCCCGAATAAATCGGTTTGTTAATGAAATGCGAAATATTGAACGCGAGAAAGTATTGGAAATTGCGATGGAAATACTAACTCCTGAGTTAAGAAAAACAGCTTTTGAATTGGCTGCTGAAGTCATTATGACAGGAAATGAACTACCGGATCAAAAAAGCAAAATTCTCGAAAAACTTGTGACAAAAATGTCTATTGAAATACAATTTGCAGCAAAGGTTATTGAGCGGCTCGATAAATAAGATTTGGTATTAATTTAAAATAGCCCAATTGGATGATCTTTTGTTTTTTTGGCGTTTAATTTGACAATTGCAAATTTAGGTGATTCTGGGAAAACAATCTGAAAAACGGGAAAATCATGTCGATAGTAAATGCAACTAACATAGAAAAAACTTACCAGATCGGTAAATTTCGGTGAAAGCTATTCGCGGTATGGATTTCATCTTTGAACCGGCATCCTTTGTTTCATTTGTCGGATCATCCTACAGCTGTAAAAGCACACTGTTCAACATGATCGACTGCATTGATTCACCGACAGCGGGTACCTTAAAGATTGTTGGCCAGGATATTACCATCATGGATCTTAAGCAGGCTGAGCATTTCTGAGGCGAACATATCGGTTTTATGTTTCAGGACTTTAACTTGATACGAACGAACCTTGAGGATATCATTGTTCAATAAAGTTAATACTTAAATAAGATTGGTTAAACGATTCAATCCCCACACATTTTTTTATTG
>Ga0209042_1002840_pt1 | contig 10909 bp, 15 predicted proteins | sample SaaInlV_200m_DNA_6_FD_184649 | JGI IMG/M metagenome (GOLD analysis project Ga0209042, IMG submission 184649) | Marine microbial communities from expanding oxygen minimum zones in the Saanich Inlet - SI037_S2LV_200m_DNA (SPAdes) (version 2) | ecosystem: Environmental > Aquatic > Marine >...
CACCGTGTGGTTTTTTCGTTCTGTTTTTAACATGAAAAGCGTTTTTAATGCCTCCGGCATTATACGCTTTCCATCTCAGGAGCAAGCTCCTGAGTTTTTCGCGTGCGATATAAAATTTCCTGCAAAAACAGTCTCGTAGTTTTGAGAAAATTAAATTTTTCCGAAAACTCGTTCTTTCACGGCTCCACAGTGTTTTCAGCATTGTTTTCGTTAGAGATTTTCTAGCAAAGAGAATGCTGAAAAACAAATAAATTATATTAACTTAATGGAGGAATTATTATGAATTTTATTATTATGAATTTTATTTCATCAAAGTCTTAATTGCTGCCAATTTAATAATCCTTGGGTTTTTTCTCTACGCTGCTCGCGGGAAAAGGAAGGCAATGACAAGGAAACAAGAAGATGATGAATTTAAAGCAAAACAAAAATATGTACGATTATTTGGAAGTTTTGTAACTCTATCAATACAAAGACTTGAGTCTCAAGCAGTTCTACATAATTACGAAGGAGATGTCATCACAAGATTAAACAACGCATTCCAAAATGAATGGATGAAAGACGAAATGACGGATGATGAATTTGAAAAAATGTTAAAAAGTGCTGAAGGAGAAATAACAGGCACCCCTGTAATTTAATGGAGACCGAAAAAAGAAAAGACAACCCTGAGAATATCCTGGTTGTCTTTTTACTTTGAAGAAAAAATTTGACAAAAGACACTACTCCATCTAAATTCCGCGCGCATCAAATTTGAAAATGCTTGGAAAAACCCGCTGGCGTAAACGACTCAGAACACACGGATTCCGCGCGCGAATGCGCACTGTAGGCGGACGCCGCGTGATCGCAGCTCGACGACTCAAAGGACGAAAATTTCTTTCTGTGTTGCCAAAAAAAACACCGTGGTCGTAGTTTTTTTCGCATGATTTCGAAAAAATTCCGTTTTTCTTCCCGGCTGTTCGATCGGTGTTTTTCTCGTTCGAAAAAGATCGTCGTGGACGGTTTTATTTTTTTGATTTCGCCCAGTCGTGGCGCGGCAAAGTTCGCCGTCGTGGTCGGAAAAAAAGTTTCGAAAAAAGCCGTCGTGCGAAATCGGTTGCGACGCCAAGTTTTTGAAATTTTTCGAACCGAACTTCTGGGAAAAATTTTGGACAAAAATGTAATTTTTCTGTACCGTGGCGCGGAAATTTTGGACACAAAACTGCGTGAAAAATTCATCGCTGCGTGCCAAAAACTTCTCACAAAAATCTCATGAATTCAAAAGTTTCCAAATTCTTCAAAAGTTTCGTAATTTGGTTCGCCGTGTTTTACCTCGTGATGCTCGGGTACCAGAAATTTTTCGGAGAACCACCGCTGCCAGAATCCGGAACCGAAAACGGAGCCGTCGTGGCGAGCGTCGTCAAAGCGCCCGTCGTGATCGGAAATATGACGATTTTTGAAATTGAAAATAACAGCGATCAGCCGCTGAATTTTGATTCCCCGTGCGGAGAAAATTCGAGCACGCTGCAGATTTTTCGGCACGTGAACGGACAAAAACTTTTAATTTCTGATTTTGAAAATTGTGGTGAAAAAATTGTGGACGAATTCACCGTGCAGCCTGGGAAAAAAATGCAATTTGGACTCCGAGATTTTAATCTGGAAATCTTTGCAGAACCCGGCGCGTACTCTGCCGAAATTGAACTTCAACCGCGCGGCGGCGAACCAGAAATTTTAGAAACGGGAACATTCGAGTTGAAAGAAGCGGGCGCGTTTCGCCGACTTTTTCGTGCTCTGATTTCGCGACCACTTTTTAATCTGCTCGTGTTTTTTACGCAGAAATTCCCGAGTCATTCATTCGGATGGGCAATCGTCGTGCTGACGCTGATCGTGCGGGCATTGCTGTTTTTGCCAAATCAAAAAGCGATGAAATCGCAGCGACAACTTCAAAAACTCCAGCCAAAAATCGCAGAACTGCGCGAAAAATTCAAAGGAAATCAACAGATGATCGCGATGAAAACGATGGAAATGTACAAAACGCACAAAGTCAGCCCGATGAGTTCGTGTCTGCCAATGATGTTTCAGCTGCCGATTTTGCTCGGACTGTACTACATCGTGCGCGACGGATTGTCACCGCATCTTTCATATTTGTTGTACAGCATGCAGGAAAATGTTGATCTTTTGATCGTAAATCCTCATTTTTTTGGACTCGATCTCGGCGTCCGAGATATTTTCGTTTTGCCAATAATTGTCGGTGTGGCGCAGTGGATCGCGATTCGAATGTCACTCGTTTCTGCGAAAAAAAGAACTTCAAAAACTCAGATCGTGAAAAAACCGGCCACAAAAGATCCGATGGGACAAATGGAGGGAATGAACAAAATGATGCAGTGGGTGATGCCAGCGATGATTTTGTTTTTTGCGGGATCGATGCCCGCCGCCGTGGGAATTTACTGGCTGACGTCAACGCTGTTTGGAATCGCGCAGCAAAAACTCGTCAACTGGCAGCTCGATCGTCCACAAGTGAATGTGAAGAAATCTTAAAAAAAGTGCCCGAAAGTGTTGATTTTTTCTGCATTTTATGGTTTAATGTGAGGAACGAATTTATTTATTTCTCGCACACGAATGCTCGGTTTGGACACAATCGCAATTGGAACGATTCTAAAATTTGGACTGATCAGCTTGATTCCGATTCTGGCGTGGATTGTCTTTTTTCAAAAACAACATCGCGAACGAACAAAATTCGTTGTCCTCACTTTTTTGGCGGGAATGCTGTCGATTTTGCCGATTAAATTGTACGAAAAATTTTGGAATCAGGCGGTTCTGTATTTTGAAAATATAAATTTATTTCAGTATTTGGCAGATCTGGTGAAGTTTCCAGAAATCTCGAAACTGATGTCGTTCATAATTGTCAGCGGAATTGTTGCGGCAGGATTATTTCTTTTTACCGCGGTGATGATGGGGATTCTCGAAATAATTTCGAGAGATAATTCCGCTCGTACGTTTCAAAAAAAGTTCGCAAAAATTATGGAAAGTCCGTTTTTGTTTGTTTCGATGGGCGTTCTTTTTGGTGGTGTCGCGTACGCGATGTCGTCATTTATGCCAAATAAAGTTTGGTTTTTCGTCGTGGTGGGAATGCTCGAAGAATTTATAAAATATCTCGTGCTGCGTTTTACCGACGAAGAAAAAATTAATTCAGTGTCCGACGCAATTTCGTTCGCAATTCTCGTGGCACTCGGATTTGCATTTGTGGAAAATATTATTTATCTCCAAAAATTCTGGGACTCCGCCGCGGGACAATCGTCCGGTCAGTTCACACTTTTCTTTTTGTTGCGCTCAACATTTTCGGTGATCGCACACGTTTGTTTTTCGGCGATTCTCGGGTATTTTTACGGACGAGCGCATTTTTCAAAAGAAATGTACGCTGAAGAAGTTTCTCACGGCAAACATCCGATTTTGCGCGTGATGCATAAAATTTTACACGTCAAAGGTTCTGTGCTGTTCCACGAGGAAAAATTAATGGAAGGAATGATCATCGCGATGGCGTGTCACGCTATTTTTAATTCACTTCTGGAGTACGGAAAAATCTTGCTGATCGTTCCATTTTTGATCACGACGTTTTTCCTGATTTTGCATTTGCTCCATCAAAAAGACGGACGAATAAAATTCGGGCATTTTTTAAACGGACTTTCGAAATGAAACCAAAAAATATTTTCGATCTTTTCCCAAACTACAAACCAACCATCGGAATAATGGGCTCTGCCAGCGGATACATCATGCGCAACAATTCCGCGATTGAAGCCGCCCGCGAAGTCGGACGAGAAATCGCCCGCAAAAACTGCGTTTTGAGCAACGGAGCGTGTCCAGGACTTCCAGACGAAGCCGCAAAAGGCGCCAAAGAACTCGGCGGAAAAACGCTCGGAGTTTCTCCTGCAATTTCGATTCTCGATCACGTGGAAAAATATAAATCCCCGATCGATCACTACGATCAGTTTTTGTTCACCGGAATGGGACTTTTGATGCGCGATATTATAAATGTTCGTTCGTGCGATGCTGTAATTATTTTGCCAGGCGGAACCGGAACGCTCAACGAATTCACGGTGGCGTACGACGAAGGAAAACCGATTGGCGTTCTCGAGGGATTTGGCGGAATCGCCGATCACATTCGACAGATTTTAAAATTTTCTCACCGCGACATCGCGAAAAATATGGTGTTTTCATCTAATCCAAAAACACTGGTGACAAAACTTCTTAAAATTGTCCACGAAGAAAAATCTCCCGACGGGATCGATAGCTACCTGATCGGAGAAGATGGAATCAACACGAAAAAAAACGAGGAAGCGGAAAAAAATCTCACCCAAAAAAAACAGTGATCAACCGCTGTATTTTCGACGTCGATTGTAATCAAGTCCTTCGTCGTATTCGTACACCGCACGTCCAACTCGTTTGAAAAATGCGTATTTTTGAAGACTCAGAGAAATGGTACCGAGTCGCACTTCGCGTTTTTCCAAAACTTTTTTGATGATATCCTGTCGTTTCATCGGACCTTTATTTTCAATCAAAACGCCACGAATCAAATCGCAAACTGTTCCAGCCGCCATTCCCCATTCGCGCAATCCGTACATTCCACGTCCCAACAAAACAAACTCTTCGTGTCGAATCAGTTCGTTGTGACTCGCCTGTGGTGTCACGCTTTTTCGTTCAGGAAAATCTGCCGAAATGCGTTTCATAATATCTGAAAAGTGAAGTGGTTTCGATTCTTTTTTCAAAATAATTGTGATGCAGTCCTTGATTGATCGCGGATTGATAAAACGCCACGATTTCAACCCCCAGCCGTTTTCATTTTTCAAAAATCCCCAATCAACGTACAGCAACGATTCGAGCATTGATTCCGAATATTTTGTTCCCAAAACTCGCGCAATTTCATCAAACTCCAAAACGGTTTGTCGTTTTTCGAGTAATTTTTGAATATCACGAATTCCCGCTTTAATTTCAGAAATTTTTACATCTGCTGTAAACCAGAATGGTCGAAAAAATTGATTTTTTTCGTGTTTCACTAGTTTCTCAGAAACGCGCAGTGTGAATTTTACTGCGTTGACTCCCAGACTTGTTTGATTTCCAATGTGCTTGATCATTTCAGAAACAAGCAAATCTTCTGACATAACATTTCCGTGCGCACTCAAAACAGACACAGCCAAATCATGCACCACGCGAATTGATTTGTCCTGAGAGATTCGTGCCAATTTTTGAATCGCAACCGATTCAATCTGGCGAACGCGCTCTCGCGTAATCGAATAACTGCGCCCAATTTTGTCGAGCGTTTCTTTTTTTTCTCGTCCAATTGCAAATCGACGCTCGATGACATCCTGCTCTTTCTTGGTTAAAAGCCCGAGAAGTCGCTTCATCAGTGCGTCAAAATCAACACTTGTCGCGGTAAAGTCTTGTGTAACCTCCATGTTTTTTCTTGAAAAAAAATGTCAAAAACGCTGAGAGCACGATACCGCCCGCAAATCGAATTGTCAAATATTTTTTTTGTTTTTTTTACTAAACCATGAATGTGAATTTTTCCGGTTATTCTAAAAGAGAAAAAAATATTTGACAACACCAAAGTTTTTTCTACAATCCGCGGGCTCTTTTTGTAAAAAAGCTGATGGCAACGACCAAGAAAACGGCTCCAAAAACTGCGGACAAAGATTCCGCTCCAAAAAAGACAGCGCAGAAAAAATCTGTGGAAAAGAAAGTGACGGATAAAACCGCCATTCCAGCTGCATCAAAAATTCGAATTATTGTGAAATCATTTGACTACACAATGATCGACGAGGCAGCAAAATCTATTTTTGAAACTGCGGAACGCAATGGATCACTGGTCTCTGGACCCGTACCGTTGCCGACAAAAATAAAAAAATACACCGTGAATCGTTCATTCTTTGTAAATAAAGATGCGCGCGATCAATACGAGATTCGCACGCACAAAAGATTGATCGATATAAAAGAACCCACGGCAAAAACAGTTGAAAGTTTACAAAACCTTTCACTCCCATCCGGAGTGAATGTTGAAATTAAGATGCTTTAAAAATGAAAGGCGTACTTGCTCGCAAAATCGGAATGACGCGTGTGATCGATCCTGAAACAGGAAAAGTCACGCCCGTGACGGTACTCGAAGTACCGGAGATGACCGTACTTCAGGTCAAAACAATTGAAAATGACGGCTACGCAGCCGCTGTTCTCGGAAGTTTTGAACGAAAAAAGTTCGGAAAAAACGAAAACCAGAAATTCAAATTTTTGCGAGAACTCGTTCTCGGAGAAAATGAAACGGTGAAAAAGGGAGAAATGATTTCTCTCGATTCGATGACAGAAATTAAAGATGTGAAAATCACGGGAACTTCAAAAGGAAAAGGATTTGCCGGAGTGATCAAACGTTGGAATTTTCAGCGCGGTCGCGAAACGCACGGATCTCACCACCACCGAGAACCAGGATCCGTCGGAATGTGTGCGAAACCAGGACGAATTTTGAAAGGAAAAAAGATGCCTGGGCAGTACGGAAACGCAACCGTCACAAATTGCACGGAAATCGTCGATGTTGATTTGGAAAAAAAATTACTAGTCGTCCGCGGCGGAGTCCCGGGCGCAAAAAATTCGTTTATTTTTGTTCGTGAAAAATGAAAATTGATTTGTATTCTGCAGCCGGCGAAAAAGCGGGAGACGTCACGCTCAACACAGAAATCTTCGGAGCGAAAATCAACGAAGATCTGATGCACCGGGCGATCGTGATGCGATTGGCAAATCGACGCACGCCCGTGGCACACTCGCTCACTCGCGGAGAAATAAACGCAACCACAAAAAAAGCGTTTCGACAAAAAGGAACCGGTCGCGCACGACGCGGAGCGATGTCAACAAATATCGTTCGTGGCGGAGGCGTCACACACGGTCCGCGAAACGACGCAAATTACAGTAAAACGATGCCGAAAAAAGAACGCCGAGCGGCGCTTTTTTCAAGTTTGTCGGTGCAGGCAAAAGAGAAAAATATTTTTGCACTGGAAAAATTTGAGAGCACCGAACCAAAAACGAAAATGTTTGCGGACTTGCTCGCGAAATTTCCAACCGCGAAAAAATATTTGTTTGTGATTTCGACGAAAAACGAAGTGTTTCAAAAATCTGCTGCAAATGTTCCCGGCGTCACCGTCGTCCTGGCAAATTATGTCAATCCGTACGATGTGCTGCACGCGGAAAAAGTGTGTTTTTTAAAAGACGCACTGCCGAAAATTGAAGAAACTTTCCTCGACAAAAAATGATTGCTCTCAAAGACGTACTCGTACAACCGGTCCAGACGGAAAAAACCGTCGGAGCAGAACCGGATGGAAAATACACATTTCTCGTGCATTCGAATGCGACAAAACCAGAAGTGAAAGCCGCCGTGAAAGAATTTTATGGTTCAGATGTGATCAGTGTGAATATTTCAACACTGCCAGAAAAAACACGAATGGCTGGACGCGGACGAACGATTAAACGTCGAAAAAACATCAAAAAAGCGATCATCACTCTCGCGAGTGGAAAATCGCTCGATTTTAACGCTTTCAAATAAAATGGGAATTCGAATCGTAAAACCGGTTTCGAACGCACGACGCGGGATGAGTTATCTCGACAACGAGCAGATCACCGCGAAAAAACCAACCGTGAAATCGCTCCTGACTGTGAAGAAAAAATTTTCTGGTCGCAGCGGAGGAACCATTGCCGTCCGACACCGTGGTGGTGGAACGCGCGCGCAGTACCGCCCGATTGATTTCAAACGAACCGATAAACTTGGAATTCCAGCGAAAATCAGCGAGATCGAATACGATCCAAATCGCACGACAAACATCGCGTTGGTGACGTACGCCGACGGAGAAAAACGATACATTCTCGCGTGGAAAGGCGCCAAAGTTGGCGACGAAACAATCTGCGACAAAACTGCAAAAGCACGCGACGGACATCGAATGATGTTGGAAAATATTCCTGTGGGATTTGAGATTTTTAATCTCGAAGTGCAGGAAAATCAGGGCGGAATATTTGTTCGTGCCGCAGGACAACGAGCGAAATTAATTTCTCTCGAAAGTGGAAAAGCGCAGATTCAACTCCCCAGCGGAGAAATTCGTCTCGTTTCAAAATTGTGTTTTGCGACGATCGGAGCGCTGTCCAACGAAGAACGAAGTTTGATGAAAATTGGAAAAGCCGGTCGAACACGAAAAATGGGAAAACGCCCAGAGGTTCGCGGAAAAGTGATGAACCCGTGCGACCATCCACACGGTGGAGGTGAAGGAAGCAGCCCCATCGGAATGAAATACCCAAAAACTCCGTGGGGAGCGCACGCGCTCGGCGTCAAAACACGACGCAATAAAACTTCTGATAAAAATATTTTGAAATCTCGCCATCGTGCGAAGAAAAAATAATTTCGAATTTTTGATTTTTAAAATTTAAAAATGACTCGCTCTGCAAAAAAAGGTCCGTACGTTGATCCCCGGTTGCTCAAAAAAGTTCAGACAATGAACGAGGCCGGAAAAAAACAGGTGATTAAAACCTGGAGTCGCGCCTGCGTGATTTCACCAGAAATGGTGGGACACACATTTGGTGTGCACAACGGGAAAGAATTTATTTCCGTTTTTTGCACCGAAGCGATGGTCGGACACCGACTCGGAGAATTTTCTCCAACACGCCGATTCCGCGGACACGGCGGACGAGAACGATAAAATTATTTGAAAAAATGAAAGCACATCTTCGCAAAATTCAGATTTCTTCAAAAAAAGTGAACGTGGTCGCAGGACTCGTCCGCGGAAAAACCGTGACCGAGGCGCTCAACATTTTGAAGTTCACGCCAAAAACCGCCGCGAAAAGTTTGTACAAAGTTGTGCAATCTGCGGTCGCCAACGCGGAACAAAATTTTGACAAAAAACGCGCGCAGCTCGCGATCGAACAAATCATCGTGAACCGCGGAGAATTTTGGAAACGATTTTTGCCATCGACGCGCGGACGTGCGTTGCAAATCATGAAACCAACCTGCCACATTTCAGTGATGCTGAAAGAAATTGAGGGAAAACTCACCGGCAAAAAATCGGTCGCAACACCTGAAAAAAAAGAAACCACAAAACCAGCTGCAAAACCCGCAGCAAAAAAGGCAGCACCAAAAAAACCGGAAACACCGGCTAAAAAAGCGCCAAAAGCGCAAAAATAAATCTTTCATTTGTAATGGGAAAAAAAGTTTCACCGCATTCGCTCCGAGTTGGAATCACACGTAAGTGGGACTCTACATGGTTCGCTGGCAACACGGACTTCAAAGTAAAATTATTGGAGGACGTAAATATCCGAAAATATTTGGAGAAAAAATTCAAATCTGCCGGCGTGGCAAAAGTGGAAATTCTCCGCAGCAGCGGAAAAACTGAAATTATTTTGCACACCGCAAAACCGGGAGTAATCATCGGACGCAGCGGAGAAAATATTGAAAAATTGACCGCAGAACTTCGAAAAAAATTTGGAAACAACGACGTTTTGGTGTCCGTGCAGGAAGTGCGAAAACCAGATGCCGACGCAACTTTGATTGCAAAATCAATCGCGGATCAGGTGGAACGACGATTTCCGTACCGACGCGTCTGCAAAATGGCGATCGATCGCGCAAAAGAAGCCGGCGTGAAAGGAATCAAAATCCAAGTCGCGGGACGACTCAACGGAGTCGACATCGCACGACAAGAAATCTACAACTTCGGAACGGTGCCGCTGCACACGCTTCGCGCAAATATTGACTACGCGTCGCAGGGATCACTCACCACGTACGGAATGATCGGAATCAAAGTTTGGGTGTACCACGGATTGGTTTTCAAAAACCAGGAGTTGAACTAGATTCCAGCCTTAAAATTTGAAATTTGAAAATCGTCGATCTCCGGCGATTTTTTTTATTTTTCCTCTGGCAAATATGCCTCTCGCACGTTTTCCACAGAAGCCGAAAATAATCCCAAAAATCCTTTCCAAGCGTTCGTAATTTGCTGTTGTGAATTTTCCTCAGGAATCTCGGCACTCTTTTCAAATGTTTGAATCTCCCAATTAGGATCGCCACCAGAACTTGCAAACTGCCCCGGTGTTTTTATCGCAATGGATCGCGAAATTTCATCAAAATTTTCTAAATAAAACTGAATCAAAGCATCTGGTTCCTTGGCCACGGCGTTGTGCATTGCGTAAAAATGATTGCTTCTCGGAATGTCATATCTTTCTAAAACAGGACATTTCTCCAAAAAATACGCGCGCAATTTCTCATTGTCTGGCAACTCCTGCAAAAAAGATTCTTTAAAATTTTCAAACGCTGCAGGAAAAAGTTCTTTGTCCCACTCGCTTTCTTTTCGCATAGATTCAATTTGCGCTTTGAGATCAGGATCAATCTCTTCGGAAAGTTCCATGTTCAAAAACATCTGAATCGCCATTGATTTTGGTTCTTTCAGTGCTGCTTCGACTTGATTCACAATCTTCTGATCTGCCGTAAATTCTGTCGTGAATTTTATGTCCGCAGTATTAAACGGCGTTTTTGCTTCGAGATTGTTATTTAAGTCTGTCATTTTTTTGAATTTATTTTTTTAAAATAGATGTCATTATAGCATGATATATTGTTCATTGCAAATCCATTAAAAGATTATAAAATCTTGGGTCAAGCCTAGAACAGCGAGTTATTTTTAAGAATTTCTAACATTTTACCATAAAGATTTTCGTTGCGATAATTGAACCTGAATTCACATTCTTTGAGGTGTAATAAAAACACTTCTTTTTTAATTCCACGTCTTTTTGAGAGACGTGTTTTTGCTGTACCCCAAAAACTCTCAATTCCATTAATATGAGATTTTCCTCGAACGAATTCGTTCTTTCCGTGATTGACTCGAAAATGTTTTTTATACCCTAAATCAACGAGCCCATTGTAGCCTCGCCAACC
>Ga0209042_1002849_pt1 | contig 10855 bp, 6 predicted proteins | sample SaaInlV_200m_DNA_6_FD_184649 | JGI IMG/M metagenome (GOLD analysis project Ga0209042, IMG submission 184649) | Marine microbial communities from expanding oxygen minimum zones in the Saanich Inlet - SI037_S2LV_200m_DNA (SPAdes) (version 2) | ecosystem: Environmental > Aquatic > Marine >...
GTCGCGCCCCACCCGCCCCTGATACGTAGTTTCTCACCCTCTTAATCTACCGTCGTCCCTCCCCACCCGCCACACGGGCCCAGGTTCCCCAGACCACGCCCCTCCCCCAGCTCAGGGCGAACCCTCGGTTCAGGCAGCCATGATGAAGTTGAGTCCCTCACTGAAGCCGCGTGACAGCAACCGGCCGCGAATGTCATCGCGCGCCCCCCGACTGCCGACGAACGAAGCGACAAAACACGCATCCGCACTCGGAATAGCCCCCTCGTCGAGGACAGGACGCCCATGGATAACCTGCCCGATCCTGCGTGGATCTACGTCAACATAAGCACAGATCCTGACTCCGTGCCGGCAAAGATGCTCCGCCCGTTTCCGCGTCGCACGCCCGCCTCCCCAGACAACGAGGTCGGGATGGTGGGGATTGTGCCTGGCGAGCCACTTTGCCAGGTACTCGGCCTTACAGCGGTAGAACGCCTCAAAAGAGTAGCGCTGGTCCACTCGGGAAAGACGCGATGGCGGATCGCTCCATGTGAGCAAGGTCTCAGGCAGCTTGGCCATGCGAACCCCCGCGTCAAGCCAACGCAACCAAAGCTCATAGTCCTCCGGGAACTCCCCATCGCGATACCCACCGAACTGATCGACCAACCCGCGACGGAACATGACGGAAGGGTGGGCGAACGGTGACTCGACGAAGCGGTTCAGGGAGATCGCCTCCGGGGCGAGCAGAGAGTTCGTCCAATCAACGTAGAGGGCGTATCCGGCGTGCGTCTCACGATCCCCGCCAAACGTCACGCGAGTTCCCACCATGCCCAGGTCCGGGGCCCCGTCCAGGGCCGCCAACTGAAATGCCAAACGCTCTGGAGCAGAGATGTCATCGGCATCCATCCGCGCAATGTACCGCCCCTGGGCAACGGCAAGCCCGTCGTTCAGTGCAGCGACGATGCCCTGACAGCGTTCATGAGTCAAAACGCGAACGCGAGAGTCCCCCCGGGCAAGCCCGGCAAGCAGCTCACCGGTTCCGTCCGTGGAACCATCGTTGATGGCCAGCAGCTCAAAATCTGTCGCCGTCTGCTCAAGGATGCTCCCCGCTGCTGCCGGAAGCGTATCCTCCGCATTGAGAATTGGGAGCAAGACTGTGATCGCAGGAGAGGTTGTCATAGGTTGCACGTAATCCCGCTGCCGGTTCATCAGCAAGGCCGGCCCAAACGGCCGACACGATCGAAAGCACTGGTGCCTGTCAACGCCCCGCCGGGGGTTCGTACACGTCCACGCCACGGAACACGAGAGCCCCATCTCCCTTGGCGCGGATCTCGAGTAAATGCAGCCCGTTGGGGAGCCCGGAAACGACACGGTGACATTGCACGCTGCCAACGTCCCCGTGAGTGCTCAGAACGGACTGGCAACTGCGCACAACGGCAAACGTGAAGGTGTCTCCCTCCCGATTGGTGAAGACCTTACTGCGTCTTACCCGCTGCCGACGCCAGAGCTCCGGCACGATCCTGATCTGCCCGGATGTGCTGGTGAAGGCTGTCTCGTTCTGCCCTCGCCCATCGCGGCCGGTCACGGAACCGGTGAGCTCAAAATTGCCGTTGTCGTCGAGCATCTCGATGGTCCACTTCTGTGGAACAAGGGCACTTCCCAACACGACACCGTGGGGGCATTGGTCGGCCATGGAGCCACGTTCCGGACGCGCGTTCTTCGGCCCACAGCTGATGTACGTCGGGTAAAAAGCCGTTACCTCACCCCCGGGAACGCCGTCGATGCAGATTGCGCCCGTTCCACCGGACGGATGGAGATCGGTCCAGACGTCAATGCGATTGCCCCGGAAGGTCACTCGCAGACACGCTCCCTCCTCCTCAAAGACAAGTTCCCCCGACTCCCCTCTCCGATGCTCCCCGCTTACGGTCACCTGCTCCCCATCCTTCCCGCCAAACGGCTCGGCCAACGAAAGCCGGCGTTCCCGATCAGAAGGCTCGTAGGAGAATGTGTCAGGAACAGCGAAGTGCCGGGCGATGTTCTCGTTGATAACCAGCGCCCCGTGATCGCTCTGATGCACAGCATCTTTCAACAGTCCGGCTTCGGCGTCGATGGCGACCTCCATACGATGCTCGCGCATGTACGCAGCCCACTCACGACGACTCTCCACAAACTCCACCCCGTGAGCCAGGCAGACCTCACGAAGCTCAGACACCTTCTGGTCAACCGCGTCTTCCACCACACCCCAATTCTTCTTGTCCCGAATCCGCCAATGGATGCTGGGAACGATGATGTCAGCCGTAGTGCCTTCCCGAAGCTCCTGTAGAAGTGCGTTCAGGTCGCTCGGATCTCCCAGGGTGTAAATGAGCACGAGATCGGGTTGCTCGGGTACGACGATGTGGCGCGCCCATCCACGCACATACTGCCAGGGAACGGCAGAGCCGACGTGCTTCTTGTAAATGATCTCCGGCGCATTGGGAAAACGACGACGGATGTGCTGGCGCAATGCTTCACCGTTCCCAAGCATGTTGGTGTAGCTCGACCCGATCGCCCAAATGAGGAAAGGGCGTGAAAGGGCACGTCCACCAGTCAGCTTGCCGATCGTCAAGGCCAGGTTCCGACCATCTGTCGATCGTGAACCCAAGTCACGAGCGGGAAGCGAAGCCCGCCAAGCGCCCCACGCTCGGCTGAACTCATCCTCGGTTGCCGTGCGCAGCGTGACCTCATCGATTGAGAATGCGGGAAGCGCCGCTCGCCCGGGGCGAATCGACAGACGTCCACCCTCCCCCCCCGGAAGGTTGCGGAAGTAGCAGCCGACACGCTTCCACTCCCCACCGGTCGAGGGGAACGAGATGGGAACGTGGCGCCCATAGTGCACCGCTGCCCGAGACACCGAGATTGTCCCCCCGAAAGGGGCTTCGGAACGCAACCAACAAGACAAGAGATGTGGCTGGCCATCCCGTATGTCCAGCCCTGAGACGCCCAGCGCACGGCGCCCCTTGGCCGGGAAAGACACATAGTGCCCGCCCGCGGGAGCCCCTTCCTCTTCGAACGTTCCCCCCGTCACAGTCCAGCCATGGACACGCCCCTCCCGAATCTCCTCGAAGCTCCCATTCGGGACACTGATATCATCTGTGCCCTCAGGTTTCGGAAAGTACGTGCGCCCCACAAGGGTCTTTCCCAGTTCCTCAGGCTCTTCGGCGGTAGTCATCTGCGCCGGACCGCCGGGAACGGTCGCTGCGGAAAAGGCAAGCGCAGCAACGCCGAGAGAACGTAACACTTGCATATGATGGGACCTTCCGTGGCTTCGGCAGGCAAGGAACCCGAGGAGGGCAGGACGTCAACAACGCGGCTCACGCTTGTCTCTGGCGAGGAGCATTCGCGCCGGATTGCGGATGCCCTGCGTCAGATGCCCCCTCGACTTGTTCGAGCGTGAGCCCGAGTACTCGTCTCCTTCACCGAGGCAAGCTTCCAGGTCTTAGACCCAACCTTCACCCAGAGCATCTTCGCCTGCCACGTGCTGTTGCTGAACTTCAGAGACATCGACGAGAGCGTAATGTGCGCCTGCATCGTGACCGCCGCCGCAACACGCTTCTCATCCAGCTTCTTCATCTTCTTGATGTGCGTATGAATTTCGTTCATTCCCTGGATGTCCTTGATGGACTTCAGAAACGCCCTGGCGGCAGCCTTCCCCTTGAGAGTCTGAGTGGCCGTCTCGTAGCTCATCTTGCTGTAAAGCAACGACGCCGCTTTGCGCCAATCTCCGTCCGACATGGCTTTGTCGAGAATCTCCAGGTTCCGCTCGACATGGCTCTCTGGAGCAATGGGCACGAAGCCGCAACCCGCACTCGCGATGAGGAAAGCCAGCATCCCCGCCCACGCGAACAGGTCTCGAGTTGGGAATTGCTTCGGAAGTGAACGCATAGACCACCGTTGTAGATGAGGCCGGCTCCAAGCAGTGTCCCGGTCTCGGTAGATTTGGCACCCGCCACCCAGGCTGCCGGGCATCAGCCACAGACGAACTGCGGCCGTGGCCGGAACGCGCCATGAGAACGATCAACATATCAGAAAGGTCATATAGACTCGCCCCAAGACAGTTTCAAGTTCAGGGGGACGAAGCGTGTCATCCGCTCAGGGCCGCTGCCTCCAGATTCAACGCTGCCCCCCGCTCCTCCAACAACCCCTCCTCACGGAAGCTCACGTACTGCCGACCAGCCCTAACGCCCGGGCGAGCCACAATGACGTGATCGATCACGGCGATGCCGACAATATCGCCTGCCTCCTTCAGTTGCCGCGTACACGTGATGTCTTGCGGGGAAGGAGTGGGATCACCGCTGGGATGATTGTGAACCAGGACGATCCGGGAACATCCCTCTCGGATGGCTGTACGAAACACTTCACGAGCGTGGACATGACTCCGATCCACCAACCCCAAGGTGATGCACTCATCGCGCATCAGACAGTGTTTCGTGTTGAGCAGGAGCGCGTGAAATTCTTCCTGCATCGCCCCGCGAAAGTGCTCTCGAAAGAGCCCCATCACATCTCCCGGGCCACTCACTTTGCAGGCTTCCGGGATGCCCTGGACCGCGAGTCGCTTGGCCAGGGCGAACGCCGCCCGAAGCTCAACGGCTTTGGCAACCCCAATACCACGAATCGCCCGCAATTCTCCGATCGTCGCGCTACTCAGCCGCCCAAGATCTCCCCGGAAAGCCGCCAGTACATCCCGAGAGAGGCTAAGTACCGACCGGCCTCGAACACCGTTCCGGAGAACAAGAGCAACCAACTCCGCATCGCTCAACGCATCCGCACCATGTCGCATCATGCGCTCCCGCGGACGCTCTCGCTCCGGCAGCTCGGCAATCAGATGGACCCCCGAGTGATGACATCGCTCCCCATCGTGCGCCATGCAGCCTGTCCCCTTGCTTCTGGTGGAACGCTCGACCATTAACACTATCTTATAATAGCCTCTTCATGGCAGCACGTCAATCCCGCAGTTTCGAACAGGACAGACAGAAGAACGGAGGCAGGAGTCAGTAGCTCTTGCGCAGATGAGTAACCAAAATGGCCTCCCGCACGGCGTCTGCTCCAGTGGAAGAGCGCGGAGTAAACGTCAACTGCAGGTCGTCTTCAGGCAGAATCGTGAAGCTGTTGTCGCTGAAGGTCCCGGCAATTCCGGGGACATCAAGGACAACAAAAAACGCAGGACGATCCGTGCGAACACGCACATCGATGGAGCCATCTCGGCCTTCTCGAACGTCACTGACTCTGACCCGGGCATCTGCCAACTCGCAACGTTTGAATGGCACGAAGAAGTGCGTGTTCCGGTGCCGCATGTAGCCCGTTGGTGTCTTTGCCTCCAGGTCAGTGGTCAGGAATACCTGGTCGGCCTTTGGGGCCAGGTTTTTGACGGGTATGGTCAGAACATCCGCGACCCCGTTAGCCGGGATGGATACATTGTACCGCTCCTCACGAAGGGCTTTGCCGTTGAGGTCCCAAAGCGTCATCCGGATCTGAGCTCGACAGGGCTCCGGTACGTCACTGATTGCACGGATGTGAACTTCCATGACCTTCACCTTCTTCTCCCCGTCCATTCTCTCAACCGGACGTTGGATCACAGCCGCCATCACCGGGGCATAGAAGCGGCGCGCCTGGTAATGCAGTTGCTTCCACTTCCCGCCGTACTCGATGCTTGACCAGGAAGCCACAGGCCAATTGTCATTGAGCTGCCAATAGAGCGTCCCCATGCAATAGGGCTTCAGGGAGCGCCAGTACTCGACGGCTGTCTTGATCGCTAGAGCCTGCTGGACTTGACTGAGGTAAAGGAACTGGTCAAAGCCGCTCGGCATCCGGAAGTAGCGCATGAACATCGACACAATCCGGCCATTGCCCCCCGGGTTCCGCTGGTGGTGCTCCAGGACCGGAGACGAGACATTGAGGTCCCCCTCTTCAGCAAAAGTCTGCACGGTCTCCAGAGATGGGAAAGACTGGTAGCCAAATTCAGAGCAGAATCGTGGGCGAACCGAGGTAAAGGCCTCAAAGGGCTTGCCCCCATGCCATACATCCCAGTAATGAGAGTCGCCGCGCTCGAAATTGCGCCACCCATCGCGGAATTCCCCCGGGCCGTCAGATGGTGAACTGGGCCAGAACATACGCGTCGGATCGGCCTCTGCAGCAACCTTGCCGATCGCCCGATTGAGGCGGTCGTATGCCACCAGATAGAGATCCCGTTCCCGTTTCGTCTCCGTGTACCACTTGAGCGCCCCAATCACCTCATTATCACCACACCAGAGCGCGATGCACGGGTGATCACGAAGGCGCTTGATCTGGTACTCGACCTCCGTACAGCAATCCGCGATGAACGCGTCGGTGGCCGGGTACATTGAGCACGCGAACATCATGTCCTGCCAAACAAGGACGCCTAACTCGTCGCACAGGCTGTAGAACAGCTCGCGTTCATACTTCCCGCCGCCCCAAACACGCAGCATGTTCATATTCGCATCAACTGCATCCCCGATCAGCTGCCGATAGAGTTCCGGCGTCTGACGACTTGGGAGGGCGTCCGGGGGTATCCAATTCGCCCCCTTACAGAACACATCGGCACCATTGACCCGAACCGTCATACTCTTGCCGGGCAGGGGCTTTGGTTCCTTCAGCGCGGGATCCGGAGGGTCTTCCACGTTGATGATCTCCATGCGGCGCAGTCCCAAACGCTTGTTCACGCTCTGCTCACCGCTCGAAACCATGAGTTCGTAAAGAGGCTGTTCCCCGTAGCCAACGGGCCACCAGAGACGCGGATTCCGCAGGCTGAATGCTGCCTTGACCTGGTTCACTCCCGCCACAAGGTCAGCAGTCACCTTGCGACGCCGACCGTCAAACTTGAACACCACATCCTGAACCGTGGCCCGCCGTGCGATCAGTTCTGCCGTAACCGTCACATCACAGTGCCCTTCAGTGTGTTCCTGGGTCGCATAAACATGCTCTATTCGAGCAGCGGTTGCGCCGCAGAGACTGAGATCGCCGTAGACACCGGCAACTGGCAGACACGGCCCCCAATCCCACCCCGTATGGCACTGCGGTTTGCGCAGGAAATTCATATACCGGAAGCGATTGTGCTGGATGTTGGGGACAGGATATCCGGCGGCCTTGCCCCGCTCCGCGGCGGCCTTGACAGCAGAATCAAAAACGATGCTCAGCGTATTCTCCCCCTCCCGCAGCAGTGAACGCACATCAAATCGGTGTCGCTGGAACATGTTGTCGACGGCCCCGAGAACGGTGCCATTGAGCTCAAAAGTGGCCACAGTGTCCACCATCTCCGCGTTGAGGTAGACCGATTCGTACGCCAACAGCTCTTCCGGCACCACAAACGACTTGGAGTATGCCCACGTGACTTCCCCAAGCCACTTCACCCCCGATTCATTCCGACGCCAGTAGGGATCCGGGATCTTCCCTGCGGAAATCATGGCCCCGTAGACATCGCCAGGGAGCGTCGCTGGGATGGAAATGTCGCGTTCCGTGCAGGTCAGCTTCCACTCCCCACTCAACTCAGCCCGATTCCCAGCCAGCGCGAGCGGGATCACAGGAGCCGGCTTGGCTTGCTTCTTCCCACAAGAAACCACGAGAGACATCACGGTCAGCAGAACAACGCCCCGCACAACCCTCGCCATCAAAGCAAAAAGCATCGACTCCTCCTTTCAACCCCTATTCTGTATAGAGATGCCGCCGTCGCCCGTCCAGGGCGGGGGCCAGCAATCATATCGCCGCCATCTTCATCACGCAAGCAGAGGAAGCGGTCCGGTCACGTCATCTGGGCAGACCCGGGCAGTCCCTCGTGGCGTCAGCGGGTCGAGGCTTTCAGACGAGCGATGGCTCGGGCCACGCGCAGCTTGATGGCCTCTGGATCGTAGCCCCGAGGTGGCGTGCGCTGGTTCAGCGCGATGTCCGCCACGAGCGACTCCAGAACATCGCGGGCCGCTGCAGCTCCCTTCCCTTCGCTCTTCGCCAGCTTCCAAAGCCGGTTGTACAAGTAGAAGTCTTCCGCGCCTTCGCGACAACGTTCGAAGTGCACCGTTGGGTATATGCCGTCCCGGCCGTAACAAATCATCGCCGTATCCGGCTCTCTTCCGTCAAGGTCGAAAAACTGGTACCCGTGAAGAATGTTCAGGTGCCATTGCCAGCGAGCCCTCACGCCTTTCCGATACTCACTCCACTGATAAAGACCGAAGGAATAGCGCGACCGCCCCTGGTTGTAAATGTGGACCTCTCTCCCCAACTCCCGGGCTTCACGCAGGACGCTCGCATCGTGGCGATTCAGGCTGCTGACATCAAGCACCTCGAAGAAACGCTGATGCCAATGCAGCATCCGGTCAGGGTCGTCCGGACGCGAGCCGAAATCGACACTGTAACTGCCACTGGTCCGGACCGTTCGTGGAAACGCCCTGCTCACCCTCCCCATGAGACGCATGAAGCTGACTTCACGCTCGGCATCGGCGCGAACCCGTGTTTCGTCGCACATCGCGTAGAAGAGAGTGGGCCATTGCTTTTGCCGTGCGTGTTGGTCGACTTCCGCCCACGCTCGCAAGACTGCCGTCTCGTAGTCCAGGCCGCTTTCCCGTTCCACCTTCGCACCGTCTCGGCCCTTCTCATAGCGCGTGTGCAGCCCCCCGAACCGCGCCCCGCCGTAACCGTTGAGCGGCCGGATAAAGCCGTGGTTCCGGAGGAGCGAGAAGAAGCGATCCATCTCCCCGAAATCAACCTGCGGCTGTCCGTCACGCCAGCCGGTTAATCGCCAGCTTGGCCCCCCGGAAACAGCGTTCATTCCGTACTCACGCAGCAATGCCAACGTCTGTTCCAGGACGTCCCACTTTTTCTCCGCTGGAATAAGTCCCGGCGGCATCAGCCCAAAGAACCCCATGAGGAAGCTTGTCTCCCGGTCCACTGAAACCGGAAGCACGACGACCTCGAGCGGCACATCAAGCACGTTGCCAACCTTGAGTTGACCACGGTAGCGCCCCGCCACCGCGCGACGTGGGACCCGCACGCGAACCGTGATCCCCCGAGTCAGATCAGCCGGCAATGCGACCGTTTGAGCAGGACGCAGCGTGTGAGGCCGCGTCCGATAGGCGATCGTGTTGAACGTTCGAGACGTTCCGTACCAGATCACTGCCACCTCGGATGACAGACGCTGTCCCTTTGCATTGACCAAGGCTGTGGCGCGGACAGGCACGGTGCCCAAATCTCGCTGAGGACGGATGGCCGCGCAGAGGAGCTCCTGCTCACCGCGAACTGCGACGGCACTGATCACCAATTCGCTTGGGGCCGGAATTCCGGCAGGCGGCTGTGTCCCAGGCGTGAGTTCATCGTCAATCCGGATGGGCCAGGCAAGCGGGCGTCCCTCCCAAGCGGGTGGGATGGCTGATGCCGCAACCTCAGGATCCAGACAGACGGCGGTCATCCGGAATTCCCGAGCCAGGTCCGCAAGTTGCTCCTTGACCCACTCGCCCCCACGAACATCATCCTCGGCCTGCACGACCAACCCCGAGATCTTGCTCCCCCACGTCCTGTCCGCACGGAAGCGAATGGTGAGGCCCTCCCGCGAAGATTCGGCAGGAAAGGTGACCGGACGGGCCAACTCCGTCGCCATGTAAGTGTCCCAGATGTCAACCCCAATCGGCTCCAGCTGCTCGAAACGATAGAGGGCGTGTCCTTCCGCTTCCGGACGGCTCTCGGTCCACGCTTCCGCACCGTCAATCGTGATCGACCGATGGGCATGCTGGGCCTGCTCCCCCCCCCAGTATCCGCTGTTCTCGTAAAAAACGGTGATGCGATAATGACCTGGAGGCACATCGACCCGGAAACGGTATCCGCCGGCTTCGCAGAAGTCGCGAATCAGAGGTGGCCCGAATGTGGTGTCTCGAGCCGCACCTTGCCAGGGGGTCCCTCCCGCCGGTCCCCACCCGAAACCTCGCTCTGATGTGTACTTCGTGGCATGGTCAATCCCCGTCCATCCCGGCATCACGGCCTGGTTCGACGGGCCAAAGTCAAAGCAGTGCACCCCAGACGGCCGCCCTGAACGAGTCAGCGCAACCGCATCCACAATCACCCGACCGGTTGATCCAGGCCGACCAAAGCCGAAATCAAGGCGCACGATCGCGTCCGCGTCGATGTTGCGCTTGATGTCCCGGTTGCGACTCCCCGCTTCGCCACGATATAGGCCCTGAACGGGAATCACCCACCGAGTCCGACCTGGGACGAGCATCGTCCCGGAGTTGTGCCGGTTCCAGTAGCTGCGTCCGCTGTCAGCCCACGCCTGGTCCGCAATGAGCAGCGTGGCCCGGATCGGGGTCGCCCCCGGATTGGTCACGTGGAGAACAAGTGCGTCAAAAGACGACCAGTCTCGCGGCATCCGCCCCGTAGTCATATAGGCCGCTCCATATCGCCCTTTCGAGTCAAAGGTGATCTCGAGAGCGCGCTCTCCCCTGACCACGCCTTCCGACACGAGTCGTGTCGTTCCGGCATTCACCTCGAAAAGGGCCGTCTGTCGGCGATCCTCGAAGTCACAGACGACCAGATCATCGCCTGAGGGAGCACCGTGCAGGAGGAGCCCTGAGATAAGTGAAAGAACTGAGACAAGGAAGAGCCGCATCGCCTTACTCCTCATGAATGGGAAACCGCAACTGTTAAGGAAACGGCCTCTGCCCGAACTTACACGTGAGAGGCCACAACTGACAACCGAATTGGCGCAAGTTCACGGCTCGTTCCAACTGAGTGGACTGGAACGATACGTCTCCCCCCGGTAGTGTGTCGTGTCGTCGCTGCCGGTCAGTCTTGAGCCGGAGCCTGGCACATCCGGCGCCCACCAACACCCCATCCGAGCTTGAATAAG
>Ga0209042_1002860_pt1 | contig 10787 bp, 10 predicted proteins | sample SaaInlV_200m_DNA_6_FD_184649 | JGI IMG/M metagenome (GOLD analysis project Ga0209042, IMG submission 184649) | Marine microbial communities from expanding oxygen minimum zones in the Saanich Inlet - SI037_S2LV_200m_DNA (SPAdes) (version 2) | ecosystem: Environmental > Aquatic > Marine >...
TGGAGGGGGAGGTGTGGATGAATGTCAAATGAAACAACTTATGGGCTCGCTTTTGGTTATTTTAGGAATATATACGATTCATTACATTGAAACCACACAGTGAATTTTATCCATTTGCTCCTTGTACCGCCTACCACCATCTTCCCCGCTCACAGACGCCCTGACCTTCTCTTGATGATTGAGAAACTGCGACCCCACTCGAGTCTCCTCATCCGCCTCCGCCTCTAAATGACCAGAATTGTCATCGTACAGCTGCTCCAATACCTCCCCTTTCGCCTTGTTCTCCCACTCCTTCTCATCCCCTTCACCCACTACCACCACCTGGTAGATCGCACGCTTCTGATTGGGGACACGAATGTTCTGGTTCACACCTCCCGGGGCCTTCCTGTGCTTCAACTTGATGAACTGTGGCACTGCATTCGCAGGGTCGGCCAGTAAGGCTTGGATCTGTTGCTGGGAAATATGGTTGATGGACTCCTTACCAAAGGCATTGATGTGCTGCTCCACAACAAAACGGTTATTATTCGTAGTATTATTCACGGTACGGGGCCGCTTCGCCTCACGTATCAAATCATGTATCTGCTTATCTTTCGCTGCTAACTGTTCTTTTGATGCCTCTAACTGTTCCTTCATTTGCTGATCTTTTGCCTCCAATTGTTCTCTCATCTGCTCATCTTTCTTTTCCAGCTGTCTCTCTAGTGAGGCAATCCGTTCCTTCTCATCAGTCATCACCAATTTACAGCTCTTCTTGTGAGTTGACCAGCATGACATCCTCTTTGTAGTGTAACCACAGGCACATACCCGAGGTTCCTTGTATTCGGTACTAGGCATATTATAATCCAGCTACATATTTCTTATTTTTAAAAGGATATTGAAAGGATATTGAAAGGCTTTGCAAACCCCGGTCTTCCTCCTGACACACCATCACTGGTATCTCTCCTACCAGAATGCTTATAAAAATGTCTAAAAATCTTTCACGAAGAAAAATGCAAGAGGGGGGGGAGACCCAAAAATTTTGAAAAAAAATTTTCAACTCAAAATTTTTTTGGGGAATTTTTTTTTTGAGTTCAAAAAAGTTGATCCACATCGTGGAAAAAGTTTCCGAAAAATCCATTTGTTATACCACCCGGTACTAGTGGAGTGTGATTTACCCGACACCTCCTGGAAATAAATAGTGAAAAATTGGTGAAATTCGTGGCAACGAAAGGCTTAAAGGTAATCAAGTAGGAATAGGAAAACTACGATGAAATCTCATACACTGAAGAAAGCAATCGAAAAACATGGCCATCAGAGTCTGAAATTTTCCTGGAAAAAGCACGGCCATCGTGGACTTACTAGCTTTAGTGGCATTGGTAAGAAAACAGCAAATGATTTAGAAGACTTATTTCGTGAAGAGGATGTTACTAGTCGTCCGAATCACGTTCCTTACAATCTTCAACCGAATTACGGTAATTTTGATAAAGAGAGATTAAGCACACTTTTATGTGAAAAAGGTCCAAAAGAATTCAGAAATGCTACGTTTACCAATACATTCACAGCTAAGCTTCCAGAGAAAACAATTTCGTCATTTTTAGAATGTGTTGAGACAATGTCCTCATGGTCTGGACATGACGAAATCCTCAAAGCTCTTTTGAAAAAGTTATCAGAAAAGTGTGCCAGATACAAAAATAGCAGAACACAAAGCCGTGGAGTGTCAATAAATGACGACTTGGATAAACTGCCTGTGGTTTTCTCAATTGACAGCAGTACTCTTTTAGACAACCCTTGGTCTACTTTGAGATCACTCTGTGATCTAAAATTAAACGATTTCAAAATGGTCGACAAACTAGCACTGTTGAACAATTGGTGGGATCGTGGAAGCCAAAATCGCGCAGAAATGTGTATCCTAACCCGTGTTGATATTATGATAAAGGACACTGGGCATACGTATTTGAATAAATACACACTTGACGAAATTCTTCATGAACACGATATTCCACTGGATGTAAAGGAAACAGCATTACAACAACTTTTCACAAAAGGGTCGTTCTTATCATATCACACGAACCAATTCACAACGCACAAGTATACAAGCGCAGAGTTAGGGATTGCTAAATTTATAGACAACAACTCTCAGAGTAAACGAATTGCTCCTGAATCTGAAACTTCTGAATGTATGAAAAACATATTTGATACACTTGAATTTCAAGTCTCTGAGGAACAAGTGCAATGCATATCAAACTTCTGTGAGTTTAACATGAGTATTATAACAGGCCCTGGTGGAACAGGAAAAAGTGAAATGTTGAAGACAATTATACAACTGGCAATCATATACGAGATGAACGTAGTAGTTCTAGTACCTACACATCAAGTGCGCAAATTGATAACAAAACTAGTGTCAGGCAAATTGATCACAAACGACATCAACAAACAAATAAGCATTGAAACATACACTCATTTTGTATATTTCAATACAAAAACATTATCTGACTCTCTTTATATCATCGAGGAAGCATCAATGGCGGATAGTTTGCAAATGTGGCAAATACTTCAAAGAGCAGATTCCGATACGCGGATTGTATTATGTGGTGATGCAAGTCAATGTCGACCAGTGGGGCCGGGGGCGCCATTCTTTGACATATGGCGTAGCAATAAAGTACCCACTACTGAACTTACCCGTGTTTTTCGTGCAGAATCCAAAGAGGTTGCTGACTTTTCTGCACTATTTCGACATAACGCAAACCAATTCTGGTCACTCAATCCATCAAACCAGTTTTATGCACTCAGAGGTGTTGATTCAACATATGTAGAAGCACACTTTGTGGACAAGATTACAGACAAAGAAAAAATGTTGCAATCGGTTGAAAATGCGCTTAGAACGGCATTACAAAATTTAAGGAATTCTGGCATCAATGATGATGAACTTGCCATCGTCACGCCTAAAAATGACGATTGCAAACGCTTTCATATTATCAGACGTAATGTCATGAGAAACAACAATGATACAGCATTGTATGCAACTGGAGACAACGTTATGTTCAAAATAAATACAGAGTTTCATAAAAACTTCGATCGTGGTACTATTGAAGAAGTAGACGGTAATGACATATACATACGATACGAACCAGACGGAGAGGAACAATCTGCACTTCAAGACGAAATTGATTCATTTTCTGATAGGGACGAAGAATGGATGAACGATAATAATATTATTCTACCGCGTCACAATTCTATGGATAACACATGGACAATCAAAGTCAACTCATCTGAAATCAAACCAGCAGGTGCTGTTACCGTTCACGCTTCACAAGGAGCACAATGGCCATATGTGATCGCAGTATTCTATAGCCAATATCCCGTATTATCGAGTGCTGATAAAGTATACACTGCAACATCACGTACAAAGAAAAAGATGATCATAATCGGTACACAATCTGTATGGCACAATACAGCAAAACCATGTAATAATAAACCACGTACGACACTCCTGAATCTCGAATTGGAAAATTCAACTGATAATGATTCGCCAACAACACAAGAAATGGAGGTGGGTAGAAATTCTCGTGCAAAAATCCCAAAGGCTGTTCGATATCAAGTGTGGCGTACATACAATGGCGAAGTATATAACTCAACTTGCTACGTCTGTAATAGAAACATTGATATCGCAAACTTTCATTGCGGTCACGTGATTGCTCACGCTTGTGGTGGTAGTACAGAAATTGATAATCTTAGACCAATATGTATGTCATGCAATTGCTCAATGGGTGTTCGAAATTTACATGAGTTTAAGATGATGATGAGGTGTACTTGAAAGGATACACGTGGGATACATGTATCCCACGTGTATCCCACCTTCTCTCCTGGCACACCACCACTGGTATCTCTCCTACCAGAATGCTTATAAAAATGTCTAAAAATCTTTCACGAAGAAAAATGCAAGAGGGGGGGGGGGGAGACCCAAAAATTTTGAAAAAAAATTTTCAACTCAAAAATTTTTTGGGGAAATTTTTTTTTGAGTTCAAAAAAGTTGATCAGAATTTTTGAAAAAGTTTCGGAAAAATCCATTTGTTATACCACCTGGTACTAGTGACACCAAATCGACCCGAACACGCTTGTACTTAAAACTATTTGAAAACTATTTGAAAACTATTTGAAAACTATTTGAAAACTATTTGAAAAGTTTTCAAACAGTAGTGTGGAGGTCATTTTCCGTCTTCCTCCTATGGCATGCAGGACAAAGTGCTTGCATGTTTGACTCATTGTCTGTTCCTCCTTTTAACAGTTTACTCGGGACAGAGTAGTGTATCCGCAATCACATACTCTTTCTGTCTTGTATTGGTTAGACATTATTACTGGTTAACAAATATTTTCTGTCTTTAAAACGTTAGCCTAACGTTAGCCTAACGTTAGGCTAACGTTTTATATTTCATTCATATTCTTCTAATGTCTTGCTTACATCTTCAATCAAATGTTTTGCATTATCATACATGATGCTTAATTCAATTACTTCTTCAGTTTTTCCATTCACAAGGTGAATTTTTGTTTCGTCAAGCTTTCTGTTGATGCACCACATTGCTGCATATAAAGCAGCCTGCAATTTGTGTTCATCATTGATTTCATTCACCATTTTGAATTCATAAAGTGAATCATTGCTACGTGCGTCTATTCTACCAGATATGCCTTTATAGTCAAAGAGTTTTCCTTTCCTAACAGGTTCAAAATAGTATCTTATTTGTTCCTCAAATTCACATGTGACGTCACCAATCCATGATTTCAAAAAATCACACGCCACGTCAAGGGAGTACTTATCTACCCATTCGTAGTTTGTAATCTGATTTAGATTGTGATGAACATCTCCAAACGCTTTTGAAGCATTAGCAAGATAAATAAAATCACTATTGTCCTGATTCTCGTCATTCCTTAGTTTGGAGTAAATGTTTTGAACTTTTTCCCTATGCTTTTCTTTGAATTGGTTATCATATCTACTTTTTGTAGTAATACCAAATTTCTGAAGCGAAGTGAGTTTTTTAATGTTAAATTGTAAGAATTTAACTAAACCTTCTTCGTTTATGTTGTCGTCACAGGAGTTCAATATCTCGTTTTCTTCTTGTGTAAGACAGACCTGTTTCCTCAACTCCTTAATGAAGTACGACTTGTTAGTGCCTTTATTTCTTTTTTTGTACAATTCGGGAATCAATAGGGGATTAAGCATCTCTTCTATTTCATTGATTTTATTGGTAGAGTCAAATTCTAGTTTGAATGGTATTCCAATTCCATAAAGATTGGAAACGTCTTGTTCTATTTCAACATCATTCGAAACAAATGTGCAGCACATTTGGTATGATAATTGACGTTTTGGTGGCTGCAACAATATACATGATGCATGTCTTAAATATACGTGTGGTTGTAGACAGCTTCGAGTCAATGACGTCACTGATATTGTGTCGTTGCTGTTTTTGAAGTTGTTGTATGTATCCTCAGGCAATCCATTTGGTGCTATTACTGTACCATTGTCTATCAAATTAGTTAAAACTACATGACTGAACGGATCGACATAATTGGAGCCTTTATTACCAGGATAGTTTTCCTCAAAATCAAAGTATCCATTGTTCACATCACGTTGATCAATGACTACCAGTTTTTCACAAGACCTTGAACAAGCAACCGCAATGGGGTTTCTATCTGGTTGCCTACCTTTGTAAGCTGAAAATCCAAGAACAACGACACATTTTACTGTCAATCCCTTGCTTCCGTGATATGACCATACACGCACTTTGTTGTTATGTGTCTTACCATCCGATTGAAGGTGAAAATTAAATTTTCCTTCTAGTTTGTTTATCATCTCTTTGAATGGCACATGTTTATCAGTGTTTACTGCATTGGCCAAAAAAATTATATTGTGTTCACCATATTCCTTTATAAGTTGTTCCGCTCTGTCCGATAACGTTTCAATTTTCAATTTAATTTTTGTTTTCGTTCTTTCGAATGAAGGAAGAAGCAAGTATTCCACTGGTAGATTCGGGTTTGTGTGATTCCCTGGTATTGTATTCTTTCCCCAAAGTATATTGACAAAAGTACATACATTTGGAGTCATTCTGTATGATATTTTCAATGTAAGTGATTTCCATGGGTTTTGAGTACAATTTTGAAAACAAGTTTCTGGATTTTCAAGATATTCAATCGAAGAACCTCTATAAATTCTTTGAAGAGTATCACCCACAACAACCAATTGATGACGATGGTGCATCATTGCTTTTGACAAAAAATTGTAATAAAGAGGTCTCATATCTTGTGCTTCATCTAATAAAAATGTTTCGCTAGCATCTGGAAACTTCATATATTCACCATTTTCTAATTTGGTTATGAATTCTTCCATAATCTTATCATCTCTTATTGTGTAGCCAGCGCAAGAACCAGCAAATGAGTGAATTGTTTTACACACAATTCTATTCTGTAGATTCATTTTCCTAATTCGTGTGTTCGTATCGTCACATAAAGCTCTACCATAAGTAAGAAGTGTGTAAGTACCTATCAACTTAGGAACATGTAATGCGAGCATGAGTAATGTGGTTGTTTTTGATGTACCCGCATCTGCCTCAATTTTGACATTGTTTCCATATTTGACACAGTCCAAAATTGTTTGTTGTTCTTGTGATGGTTTTGGTAGGTTTATTTCAGGAGGTTTCACAAGTGTTAAGATGCCAGAGGTACCGAACGATAATTTTGCCTGATCATTGTCAAGTTTTCGTTTAGGCATTTACGTTTTGCACTTTGTTTGTCTTTAAACCGACATGGAGGGTTCGGATTGTCCTAATTCAATGCGTATCTGATCCTTTAGTTCAGTGGGTATCTGATCTTGTCTGTATGAATTTTTTGTAGGTTTTAATGTATTCAAATTGAGTACATAAATTGAATTAGTCTTATTGGTACCTTTCAATGAATATATATGACCAGAAACGTTTCCGGTAAAAATTAGAAGTTTGTAACCATGTACTTCAGAGAGATGTGCTCTTCCCGAAAAGCAAAATTCACCATCGCTCGCATTTTCACTTAGAGTTCCGACACCATTGAATTCGGTGTAAAAGAGACCGACAATATTTCCTATCCTTTCGACTGTCGTTTGCGTCAGTGGCATTTGATGACAAGTTTGAGACTTCCAGAAGGCTTGTCTTTAAGCCGGCGTGGTAGGTACGCCACCTACTTGGTGGCATCAATTTTGCGTTTGATGGGACCATTTGAGGTTTCGATTGTGAAGGAAATTTGTCCCCTATTGACTGTGATCTTCCAGTCTTTGATCTGCGATGTGGATGGGTTGATGGACTTGTTCATTGTTTTGGGGACATAACCTATTTTCTGACCGTTCAGAAGCAAGAGAACCGCATTTGGGTCGTATGAATTGGATGGCTCAAACATCATTTTCATCTCTGATTCATCAGAGATGTCGAAGGTGCATGCGAAAGTTCCGGCCGCAACGAAAGACATTGCTGACTCTGGTCCGAGGCTACCAGAAGGCTTGACTTTAAGCCGACATAGGCGTAAAGCAGCCGATCAATTTAACTCTCTTATTATGGTTTCCTGACTCCACCGCTCAGCCTCGTCTAGGTTGTCACCAGGTGCCGCAGAGAAGATGCGCGCGGGCTGCACCGGACTGAGCCTGAGCATGCCATTCAGTGTGGCGAGCCAAGCGCCCTCACCCACCACAAACGCCACTCGCTCGATGACTCCAAAGCCCAGGACCGAACGGCCCCAATCCAGGAAGGGCAGCCGCATGTCCAGCGTGGAGTAGCGCACGACCCGGCAGTCGTTCACCAGCGCAAACGGCCTCGTCTCGCTTCGGAGTGCCTCGATATTCTTGTCTACCGCAGTCTGGAACTCCGTGCCGCTGCAGTCAGCCGGGTAGGTCATGACGTAAACTCGCCGCTCCGCAGGTGATGTCGACGGAAGGACATGAAGACTACAAGTACCATTGTACACGGAAGAGTTGGCCGTGGCGGAGGAGGACGAACTGGCCATGGCCGAGGTGGAGGCGGCCACCGAGGTGCCATCAGTAAGAGGTGTTTTATGATCTCTATCAAATGCCACACCCGGTGTGCCCTCAACGGCACCACAATTAACGCAAGTCCTCATGAGTTTCAATTTTCCAAAAGAGTTTGCCTTTAATCCGATCTCGAGTGAGGCCGGGTCGTGGGGGTGAGAGAGCGAGTTGGTCTAAGAGACTAAGAGTTTGAGTGTGGTGTTTGAATGTGGTGTTTGATCCGATAAAAATTGTAGGTTCTGTTTACGTGCAATTTTATGTTGAGTTAAAACAAAAATGGAGTGGTCAGCTATAGAGAGCGCCTATGCAATTAAACCAGATGATCGGACGCGAGATCAGGTGTTGACTGAACAAGCATCAGAGCGTAGCTTGAATGAGTCATCCGCCAATTTTGTAAGTGATGTGGTTGCAGACCTTGAGGCAGTGTTTACGCACAGTAAGACTGTGGGTGAGTTTTTGTCGTCACTTTTTTCTGTTTTGACGAAAGGTGATCGAGGAATAATTTTTGGTACTTTGATGATAATAATCTCCTTGTCAATGCTCACTTTACAAGACAACAAAAATGATACAAAATTAGACGCTTAATTCTGTCTTAAAAAATAGTTTGGTTGAGTTAACAGAGTTCGCCATGGCGACATATAAATATTGCTCAGGAATACTACCATATTGCTACTACAACAATTCTTTATACTTTTTGTTGGGAAAGTCTAAACGAAACAACAGACTGATAACCTTTTCAGGTAAAAATGACGACCTTGAGGATGACCCTCGTGAAACTGCTGCACGAGAAGGGTATGAAGAAACGTTAGGGTGTATATTGGACAAATCCTCAATACTCGACAAGGTGAAGAAATGTGATAGAATTTTGGTATCTAAGACGCCACGGGGTATGCCTTGTTATACTTATGTTATAGAAATACCCTTTCGCAAGTATTATTCTGTGAGTTTTGGCAATACACGTGATTTCCTTTATTGTATGGGTATTAATAAGATGTATCATCTTCAAGAAATGACAGACATTAAATGGATTTGTGCCAATACAATGTTCACAAAGTTGAGAAAAGCATGGGAAAAGACCGGCATACTGAAAGACCAAGAGCAGTGGGATAAGCTTTTGAGCTTAGTGAAGTCACAAAGTGGACAACAGTGGAGGAAAGTCTTAGATGAAAGTGATATTGAAGATGATGAGTATATTAGCTCAATGTGGATCAAATGAACTTACAGTTTGACCCTCAGATACAACCATGCCAAAGAACGAGTTGAATGGTTCTATTTCATTTACTTCTAATTCTGTGTCTATATTGGGAACATCAGGTTCCAGTGTTTTCAATGCGTCTTTGAATTTAGCTTCTTGAAATGTGCTAGAACTAAGATCCTTTTGTGAAAATGCAGCAGGTCCTTTATATTTTTGTGATTTGAGAGCTTTTTCAACTTCAGATCCGTTTGATATAGAATTTTGTATTTTAGGCATCAATCCATTATCTATGTATTGAACCGGTATGTACATTTGTTGTAAAGTTTTCATTTGTTCTTGTATTTCAACATCTATTGGTGGTGTTACATATGGTTCTTTTCCTATCACAACAGCATTCACATTTTCTTTATTTTTGTCCAGTCCTCTTTCTACACCAATGAATTTGTAGAAGAGTACAATGATCATAATAAATGCTATAGAAAGTGATACTATGAGTAACATTTATTGTAAGTAAATATCTTTTTTACGAAACTTATTTGAATCCAGTCAATTTAATGATTTTGTTGCCTGCTATGAATTGTTGTGTTTCTTCATCAACTGGAAACTTGTAGTAGAATCTGTGAACTCTGTTCCATTGTATCGAAAAGTTGGGCACCTTGGAATTATGGACTGCACTCTTTGCTCTGAAATACACTGCTTGCTTCCCCTTCAAGTCTTCCTTCGAGTTTTTGTGATATCGAGGGTCGTCCGTGTCAGACCACCCGGAGTAGAGATACCAGCCTCCCCCAAGGGGTTTCTCTGATCCATCTGGTTCTATCATTGTGTACCTGAAGTAAGGTTTTTGATTGGATACCCTCTTTCCTGTCTTTGGATCAACTTTGTTAGCTTTTTCATCGATCGCTTTGATCTTGTTTTGTATGGTTACTATTTGTTCCGGTGTGCTTTGGTCGGTGATTCCAACACGAAAGAAGATGAATCCTTCTGACAGGTTTTTTTCGTGCCAGCTTTCTAAATCAGGACGTTCATTCGATTTGTTCCAGATTCCAGTCTGTGGAAGGTTTGAAGTTTTAGAGGTGTTAGTTTTTCTTTGCATTTATACTTAGTTCACACACTTTTTTTAATACCGTAAGTGCGCTTAAAAGGATGATGTTAATATAGGCTAATATTGAAGGAATGGCTTCAAAATCCAATGCCACGCTTGCGCCAGGGTCTACTACGGCCTCTGGAGAGTTTAAGATTACATTCTACTCTACAAGTCCTAAGGATGAGAGTAAATCAAAGTATCCCATAAAAACTAAGACCTCATATACAGTGCCTGACAGTGGAGCTGGAGAGACTGAGATTAATTTTGGAAAGCCTATTGCAACGAACAAATCTCGTCCTAAGGCACGGGTCCTTGGCTTTCGACCAGAGGGGGTGCGAAAGGAGTCCAAAAGAGAATCTGAGAAGCGTATCGCACCAGGATCATCCACGCCATTAGATACAGTGGATACAGTGGATACAGTGGATACAGTGGATACAGTGGATACAGTGGATACAGTGGATACAGTGGATACAGTGGATACAGTGGATACAGTG
>Ga0209042_1002865_pt1 | contig 10770 bp, 6 predicted proteins | sample SaaInlV_200m_DNA_6_FD_184649 | JGI IMG/M metagenome (GOLD analysis project Ga0209042, IMG submission 184649) | Marine microbial communities from expanding oxygen minimum zones in the Saanich Inlet - SI037_S2LV_200m_DNA (SPAdes) (version 2) | ecosystem: Environmental > Aquatic > Marine >...
AGTGCGCATCTAATTCCCTTTACCTTGTTTGCGGCCATTGCTTCTCCGTTTCCGCTACCACCTAACACTATTCCAAAACATTCTTGTTCTAAAACTGCTGAACATCCTTTTCTAATAATTGCTGGATAATCTATTGATTCTTCAGAAAACGTACCCACGTCTATAACGTCTACGCCTTTGCTTATAAGGTATTTTTTTAGGTGCTCTTTTAACTTATATCCTCCATGATCAGTTGCAAGCACTATTCTTTCTGGATAACTCATACAAAGGGTCGGTAAATAAATTATTAGCTGATCATATACTTCTGCATATTATTAGATATTCTATCCTCTACGTTTGCGCTTTCTGGGATTACAAATTCTTCCCCAGTTATTTTTTCGTACAAATCAATATATTTAGATGCAAGCATTATACGAACATCATCAGTAATTTCTGGATGTTTTCCTCCGTATTCAAATCCTTCACTTCTAAGCCATAACCTAAAGAACTCTTTATCTAAGCTATCTGGTTCATCAGCATTAGCGAACCTTTCTTTATATGTGCTTTCTAGCCAATATCTAGATGAATCTGGAGTATGAACCTCATCTGCGATACAAAGATTACCCTCTTTATCTATACCCATCTCATATTTTGTATCTACTAATATTAATCCTCTTTCTGCAGCAAGCTCCTGTCCTCTTTTGAAGATTTTCATTGCCTTGTCTTCTATTTCTTCCCATTGCTCTTTTGTTGCAAGGCCTTGTGAGATTATTCCATCAGGATCAATTAGCTCATCATCATCTGTTTTTGTAGTTGGCGTAATAATAGGAGCTTCGAATTTTTGGTTTTTTACCATTCCATCTGGCATTGTGATTCCACAATAATCTCTAACACCATTGTTATAGTTCATCCAAGATGAAGTTTTACTTGAACCTGTTAAGTAAGCACGAACAACTATTTCTATCTTTAATATATCTAAGTCTTTTGCAACCATTACATTTGGATCAGGCATTTCTACCACCTGTGTTGGCATAATGTCTGCGATTCTATCGAACCACCATGCACTTATCTGAGTAAGCACTTGGCCCTTTAAAGGAATGGTGCACCAATTAATATCAAATGCAGATTGCCTATCTGTAGCAATCAATATGCGATTCCCCTTTTCCTTTTGTACATATACGTCTCTTACTTTTCCTGCATATTTTTCACCAAGAGTCGGAAAATCTGTAGTTGTTAAAGTAGTGTCTAAAAATGGTCTTAGTTGGTCTGGAGTAATCATATGATTCGATCATATCACAAAATTCATTCTAAAAAAGATAACAAAACCACAATTAATTTGTAACAAGCTTTTAACAATTTCTGGTTGCTAGAAAAGCTAATTTTGCTACTTGGTCTTGCAACTTATCATATATTTTCGTAGGATTCCTCTGTAAAAGTATATTCACTATATTCCTAATCCCCCTCCCCAATGAAATACCTATCTAATACAAGGCCAGGAAGTTCATCTAGAAAACTTCTTTTTGTTGTTGTCGCCATTGCTCTACTAGCTCTAGTTTTTGTTATAGACGTAAGACGCAGAGAAGCAGAAGAGCAACTAAAGAACCTAACAGTTCGTTTAGAACAGCTACAAACAGGCAACTCTCAGCAAAACCAAGAAGCAGCACGTAGAGTTGTAGATCAAGTAAGAAAATTAATTTCTATTCCAGAAGATGTAGTCCCAACAGTAGCTACAATTATTGATGTTGAATCACTAAGAGAACAGAATCCTTTCTATAACAGTGCAGAAAATGGAGATCACCTAGTTGTTACTCCAGAAAGAGCAATCTTGTTCAGTACTGAAAAGAATATAATTCTAGATGTAGTACCAGTTCAAATTCAGCCAACTGAAGGAGGACTAGAAGGTGATGTTACTGGAACACCTCCAGCAGCAACTCCTCCACCACCACCAGCACCAGTAGAAACTGAACCAGCTGAACCAGTAGAGACAGAGCCAGCTGAATAAAGTAACCTTCTGAATGACTTTTTTATTAACGGGGGCTTAAAAGCCCCCGTTTTTTTGTGTACGCTGCAAAAATGCAGCGCACAGACTTATGGTTCATTGGATGCATTACACTGGCAATTACATTTGGCTACTCGGTAGGCAGAATTGTTTCTGTTAATCTTTCTATTAAAGAGGCGCCATTAATTGTCTCTAACAAAAAGATCCCTACTGTTCCTACAGTTCATATAACAGGTATACGAAACGGAAAGCTAAATGCAGAGACTTTTGGAGGTGCCAGACTAGCTATTAAAGATGAGATTATTCTAAGCAACAGCAGTGGATCAATTTCTGTTGATGCTTCTTCTATCCTTACAAATATAGTCTCTGTACAAGTCCCAGACGGAATGCATTTTGTTGCATCATCTAGAGGAAAGAAATATTACTCTGTTACATCTGCTGCAGGTAAAAACATTGTGCCTAAGAATCGTGTTTACTTTGCTACAGAGCAGGAGGCAAAGAATGCAGGATATAAATAAGCTATGAGCTATGAGCTATGAGAAATTTTATTTAAAACTGCTATAGATACACTATATAATACTAGTAACCTTTTGTGTATTCGTTAATTTCGACATAAAAAGTATGTGGATAACATGCTCAAAGCTTAAAGCTTAAGTCTTAAAGCTATTCTGAAGTTTAAGTCTTAAAGCTATTTATTTAACCTAAAAATTAAATAGCAACCTAGTCCTTCTTAGTATTTACGAGAACACTGTTTCGTTCGCAGCCAACACAATGCATGTCCCAGAGCCTTACCCAGTTCCTACGCTCAAACTGCTCATTTGTAATTGGTTCATAGTACGTAAGTGGTCTAAACCACTCATAAGCACCAAATATCAAAACAGAAAATAGTAGTAACCCAATAATTTGACCATATCTTGTAACTTTTTTCTTACCAACTGTTTTGATCTCCTCAAACACTAAACCAATCAATATATAAGAGAATATAAGTGGCAAGAAATAGTGATACAAATACATCACACGATCTAAGCGACTAATTGCAATCATATAGCTTAAGTACATACCAACAAACACTAGTAACAAGTATGGATTCTTTAATCCTTGGCGAAGGGGCAAAAATACAGAAGCAGCCAACAGCCCAATTGCTAAAATCACTGCGACTATTCCCGCCCACCATCCAGCTGGGTTTGGAACTATATAAAGATAACGATATTTTTCACTATCAGATGTTTCCCACCTGTAACTAATAGTTCTGGCACCAATAGGCCACATAAACCAAGCACTTCCATTCTCTACAGGTTTACAGAGGTTTAGCTCTGGTACTCCTTTACTGTAATGATTTAGGAACTTGATTGAATCCCTCCATTGTATAAAGAATGCAGCAGGTACAGAGGTCTGTCCTGCATCTATTATAGATTTGTATTCTTCTGATGCTTGAAAGTATCCATCATTTTCTAATGTTGGTTCTAATGTAGTGGCAATACTAAAATGAATCTGCCATGCAGATACATAGCAAAAAATAAATCCAAGGAACGCATATAAAGAGAATCTAAAAATCTTGTTCCAATTTGGTAGCAATCTAATAAAGAGAGCAGGTACCAAAAGAATCATAATAAGACCCAAAGCCTTGGTAGCCATTATCAATCCAAAAAATGCACCAAATAATAATGCTAATAAAGAGAACGTCTTCGGACGGTCTTTGCATCGCAACAGTAAAATGAATAACAAAATAAGCGCTACTGCAAAAAATATCATAGTAGAATCTAGCATCGCCCCACGACTATGTACTATCTGTGCATTATCAAATATATACGGAAATGTAAGCAGTGTAGAAAGTAGCGGATTCTTTGTAATTAACAGAAACACTATAAATAGGAGTGGTGCCGTAAGCCATCCAAGCAATGTTGGAAACAGCCTATATCCCTCAAAAGAAAAGTCCGCAGGAAGCTTTCGTCCATAATTAGTACCAATGAACTGATCGTTTATTTCATTTTTTTGTAATAATTCCTCCCCTGCAGCAATTAGTAATTTACCGAGTGGTGGGTGTGGCTCCATAAAGAACGTACCACTCATATATTTTTGTGCACTAGCTACATGATAGTTTTCGTCCCAAAATAAGTGAGGAGGGTTACCGTAGTTTTGTACGTATGTAAGGTAAGAAAGCACTAATACAAATGCTCCAAAAAACAAAGTCTGTTTTAACCGACGCTTGTGTGTCTTAGCTGGCACGATCGAAAGTGTAGCAGAAAAATAAGAAAGTTAACTGTAGTTAAAATTGTCAAAGGTCGAAGGAGTTTTGACTTTAGACTTTCGACTTTCGACATATTTCCATACTTAAATCTAAAAGCTTATAGCTCTCATTAATTCGTGTTGCTTTTTTCGCCTCTGATATAGAAATTACCTAGCCTAGCAATCAATTTGTGCTAACATGCGCTTAATGCAGCCTCTCGGAACGATCGGCAAAATATTTATTGGCATGTTTTTGGCTGCAATTATTGGTTTTGTAAGTTATTCGAGTATCAACTCTGTTAGAGAAGGTGCATTTTTAGGGCAAGTTATTCCAGATCAACAATGTATTCAAGTTTGTACGGATCTATATTATCCACCACAGGATGATGTTGATTTATGCATTGATAAAAACTGTTATTCATCTCATTCAGATTGCATGGATCTTTGTTATGATGACTCCGTACGAAGAAATGGCGTTATAACTTATGATGAAGATTATAATATCTGTGCTGATGCTTGCGATTTATTCTTTTCTAGCGGCAGTTCCACTACTTCTGTTCCTTGCAAAGGTGAAGAAGAAAGTTGGGATTGCTGTATGGGGCTGAAACAAACCATCCTAGGTGATTCCTACGATGAAGCATTCGATGCTTGTTGCCTTAAAGAATTTCCTGAAGAAAATGGATGTTCTTCTTCCCCTTCTTCAGTTTGCGGATCACCAGGTGAATCATATGAATGCTGCATTGACTTAGGTTATGAACAAACTTTAGATTGCTGTGGTTTTTCTGGAGCTCCAACTGGATGTTCATCTACTACTTCTTCCCCTTCTTCTGCTTCTAGCCCATGTGATGTTCTTCATACACCAAGCACCCCAGATCATGACTATTGCTTATGTATGCTGGAAAGTAGTAGTGCCAGTCCTCCATCTTATGAATGTGAATTTAGAGGAAATGATTATGATGATTGCATAGATGAAAATATCATAGGAGAAACTGGTTGCTGTATTCTTTATCCTGAAAGTTGTGTAGGTGATCCTGATCCTGATGTTCCTGGTATTGTGTATTGCTGTGATACTTATCCTGAACAATATCCTGACGATTGTAGTGATTCTGCTTCTTCTGGTTTTAACCAAAGTGAATGTGAATCTAACTGTGATGATCTACTTCCAGATAATGATGCTTATTTTGATTGCCATGACGCATGTAGTTCCGCTGCATCCGAGTTCGATTGCTACGATGAATGTATTGATGATCCTGCTAACGATGCTGATATTTGTACTGATGCATGTAATGGTTCATCTTCTGCATCTGGATGGACTCCAAATACATCGACTTTTTGCTGTAATGAGAATCCAGCTGCAACCCAGTGTGCAACTGGTGGAGGTGGTGGAGGAAGTAGCTACCCATATATACCTACATCAAATCCATCATCTTATATTCCACCTGTAATTCCACCAACTGGTGGTGGTAGTTCCACTCCTACTGGTGGTGGTAGTTCCACTCCTACTGGAGGATCTTCTACTCCTACTGGTGGATCTAGTACACCTACTGGAGGTTCGAGCATTGCTTCTCTTGGCAGCTCAGCAGGGCCATGCGGATCTCCAGCTGATTGTGATGATGGAGATGAATGTACAGCTGACGCTTGCATTAATCTATTAGTAACTGGACGTGAAAATATTTGCCAACATACAAATATCTGTACTTCTGAATCGTCTGAGAGTTCTGAATCATCTGAATCAAGCGAACCTGAATGTAAAGATGCATTAGATTGTAATGATGGCGATAGATGTACAACTGATTATTGCTCTTTAGGAGTTTGTCACCATTTAAATGGTTGTTCTTCTGAGGAATCTGAAAGTTCAGAGGACTCATCTGAGGATTCATCCGAAAGTTCTGAGGATTCTTCTGAAAGTTCAGAGGACTCATCTGAGAGTTCAGAAACCTCTCATTCCTTCACTTTCTCTTCTAGCGCATCTTCTTTACAAGTTGATTGTGAAGATAGCTTTGAATGTAACGATGGAGAATTCTGTACTGCTGATGTATGTACATCCGAGAATATTTGTATCTACTTTGATTTAACGTGTCCTCCAACATCTTCTTCCTCTGCTGCATCATCTGTTTCGTATTCATTATCCTTTGGTAGTTCAGATGGTTCAGAGGACTCTTCTACTTCATATTCATTATCCTTTGGCTCTTCTGAGGGTTCAGAGGACTCTTCTACTTCGTATTCATTATCCTTTGGTAGTTCAGATGGTTCAGAGGACTCCTCTACTTCGTATTCATTATCCTTTGGTAGTTCAGAAGGTTCAGAGGACTCTTCTACTTCATATTCATTATCCTTTGGTAGTTCAGAAGGTTCAGAGGACTCTTCTGATTCTGATGGCTCTTCAGAAGGCTCGTCTGAATCATATGGTTCTAGTGAAATATCTGAGAGTTACTCATCTATATATATTGGATGTACTGATGACGAAGACTGTAAGCCAGAACTAGATTGTATTTACTATGCTTGTATAGCAGGGCAATGTGAATATGATAATTTCTGTGAATCTTCTTCCTCTGATTATTCTTATTCATCTGAATCTTCCTCTTCTTACTCTAGTTCAAGACGTTCCTATTCTAATAGAAGTTATTCCTATTCCAGTCGCTCTAGAGGAATAGATGATCCAATAGTTTGTGGAGATGGTTTTGTAGAAGGAGCAGAAGAGTGCGATATTGGGTCTAACAATGTTCCCCCTGGAACTATTAATGGATTCTGTGCATGTGATCCAAAACTATCTACATGTGTCCCTGCAACTGCAGGAATCAACTGGAAAGGTTGTAGATGGTCTTCTTGTGGAGACGGAATAATTAATAATGACATTGTATGGCGCAGAACGCGTGTTAATTATGATTTGGTTGAAGAAGAGTGTGATGATGGAAATACACTTAATGGAGATGGATGTAACCAAAACTGTAAGAAGGAAACTACAACTGTAGCATCAGACGGATTGTGTGGAGACGGAATAATCCATGACGATGAACAATGTGATGATGGAAATAGAATCGCAGGTGACGGATGTAGTGCTAACTGTACGATTGAGAGAGGCTACTGCGGAGACGGAGTACTTCAACCAGGACTAGGTGAGCAATGTGAACCTTCTATCCATAGTGATCTACTCCCTTATGAATGTTCTGCTTCTTGTAGATACGTTTCATCTTATTGTGGAGATAGTGCTCTAGACCCTGGTGAGCAGTGTGATGAAGGACATGATAATTCCAATTCACCAAGCTCAACATGTAGAGCTGATTGTTCTTTGCCTCGCTGTGGAGACAGTATTCTAGATTCTAATGAAGAGTGTGATGATGGAAACAGACAACCATCTGATGGATGTGACAATTTGTGTAAAGTAGAACGATCCGCAGCACCTAGAGTTGATGGTCAACAGATAGAAGGTGTAGATATTCCTTTCTCTCCTTTGCCAGGACAAGTGGTCCCCTTCCCTAACTATGCTAGCCCAGACGCTCTGCCTTATGATTTGCCTTACGACTATCTAAAACCTTACGCTCAAGGACAAGCTCCTGCAGGAGACACAGGTCCAGCAGCATTAGTAGTGATGCTTGGTGGTGCAGCTGCAGGTACCGCATGGGCACGTAGGAAGAAGAGGAAATAGGTAAAGTGATTCGTAGTTAATTCACTCCATATTTTTAGTGAATCTTTCTATTGGTTCCGCTTTAAACTCTCTTTTGTTTCATCTATGATTTATGCATGGCTATCTCTAAACCTCAACCACCAAATCGTAACAAGAAACAATGGCTTCTAAGCCTTTTCCTCTTTGTCGCACTGTTCTTTATGGCGATCTATTCCATTACTAATCCAAATAAAGAAGAAGACCGCATGTACGAGAACGCAACCGAGGTACCGATTAGCCAAATTACAAAAGGATATGTAAATGGAGAATTTGAAAAGATTCTTGTTAGAGACAACAAAGTTTTTGCATTAATGAAAGATGAAAGCGCAGTTCAATCCTATAAAGAATCACAAGATACAGTAAGTGCATTAGGATGGAACGATCCTGACAATTTAACAGTTGTGCAAGTTGAAAATAGAGAATCAAGGAATATGTTTATGGCTATCCTTCCTGATCTTTTGTTCCTATTTTTGATAATTGGAGGTCTGCTATGGTTATTTAGAGGTATTGCCCGTAGCCAAAGTAATGCAATGTCTTTTGGAAAATCTAGAGCCAAGGTTGCAGATGCTAAGCAAGTTAAGACTAGATTTAAAAACGTAGCTGGCGCAGAGGAAGCGAAAGAAGATTTAATTGAAATTGTTGATTTCCTTAAGAATCCAAAGAAATATATAAACTTAGGAGCAAAGATTCCAAAAGGAGTACTACTAGTTGGTGCCCCAGGAACAGGAAAAACATTACTAGCAAGAGCAGTAGCTGGTGAAGCAGGTGTCCCCTTCTTCTCTATCTCTGGATCAGAATTTGTAGAAATGTTTGTAGGTGTAGGTGCTAGCCGTGTTCGTGACTTATTTTTAAAAGCAAAGCGCAACTCTCCTTGTATCATATTTATTGATGAAATAGATGCAGTTGGACGCCAAAGAGGTGGAGCAGGATTTGGTGGCGGTCACGATGAGCGCGAGCAAACACTTAATCAGATCCTAACTGAAATGGATGGCTTTGAGCAGGGAACAAATGTAATTGTTATCGCTGCAACTAACCGTCCAGACGTACTTGATCGGGCACTATTACGACCTGGTAGATTTGATAGACGTATCTTTATAGATAAGCCAGACCTAGAAGCAAGAAAGAAAATCCTAGCCGTTCATGCAGAGAACAAAAAAATGGCAAAGAACATAAACCTAACTGATATTGCTAAGCAAACAGTTGGAGTAACAGGTGCTGACTTAGAAAATATAATGAATGAGGCAGCAATTTTTGCAGCTAAGAGGAAGAGGAAGAATGTTGCGCAGCAAGACTTGGTAGACTCCGTAGAGAAAGTAACAATCGGAGCAGAAAAGAAGTCTAGAAAGCTAACAGAACATGATAAAAATGTAACTGCATACCATGAGCTCGGCCATGCAATTGTTGGTCATTTATGCCCAGAAAGCGATCCCCTACATAAAATCTCTATAGTTTCTAGGGGTTCAGCGCTTGGTGTAACTTGGTTCCTACCAGAGGAAGACCAATACACTGTTCGAAAATCAAAGTTCTTAGATGAGATCTGTGGACTGCTTGGTGGTCGCGCCGCAGAAGAAATTGTATTTAAAGAAATAACTACAGGAGCAAGTAATGACATTGAACGTGCGTCTAGTATTGCAAGAGACATGGCAACCAAATATGGAATGGGAGACGATGAACTTGGACCTGTTTCTTACGGAGAAAAGCAGGGAACAATGTTCCTAGGTGTAGATCCATCAGTCTCTCGTAATTACGGGGAAAGTGTTGCAAAAGAGATAGATGACTTTGTTTTAAAAACTCTTCGAGAACAGTACGAACGCTCAAAAGATATGCTAAAGAAGAATCGTAAAAAATTAGATTCACTAGCAAAGATTCTTTTGAAGAAAGAGACAATGTCACTAGATGAGTTTAAGGAGACATTTGATGGGAAGGATAAGAAATAGGAAGTTTCATCCCCTCTCCCCAACCCTCTCCCGCTTGCCGCGTCGAAGCCTTGGCGAAGACTGGTCGGGAGAGGGAGACGAAATCCAAACTAATTTTTGTAATACATTTAATTTCATACTCAAAGCTCACAGCTTAAAGCTTAAGGCTATACATAAGCTGATTTACTGCTTCACTGCTATACTGCTATACTGCCGTCATGATTGATGCCTTAAGCCCCCTAGACGGACGATACGAACAAAAGATCCTATCTCTCCGCCCATTTTTTAGTGAACATGCACTTATGAAGTATCGACTGATTGTAGAAATCAGATACTTTATTATGCTTTCTGAGCAAAGTGATATTAAGGATTTACCTAAGCTTAATGCATCTCAGAAAAAAGCATTAATGAAGATTGTTGATGATTTTGATCTAAAACAAGCAGCAAAAGTTAAAACAATAGAGAAACGAACTAACCATGATGTAAAAGCAATCGAATATTATTTAAAAGATTGCATGGCAAAGATATCTGGACTTAAACAAAGGTCTGAATTTGTGCATTTTGGTTTAACAAGTGAAGACGTTAATAATCTTTCTTATGGAATGATGGTTCATGACGCGTTAAAAAATGAAGTTTTACCTGTTCTTCGTAGTACTCTCGCAGACTTTCGTAGACTTGGTAACAAGTGGAAGAATGTACCTCTACTTAGCCTTACGCATGGACAACCAGCTACTCCAAGTACAGTTGGTGAGCAGTTTTTGGTATTTGCAGACAGATTAGAAAGGCAAATATCTGTTCTCCGTTCTACTAAGATGCAAGGCAAGTTTGGTGGAGCAGTTGGTAATTACTCAGCTCACTTAGCTGCGTATCCAGATGTTAAGTGGCAACCTCTTGGTAAAAAGTTTATTAAGAGTTTGGGACTTTCTCCCCTACTCCACACAACTCAAATTAATCCTCATGACGACATTGCAGAAATTTCTGACGCT
>Ga0209042_1002866_pt1 | contig 10768 bp, 11 predicted proteins | sample SaaInlV_200m_DNA_6_FD_184649 | JGI IMG/M metagenome (GOLD analysis project Ga0209042, IMG submission 184649) | Marine microbial communities from expanding oxygen minimum zones in the Saanich Inlet - SI037_S2LV_200m_DNA (SPAdes) (version 2) | ecosystem: Environmental > Aquatic > Marine >...
TTCTATTACCAGAACGACATTTGGCATCAGATTGGTGCAGAGTTCAATGGTGAAAGCAACGATGAATTTGGAATGAGCGTAGATCTCAATAGTGATGGTACAAGACTTGTTATTGTTGAAAGAAATAATACAGGGAGAGCTGTAGTGTATCAGTTATACGGGGTCTAGTTTTTGTTATCCCTCCTAGTATAATAATATTCCCAAGAATTGACTGCATATTTTACCTTGATGTCACACACTAGTCGCGTTTCATAGCTGATCAAACTGTAGGATCTGATTTCTAGTTTCTTCTCCTCCCCATCGATTTCAGTCTTGCTGTTTTCTTCCCCTTTTATGATGAACTTTGTGATGTCCACAATCGCAGCGTTCCTGTTCTGAAGCTCGGTTGGGTTGTAATTCAATGTCAAACAGTTCCAGTGTAATTCATCAAAATTATTACTGTTCTCATCAACCTGCAGTTCACCATTGATTTCAAACTTAGGCACCACGCACCAGCGTACATTAGAGTGCTTGATGTCAATTATCTTCACATTATCTATCTCGTATTCGTAGGCGTAGTAGCCCAATTCATCGTGGAAATCTTCCAGGAAATATTCCTTTATCTTTACATCCTCCTTGAGTGATTCTATATTGAGATGTGCATCATCAGATACGTATCCAATGCTCTCTTCCCAATGTCTCTTTGTAATCCATTTGTCTGTTTGCATGTGTATTCAGACTCCGTGTCTGTCCGTATACTTGTCTTTAAGCCATTTGTTGCCACGAGTCCCAGTCCTTAGGTTTTGGAACCCCACGTTCAATTAGTTCTTTCCATGGCTTGAACCATTGCTTAAAATTTTCCTGTGTTTGGAACTGCTTGTGACAGCCACCACAGAGCAAGTCACATTTTTCAATCTCGTCATCTATCTTCTTGATGTTCTTTTCATTATATGTGTTTTCACACAGTTTCGAGACAGAAGCAATCTTGACTACCCATATATAATGTAAAGCTGATTGTTTAGATTAATTTAGTTTTCTGACTACCCCTGCGTTGCGTTTGGCCTTTCGCTCTCGTAAGGCTCTCTCGTCATGGTTTTTGTCGTAATTATCGCGGTGGTACTGCCACAGGCGGTCGGACCCTATTCTGAAATTATAAGAAGACGCTGCCTTGTACCAAAACAATGCATCTTCCGCATTAGTACTTTTTACGGTCCTATCTAACACTAACAGTTCATAATTTTGTGTGCATGAATCCATCACTTTTTCAAAGACTCCGAAGTTGGGAAGCATACCCAAGAAACTCTCGTAAATCTTTCGTCGATAACTGATAATATTTTCACGACATACAAAGACATAACCTGCGTTACCTCGCAATGCAATGTCAAGGCCCATACAGTACTGAATTGTCAACATAACAAATATGTTCCAATGACGTCCGTTCATGAAAAGCTTTCTGAGCGTTTCAGTGCGAGAGATTCCGGACTGGAACATGCAGTCGTCAATGATAACAAATTTTCTCATAGCCTTTTCTTCTTTTTTCTTTTTTGCTTCAAGTAGGGCTACATCTTGAGGTCTGTTATTCTTTTTGCAATATTCAATGTTAATGTCTATTTGTTCAAGTGATTTCTTTTTACGTTTTTGTATATCTATCATTTCTTCTAGTTTTTGTGGCTCCCATCCATTATAAATAAACAAATCAGGAACATGCTTAGACCAGTATGGGTCTCCTTCTTCCGTTCCACTCATAACTACACCTGCCTGAATATCTCTATTGTGGTATAATATTGATGTAACAGCGTGGCTCTTACCAGTGCCTGATCCTCCGATGAAAATACATGAACGGGTTTTATCCATATTGTCTGTGTTGAATTTTCTTATGTTATATTCAAAATTAGCATTGTTTTTGCTCATTTAGTTTTAAACATCAAAAAATATAACCAGTGATAAACGATACATCGGTACCCGACAGGGTTCAGAAGACACCAAGTTTACGTGTATCACTGATGGTAGGGAGGTACCATTGTTTGACTCCATTCGGCTGAAAGCGTTTACGTTCAATAAGGAGCGGTAGAGCAGGTGTTAGGCGATCAATGTGAATGGTCATTCGTTGATACACGCCAATGCGTTTTTCTCCATTGTGAATACAAGATTTCTTTGATTCCTTACTCACAGTGTAAAATCCCAATGAACGAGCCAACTGCACTATGTCCTTTGACAGTTGAATATTCTTTTGCACTATTTCGTATTGGTTTCCAGAAAGGTAACCATCAGTGTCAATCAGACCAGCAAGTACCTTTGCGCGAAATTCTTGAGTGTTGTTGATGAATATTTCAGGTATGTGTTTATTCTTGATCAGGTTGAGATCCTGCATGGCTTTCAACAGAGAATTTCCTTGACCGGGATCATTTACGATATTGTACCCGAACGCACGTGGAGTGCCATCATGACCAGGTTTACTTATTATGGAAACACGAAGTCCAAGACTCTGGGCAAAGTTCTGAACGTAGTCGATAATTGGTGTATCCACGCTGGTGATACACACTCTTGCACTATCACCATCACCAAGCCAGAGGCCTAGAAAGTAGGGATCAAATGGAACTTCTTGATGAGGTAGTTCTAACGGAGTATGCTTGAAACGATAGTGCTTTTCATGAAATTCAGTAAGATCATCTGGGTTAATACAGATAACATCTGTAGGTTTGTTGCAGATCTGCTTGGCAGTCTCCATGAGCAAATTGACATCATTTTCGTTCTTTATAGTAACATCAGTAGAGACGTAGCGAGAACCCTCATACCACGTCAAGAATGTCTTTCCGCGTTTGCTTTGTTTTTCTATGCTGCATATTTTGGAACTTGGAAATAGCATCATACGGTTCTGACCATTGTAAGGTTTAGTACGCTCGTCTAATATATATTTAGAAGCTTTGCGCAATGATTTTGTGAATGCTTCTTCACGCAGACTATAAGCTTCTTCCATAGAACCAACACATTCTCGAACTTTTGCCGCTTGAACCGAAACTAGGTATTGCTCATCATTTGTGGCTATGCCTTCATCAAGTTTGTACCATCCATCGATTTTGACACCACCGGCAGTATCATTTGCGTGTGCGATTGCATCATTCATTGTATCAAAGTATACTCTCTTCATTTTGACGTTCAAGTATGAGTTGACTTGTGTGTAGAACTTACCCTTTCCGTTCGAATACACTCTTGATTGCATACGCTTCCATCCTTTGCTGATGGGGGAGTCTGGCATTGTGAGCTGGATGAAGCACACCTGTAAACGCTCTCTCTAATACGAAATGTTTTTTACATTGGTGGGTGTTCGTACTTTAAATATGCACACCCGTACGGAGGTCCCCCTATAAACATTCACTTCAGTACACCCACACTCCATATTACGCAGGTATCGTGGCTCAACTCTACGGATCCATACCGGTCGGACCACTGGTATAGGCTCTCACCGAGGTGCTTAGACAAGGTCACCAGGGTCATCGAACTCTTGCAGCACATTTTGCAGCAGTTCATTGACATTGAGCTTCTCTAGCCACTGTTCATCAAGTTCTCCCTGTACCGGGGTCTTGTTAACGATGGGAACCTGTCGTGAGGCGACCCTGGCATTGACTGGAGTAACTGGAGTAACCGATCTCTGGAGCCTCTGTGCAGTCTGTGGAGTCATGAGGCGGTGGCGCTTCTGTAGCTGTGCCGGAGTGAGGATGATGTAGTCAGTCGTCAGGCGGTTTGTGATCTCGTGTACAACACCATTGCAGTAAGGCATGTTGCCCCGATAGTAATAAGCGTATTCGTCCTGTACAGGCTGAGAGGCAACGGTGTATGCTGGGTTGGCGACGAAAGTGTGAGGCGATGATGTGTAGAAGACGGTCTCCTTGACGGAATCGTAGATGATAGTGTCGAATGGTGGGGCATACGGACGTGTCTCTCCCTTGACGTGGGCAACCTGTGCATTGAGCTGTACATACAGGCCAGCATGGGGTCCCTCGGACAACACGACCACGGAATGTTCCATGGGCTTGACTCGGTTGGGTTTGAGATGGTTACACATGTGTGACCAATTGAAGGTCACGAGGGGGGTGAGTCATAGGCTTGTTTGTTTTTGTTTCTTCTCTTAATTTAAGAAAAGAAAGAAGAAAGAAGAAGTACAGAGGTGGAGCGTTCGACCGATTTTAGTTTGGGTACACATGTGTAACCCAACCCTTCTCAACCCTGCCGGTCAAATCCCAACCGGTCAAATCCCAACCGGTCAAACCCCAGCCGTCTCCGATCTCCCGCTCACTTTGAACAGTCTTCCGTGTTGGCAATGGTGCTCTCTACCGTGTCCAACCGCGATTGGACCGATCCCGCGTGGAATATATCGACTCCTGATCCAAAGGGGAACATCCTCACGTCCCTCCGTCTCAAGAACGAGCGCGGCCGCGGCTGTCACAACGTGGAGGATCCAGCGCTTCAACAGTACTTTCTCTCGACGACGAAAACCATCGTGTCCAAGCTGTCTGAGTCCGAGGCCGAGAAGATCGACTTTGAGAGCGTGTCGTCTTCGTGCGAGCTCAAAGGCGTCAATGTGACGATCAATCAGTGCACGGTAAGTCCCGCGCCTCAGCCTACGCCTGTGTCCAGGGTGAGTACTGAGTGCCCACTGTATGTGTTGTTTGCAGGCTGTCCAGTGGCAATCGGGCAAGAATCCTGGTGAAATCGATCATGAGGCGACAGGTACAGATGACATGAAAGGATACATCCTTCTGACTGACGGGTGTACAGCTGTCAAGGCTTCTCACGGCAAGACACTGATGAGCAAGGAGCTACGCGTCCAGCTGGTCTATTCTCAGTCGGATAGCTATGAGGTTCGCAAGCTCACGGTCTGGTACTGGCCGAAGATGAAGCAGCCGCGGGCTGCTTTGATCATCACATGGTCGGATCCTCCGTGCCCGTTCGACACCTCGCACAACTGGAGCTCAGTCAATGGCGAGACTCTGTTCAACGGCGGGTTCTCTCAGTACGCGATTCTGACAGAGGCGGCTGACGTCAACCTGTTCAAGCCGAGCAAGTGGATGTCGGAGTGTCCGTCCAAGGCCGTGCAATCATTAGATGAGGGGTGTGGCGCTCCTGATATCGTAGAAGATGATGATGACGATCTCACATTCATGGTGGACAATAACGAGACCTACATTGTCATCAAGAAGCCGATGAGGGACGGTGAATACAAGGAGGTCAAGAAGAAGATAATGACTTGCGTCTTCTCGAACTTCGAGGGCATGTATCGCATTGTCTCGGATCGAGCTATGAGCGAGTCCGTCTACGAGTTTTACATCACCATCAAAGTCAATCCGAAGGGCAAATACAATACCAAGACTATCCTTGATGCAACCGAGCTTGATGACAATGAGCTGTCGAATTACAAGGTGGTCAAGTTCCCGATCAGTCTGCGGCAAAGCGACACGAAAGCCATCACGAACCTGTCGGAGAAGATGGGGAGATTCTGGCCCCCGCTTGGGAATGTCTTCACTCGTCACTTCAACCTCATGTACTTTCGCGATCTTTTGGCTACAAAGACACAGCAATTTCTTGCTAGCAAGAAGATCCTGCGTGCGATCGACAACTTCGGCTTTCAATACGGCACGACTCACAAGCTGTCTGCGGGGCTCTTTTGTTTCGCGAATTGCGTCATTGATGCATCTACTGGGTGTATCATCACTCACAAGGAGGCTGGGTACAAGTTAATGCACGAGATCTTTGCCGAGTCTCAGCTGTCTCCGAACTTCTACCCATGGATCTGCCCAGTTGAGGACAACCTCATTCGTCTACGATTCTTGCGCACTCTGATTCATCTTGCGAAGAAGTTCACTGGTGTCAATTTCCAGGCGTTCATGGTAACACTTGCGAGCTACTTCTGCGCTCCGAAATTCGAGTTCATTCAGCGGGAGATGTTTGGAGTGTTCATCAAGGTTCTGACTTCTTCGGAGGGTTCGACTGGCAAGACCGAGATGATCAAGATGCTCAATGCACTTTTCGGCATGAATACGAAGGCAATGTGTGCCTCTGCGACTGATGCTGGACTTTACGAGATTCTGGGCAAGATCTTCTCCTGCATTCCGATCTGCGTGGACGATCTGAAGACTGGTGGTGAGAAGGGCAACAAGCTTGACGAGACCATCAAGTCGCTCTATGATGCCATGGTTCGTGTCGTGTACAAGAAGATGCGTAACAGCCGGTGCCAGCTCATGGTGACGACCAATACCGTCTTTTGCCCGAACGACCAGCCCGTTCAGAGCCGTCTTCTGCTGCAGACGATCCGGAAGATTTCGTCATTCGACACTTCTCTCCTTTCTATGTGGCGAAAAATGCAATCCATTGGATCAATGCTCTGTGTGGACATCCTGGGCTTTCCTATCAACAAGATTTATGTCCAAGATTGTATCGATTACATGACGTGCATCCTCGCCAACAAATGTATCGGGACTCGCTCATCTCAGAATTGGGGTCTTGCGCTCTACTACCGTGTCCTGGTGCAGAGGCTGATCCCCTGCGAGACGTCAGAGTGGGACGAACTCTTCCGTTACATGGCTCGCGAGATCTGCCGCATCACCATTGAGTACTCTTCGGATTCTGGCATCATTGACAAGTTTTCTAGCTGCTTTCGTCAGATGCAGATTCGCAACAATGGTATGGATTCGGAGGGTATCTGCTTTGGCTTGCATAATCTCCGCGTGCTCTCTGAGGATGAGAAGAAGCGTCTTGATATTGATATGTCGGTCGATTACTACGCCTTCGATCTTGATCACATTGTGGACATCATGTCTCGCCGCTTGCAGATGAGGAAGGACGAGTTCAACCTCAAGGGGATCCGTCTCATGTTCAAGGGCCAGCTTCGGAGCGAGGGCGTCCGCGAGGGCTTCGTCAAATTCTACAAGAAAACGCTCATGCTGCAGCACCAGAAGAACAGTGAGCGTCAGGCTACCGAGGATGATTTCGAGATGATGGATAATGAGAACAAGCACGAGATCCACTGCTTCATTGTCCCCCGACTGATTCTGGACCTCACTGCGAACACGGGTGATGAGGAGCTGATCGACTTCCGCAACATCACGATTGGGTGGGGGCGCAACTTCTATGAGGAAATCATTAATGACACGTGGAAGGGGTTTGATGATCTGCGAAAGCACCCGCTCTATCAAGTCGCGGATGAGGAGGGTCTCTGGCAGGCTGACAACTGGAGCGACCCAGAGTACGAGAAGCGCCAGTTCATGATGATCGACAACATGGCGAACCTGTATCGGCCCGACGGCACGATCGCGTGGCCACGCGAGGATCCGAAGGTTGACTGGGCGGATGACTTCTACTTTGGTCACTCTTCGATCACGCAGGATGCAACTATCAATCGCATGAACTTCGAGAAGGCACAGCAAGAGGCAGCAAGCGCCAGGGCGAACGCGCTCGACAAGGATGACGAGGACGAGGACGAGGATGGCCTGTCGCAGTTCGAGCAGGATTCATTGTTCGAGGACGACCTCGGTGACCGCAACGCTGACCCGTGGAAGGCGTGGGTCCAGAGGGAGCACGGCACGACTCACGACCCGAAGCAGTGCCCGGCATGCAAGGTCACCTACAGCACGATCATTCGCCCCGAACGCCTCCTCTGTGGCACGTGCTACTCGACTGAGTACAAGACGTTTCAGGAGGCACTCGAGGACGTGGACAACGAACTGGATGGTGAGGGCTCGAAGCGTCAGAAGCTCGGTGCGGAGGTTGCGCTCGGAGACGAGGACGAGGATGACGAGGATGACGAGGACTACAACATGGAGGGCGTGGCAGATGGCGTGGGAGGATTCGAGGACCTTGATGACGAGGATGACGATGACGAGGAGGACGGGGACGAGGAGGACCAGGAGGAGGACGACTTCATAGTGCAGGACGGGGGCGCTCAGCAGCACGAGGAGGATGCCGGTGAGGAGGATGACGAGTACCCCGCCTCATAATGATGGGGCCGGAGGGCAAGACCGAATCGGACGAGGAGTAGAGTTAAAGATATCACAATCCTCGTGAAAAGAGAACATGGATGAAATGAGAGAAGTGGGAGAAGAGTCGGTGGTTGGTAGAATACTCGATAACATGAATGGGTTACATAAGAAAGAAACAAATACAAAAAAGTACTTCAGGAAATCATTTCCAGAAGAGTTTCATCCTCGTAGACATGAATTGTACAGATCGTTTACACCAAACAACGATATGTTTTTCAAACTCAGATCACAGGGTGTTCCAATATTGACATCTTATTTTCTGTGCGAGCCTGGTAATGTTACTAGATTACATAGACAGCTTAAAGAAAAAGACTGTCTGCAAAGAGAGGATGCGCTTTCCTTAATAAATAATATATAGTTCCGTATTTTAGAATGAAACGACTTGTTATATTAGATTTGGATTTGACTCTCATACATTCCGCAACAAGAAAAACTAACATACCAGAAGCTTTTACAATAAATATTCAAGGAGAAAATTATTACGTTCACAAACGAAGATATCTTACTCAATTCATTTATGAATTGAAACGTATAATTCAAAAGGATCCTACCTTCAAAGTTGCAATATGGACTGCAGCTCAAAGAAATTATGCAATACAAATTATGGACAAAATATGGCCCAATTGGAAGAATGAAATATTATTCCTGAGGTCTTATTCACACTGTTCGGTTCTACCTGGAGGAGATGTTGTAAAGGATATGACGAAGCTACCCCAGGGTTATGACACCCTCTTGGTAGACGATAACACACTACATTACACAATTAATACTGCCAACTCCTTCTCTGTCTGGAAGATAAAACCTTTTCATTATAGAAGCATAGATTCAGAACTTCTTGACGTATTGAACTACATAAAAGATGTTATAAAGCATGACATTAGATTTTCAGTTCGACCAAAAACTCCAAATAAATTAGTTCCAAAGAAAAAATAAATTTTAATAAATGTAGGAATGAATACATTCGTTATTCTCAAGAAAAGAATATGCTTGTAGGTAAGGAATATGAGGCTTGTGACCGTTGTTGTTCTAATCCGGAATGTCATTTTCATGATGGTTTAGCTGCAACCGCACGACCTATATTTCATAGTGAGATTGTTTCTGCTGTAAACGAAAGGATTAAAAATGTATGATACATACAAATGTACGTTTATAGAGACAAAAGATTCATAAAACCAAGGTTTTGGGGTAGGGCTTTTTGGAATTATATGTTTATGTATTCTAAATATGCAGAATCAAGTAAAAGAACACCACTACAACACTTTAAAACTTTGTCTTTCTTTGTAGCTTGCAACAAATGCAGAAGTGAATTTTTTATAAACAAACTAAAAAATGATCCTCCTCCCGAAGGAAAACATGAATTGTTTGAATGGATTTGGAGATTCAAAAATGAAGTTAATAAACGTCAAAGAGAACACTTGCCGGGACACAAGAATAAAAAAGATATATCGCTTTCAAAAGCTAAGAAAAATCAACATGCAATGAGTGATTTTTCTGTGATGTTAACTTTTTTCAAAAAACTCATTCCCAGTATGCCAATTCTTCCTCCTGATCATTATTTTCGGGGAAGGAATCGCTATAGTTTATACCGCGTGACTGAAAAATTAAAGAGACTAGTTCAAGACATTTTGGACATTCCCAATATGTCTGATTTATTAAGCAACATACATCAGAAGTAGTTATTTTGTTTCTGTAAGATCTCCAGGCGCGTGGGAAAACTGCTGCATTGTCAAATCCGAATTCACGTGCGAGGTTCAATTTTTCTTGATCCTTCCATGGACTGGGCTTGTTTCCGTTTGGCATTCAATTTAATCGTTATCTAAGTCGACTTCGTCGTTACGGTTCGAGACGTTGTCTGCTGTACTGTTTAGCATAATTCTCTTATTACGCTTTTTGACTGCTTTGGCATTGGCAGCCGCCACCTTCCGCAACATGGCCTTAACAGCAATCTCCCTAGAGCCATCTGTCATTTCTTGTGTTTTCAGAAAGGATGTTCTCGATTGTTCTTTTTTCTCAAATAGCTGTTTAATAAGCTGCTTTCTTTTCTTCTTCAATTCCAAAAAATTATCTCTATACTGCACTAGATTCTTTTTTCTTTTACCACCAGAGCCATCGTGTGGAGTGAGCTTTATGATATCTGCCAGTAATCGAACGCTTGATAGCGAAACCAAGTAGGGGCCCTTGACCATTTCTTCTACAGTACACTTGGTCCTTGGTTTACCAGTATTTTTATTAAGTGGACATGTTTTTGCTTCAGCACCCGTAACGATCTTCTGTATCATCTTCTTTAGACCTCTGAGCAGACTGATGCGAATCGGAACTTCCGCTCTGAAAGGACTTGCAACCATTTTTTTCTCGCGATTCACCTTCGCAGTAGCTTCATCCTTGCGTGTACCCTTGGGCTTGTGTTGGAATATGGCTCGTCCGTACGTTTTGGGCTTGGCTGTATTGGGCTTGGCTGAGTTGGGCTTAAATGCAGGAGACTTCTTCCTCGGTGGTGGTGGTGACCTCGGTGGTGGTGGTGACCTCGGTGGTGGTGGTGACCTCGGTGGTGGTGGTGGCATTGCAGCAGCTAATCTTGCTCTTGCTGTACTAGCTCGTGTCGTCATTTTTTATATAATACAATCAAATATAAAAATTATTCATCTGACAAATATTCATCCATTTTGAAGTGGTATGTCTTATATAGACGCGATACTTCGTGATATGTTGCACCCATTTGGTTCCAAAGTGCACTGTCTTCGTATTCGACATACTCT
>Ga0209042_1002872_pt1 | contig 10750 bp, 8 predicted proteins | sample SaaInlV_200m_DNA_6_FD_184649 | JGI IMG/M metagenome (GOLD analysis project Ga0209042, IMG submission 184649) | Marine microbial communities from expanding oxygen minimum zones in the Saanich Inlet - SI037_S2LV_200m_DNA (SPAdes) (version 2) | ecosystem: Environmental > Aquatic > Marine >...
GGTAATGGCTCGAGTATTGCGGCGTTATGATGATTTGAGATAATTGATCGATGAATTTTTACTCAAAATCACGCAGGAGTGGACGCTTGGAAAATGAGGTTTCGGATTCAGGATGAGGTTAAAGATCACGATATATGGATACTGAATGAAGAATATCATTATTATGATTATATTGCTTCTGATCAGCCTCTTTCAAAAATATGGTGGGATAATGATAATTTATTATTTGATGATGATATTGATGATGAACTATCAAAGATACTTAACAATAACTATAGTGAGAATTCTGAGAAACGGCCTGATATAGCGCTATTTCATGGAGAAGGATCAGCAGTTATTGTTGAGTTTAAGGCCCCAGGTGTTTCTGTAGATGCATATATTGGAGACCTTATGGAGTATGCACAGTTACTGGCAGCTAAATCCAAGTAACGGTTCAGATCCCCCACTCATTAGGTAAACAAATTTAACAAAAATGATGGACAAAAGACAAGCATCGTGAGAGAGTAGCAATCATAGCTACGCAACAACCCTCACAAGCATGCATCTCAAAGACCACGACCTCTTACAACTCGATGAAGAGTATATCAAGAAACTGGGAGCCAATAATCCAGCTGCTTTGACTAATCTCACCACCACTCTTCTTGATGATCTGATTGAGGCACGTAATCGACTCAACCAAAACCCATCCAATAGCTCCCGTCCCTCTGGCAGCATGCCACCTTGGGAGCCTGGAAAAACGGAGACAGAGCCACCCAGTGATGGTTGTGAGACAGAAGACACCCCAGATGATGACAGTGATGGCACACCGAAATCACCACCATCACCCCCCAAAGCGGACGAGAGTGATAACACATCCAACTCAGAGGCATCCAAAAAGCCTGGTCGCCAACCAGGATCACAGGGCTTCGGACGCACGCAGAAGTTAACGATCACAGAGACAGTAGACCACTTTGTAAGAGGGTGTGTCATCTGTGGCTGTGAGTATTTTCCAGAAGATGACCAAAGTGCATATACTGCTTATGAGGTGGTAGATCTGGCGTATGGAGATCCTGAAAAGCCCCGTGTTGAGCTGATCAATACCAAGCATCTGTTTTATGAAGCAGTCTGTGACTGCGGGCACCACAATCGTGAGACCCCTCCCCGTATTGATCAAAGTGGTGACTGGGAGGGCATCACACTCACTGAGTGGCGCCTGGTAGGCGCTGCACTAGCATCACTTATCGTCTACCTCTCCATGGAGATGAGGGTGTCTAGGCGCGGAGTACAGCTCTTCTTTCTGGATCTGTTTGCGCTGGAGGTTTCTGTTGGGACCATTCAAAATACGATCATTGAGTCTGCCGCAGCAGTTGCCCCATTAGAGAAGGTGATGGCGGATGATCTTCTCAAGGAGGCTCTGATGCATGCCGATGAGACATCGCACCCGGAGCATGGGAAAAACCTCTGGCTCTGGTGCTTTATCTCCTCGACTACTGCACTCTTTTATGTCGGGTATCGTACCTCTGAGATTTTTCAGATTCTGACTGAAGATGGATATGATGGTTGGCTAATGAGCGATGGCTATCAAGTCTATCGTCATTTCAAGAAGCGACTACGCTGCTGGGCCCATCTGATCCGCAAGGCTCGCGGATTGAGAGACAGCCTGTCTCCAGTTGAGCGAAGATATGGAAAACGGATCCTTGCCATTATGGAGGACGAGCTGATGCAGGCAGTATATAAAGCTCGCAAAGGCGGACTAGCTTCAGCCCACCACTCTATCATTGAGGAGCATCGAGAGAGTTTGGATATCCTCAAGGCTCTCTGCGAGAAGATGGCAAACTCGAAACTAAAAAAAACCAGAGAGCTGGGCAAAGAGTTCATCAATGACTGGGATGCTATTTTTCGTGTACTGGAGCTGCCTATGCTCCCCCTTACCAATAACGAGGCGGAGCGGCGGTTACGTCATTGGGTGTTGTTGCGCCGCATCTCTCAAGGTACACGATCCGCACAAGGAAGCCGTGCACTGGCACTGTTGGCCAGTGTGATCACCACCTGTCGGATACGGTTGGCCTCACCACTGCATTATCTTCGAGATGTGATTAAGATACGCCGCAGCGGTGGTCCTGCACCACCATTGCCGTCGATTCCTGACTCGATCAGTGAGCGACTGGCTCCGCTGAGTTTGAAAAAATACCTACCAGACTCATTAATTGAACATACTGTACAGTGTGCTGATTTCAATCAGGCTGTGGAGATAGCACAGGCTGCTTGAAGCAGACCAAGCCGATAATCTAGCAAGTAAGATCTTTGCGAGTACGATCAACCGAGGCAAGCGGATAGAGGAAAATCTGCTTTACCCCGGATGCTGCTGTCTTCAGCTTTTTACCCCCCTGTTTTGCACCCTCAATATACTCTCGACTGCGCCCCTCTCCCCGGGTCTCCCCTACATGAATCCAGTTGGCAGCACGGTAGCAGGTTCCCTTGTATCTACCGCTCTTGACCAGAGTCTCCAATAGTAGCGGTCTTCTGCCGTAGTGCTCTTCCCAGTCACTGCTGATCTGCCTGCTTGCCAAAGAGAGTAGATGGCTGGCAAGGTTTTTTACCTTGACCCAAGGAAGAATCAGAAAGCGCCCCTGGTTAACGATCAACTGCAGGTTGCTTTTCCGTGTTTCACTATCCCAGCCAATCCATCGGTCTCGTCCTTTCATGCTCCATGCCGGAGAGGTGAACTGTAGGCCCGCCACCACCTCGCCACAACGATCTCCAGAGAGACCATCAGCATGAGCCAGATAGGTTAGCTGAGCACCAAAGGGGGTGGAGAAACTGAGGTAGTGATAACGGTCCAGTAATTCACGCCAGAGTGCAAGATCCTCTTTGCTGGTAACAAGCTTGAGTCTGATCGGTGCAATATCGGAAAGTGTACCGGCAATGGACTCTCTCTCTTGTCCTGACTCTGTGTGAGATACGGTGGTCTTTTTTCCCTGGGGTCTCCCCGCTCGTAACACCGGTAGGGTAATGTCACCACGGTCATTGAGCTGATTAAGGAGTTCCCAGCACTCCCGCGACTTTAGTTTTCCATTGTCTCGTTCCCACTCCAGCAGCTCGCAGACTGTGAGACCCAGCTCATTACGACTAAGACCGCTGCAAGAGGTTACAATCTTGTCAATTGAGATGATCTCTTCGCCAGTGAAGGTGCGACCGGATACCGTGATTGGGCGAGGAGAACTGGAGTCTGGCATGGAGTAGATTTTACTCCATTTGAATTTTAGGATAAATTTAGTTGAATTCTGAAGAGGGGCTCTGAACGGTTACGCCCAAGTTGGAACCACGTATTCTTCTGGAGGATGCCAATAAATCGTACCATGCTGTACATCGAGTAACTGGGAACAACCACTTCGATAATAAATTAATATTTGGTGATAATCTGCTTGCGCTAAAATCGCTTGAACAAGAGTGCACTGGAAAAGTGAAATGTATTTTTATTGATCCTCCATACAATACTGGAAGTGCCTTTAAATACTATGAAGATGGCATTGAGCACTCAATTTGGCTATCTCTAATAAGAGATAGGCTGGAGTCACTACGAAGTCTACTTTCCGAAGATGGTTCCATCTGGATAACTATTGATGATAACGAAGCACATTACCTAAAAATCATTTGTGATGAGGTGTTTGGTAGAAATAATTTTCAATGTGACATTGCTTGGGAAAAGCGTTACGCACCACCTCCAGATACAAAAGGATTTGGTTACGTCCATGATCACATTCTTTGCTATAGCAAAAGTGATTCATTTCAACGTAACTTACTACCAATGACTGAGGATCAAACTGGCAGATATAAAAACCCTGACAATGACCCTCGTGGCCCCTGGAAATCTGAAAATTACACATGCCGCTACTCTGTAGACGAACGCCCAAATCTAAATTATCCAATAACTAATCCTCACACTAATAATGAAATTTGGCCAAACAAAACCCGAGTTTGGGCCATGTCAAAAGAGGTAACGGAAAAGAATATTCGTGAGAATAGAATCTGGTGGGGGAAAAATGGAAAAAACTCAAAGCCAGCCCTCAAGAATTTCCTATCTGAAATAAATAAAGGCATGATGCCTATGTCTTTATGGAAACATACACTGGCTGGACATACCCAAGAGGCAATGAAAGAGATGCTGGCTTTATACGACAACTCTCCTTTTACGACACCTAAGCCTGAAAGACTAATTCACACCGTTCTAACAATTGCTACTAGCCCTGGAGACTTGGTTCTAGACTCCTTCGCAGGCTCAGGCACAACTGGAGCCGTAGCCCATAAAATGGGCCGCCGCTGGATTATGATCGAACTCGGCGAACACTGTCATACCCACATCATCCCCCGCATGAAAAAGGTAATTGATGGAGAAGATCCCGGCGGTATCACCGAACCGGTAAACTGGAAAGGTGGTGGCGGCTTCCGCTACTACCGCTTAGCCCCCTCTCTACTGGAACAAGACCGTTGGGGCCGCTGGGTAATCAGCGATGAGTATGATGCCGCCATGCTGGCAGAGGCACTCTGCAAACTGGAGGGCTTCAGCTACGCCCCCTCTGAAAGCGAATGGTGGAATCAGGGCTACTCCACTGAACAGGATCATATCTACGTCACCACTCAGACACTCTCTGTGGTACAGCTTCAGGCACTCAGTGATGAGGTCGGTGAGGATCGCACGCTACTGGTCTGTTGTGGTGCCTTCCGCTGCAAGGCAGACCGCTTCCCTAACCTCACTCTAAAGAAGATCCCCAAGATGGTGTTGTCTCGCTGTGAGTGGGGCCATGATGACTACAGCTTGAATGTAGAGAACCTGCCGATGCAGGAGACCACAACAGAACCCTCTCCAAAACAGAAAGAGCTGTTTGACGATGAGGAGCAGGCATAATGAGCCATACCTCACATTACACCAGCACACGTGCACTCAACGCCATTACGGGACGCTTGAGCCTGCGCAAACCACAAGAGGAGTCCCTACAGGCGTTGGCAAAAGCGATTGAGGCCGCTCCTGACCTGCTCTCTTCTACACAGGATATCGAGGCACTGTTAAAGGCACTGACAGCAGAGTTCCCCACCCTATCTGATTTTGAGCGTGACTTTCCCTCCCTCTGTTTTGCCTTGGCAACTGGGGTTGGCAAGACCCGTTTGATGGGGGCTTTTATCAGCTACCTACACTTGGCACAGGGGATTAAAAACTTCTTTGTGCTGGCCCCTAATCTGACCATCTATAACAAACTGATTGCTGACTTCACCCCAAACAATCCCAAGTATGTCTTTACCGGTATTGCCGAGTTTTCCGCCTATCCCCCAGAGATCATCACCGGAGATAACTATGAGCAGCGCGGCCCCAATCTGGGAATGCTGAGCCCGGTCACCATCAACATATTCAATATCTCAAAGATTGTCTCTGAGGTGCGGGGTGGAAAGGCTCCCCGCATCAAGCGCCTGACCGAGGTTCTCGGTGATAGCTATTTCAACCATCTCTCCAGTCTGGACGATCTGGTGCTATTGATGGATGAGTCTCACCGTTACCGTGCCAATGCTGGAATGCGAGCCATTAATGAGCTGAGACCCCGACTCGGGTTGGAGTTAACCGCAACCCCCTTTACCGAGTCTAAACGGGGTCCTGTCTCTTTCAAAAATGTAGTGGTTGATTACCCCCTCGCCTGCGCAATGGATGATGGTTTTGTTAAAGAGCCTGCGGTGGTTACTCAACGCAACTTTGACCCCAAGCAATATACTCCAGAGCAGCTGGAGCGGATCAAACTGGAGGATGGAGTACGACTCCATGAGACCACCAAACTGGAACTTTTCACCTACGCCAAGCAGTATGAGGCGAAGGTAGTAAAACCGTTTATGCTGGTGATTGCACGAGATACTCAGCACGCCTCTCAGCTACTGGAGCTGATGGAGTCCCCCCAATTTTTTGGTGGACGTTATCAAGGCAAGGTGATTCAGGTCGATAGCTCCAAAAGTGGTGCCGCAGAGGAGCAGATGATTCTGCGCCTGCTGGCCGTTGAGAGTGTCGATGAACCCACCGAGATTGTCATCCACGTTAATATGTTGAAGGAGGGGTGGGATGTTACCAACCTCTATACCATCGTCCCCTTACGGGCAGCCAATGCACGTACACTGATTGAACAATCTATTGGTCGAGGCTTGCGCCTACCGTATGGCAAACGCACGGGGGTAGATCTGGTAGATCGGTTAAATATTGTGGCACATGACCGTTTTCAGGAGATTGTGGATGCCGCCAACGATCCTAAAAATCCACTACGGATGCGTAAGGTCATTTTAGAGCATGAAGATGGAGAGATGCCTACAGACAGTGTCTCCGTCACCTCTCGCATGGAAGGGCTATTTACGGGTCAATCAATTCAAAGTGCCACCGGACAGGATTACGCAACACAACCTCATTCAGAGAAAGAGGAAACCCCCATTTTTAATGGTGTTGCCGAGCAGGATGTCGCATTGACCACACTACGGGTACTACAAAGCTATCAACATAAACCCAAAGTTGCCCCCACAAGCCAATCATTGAGCAGCCCTGAAATACAGCAGGAGGTTTTGCGTAAAGTTTCTGAAAGGCTTACCCCGCAACAACGCTCCCTGTTAGAGGATGAGGAGAAGATTGATCTACAAGCCGTAATCAGCAAGGCCACAGAGTTGATGGTGGGGCAGACCATCGACATACCCCGTGTGATGGTGGTTCCATCCGGCGAGGTCAGCTATGGCTATACCCCCTTTGTACTGGAGTTGGAACAACTGAATCTGAAGCCCAGTGACCGGGAGTTGATCTCTCAAGGGTTGCAGTCCAGCAAACAAATTTTGATCTCATCGCTGCCAACCAAGAAATATACACGCTTGGAAGACTATATTGTTGAGCACATCGTTGACTATGATGACATCTCATACGATGAACATGCCGAGTTGATTTATGACCTGGCCGCTCAAACAGTCAGCCATTTCAGAGAGGTGCGTGAATACTCAGAAGATGAACTACACAATATTTTCTTTGGTTACGGCAAACGTATTGCAGAGAATATCCATGCACAAATGGCTGAACATTACTGGGAGAAGGCCACCGATTATGAGGTCACCGTAACAGCTGGGTTTGCTCCACTGAAAGAGGCCGCTTACACCACCAGTGACCATCGGATTCATCCAGTACGTAATACGGTCACTGATAAAGGCAAGATTAAGAAAATGATTTTTGGAGGGTTCAACCATTGCCTCTATGAAGTACAAAAATTCGACTCCAACACAGAACGTACTTTTGCTCTGATTCTGGAACGAGAGGCACTCAAATGGTTCAAACCGGTTAGTGGACAGTTCCAGATTCTTTATAAAGATGGTGCTCATCAGCGTGAGTACTTGCCAGATTTTATCGCTGAACTAGATGGAAAGGTGGTTATGGTGGAGACCAAGGCCAGGAAAGATTTAGAGGATTCGTTAGTGATTAGCAAAGGGGGGGCAGCTAAAGAGTGGTGTAGTAATGCCAGCGACTATCTAACCAAAAATGGAGGAAAACCTTGGGAGTATTGGCTAATTCCTCATGATGAGGTAATTGAGAATAGAGACCTTAACGGCTTCACTTCTATGCTATAAACTGAGCAGGTAACAACCTAACAGTGGATGGAGAAACAATGAAAGCAATATTGAAACAGGGGGCTACTCTAGCAACCGCTCTATTAACAGTCACAACCCTCACAGGCTGCGGAGAAAACAGCAGCACCCAGCAGACTGTCTCACCCGCCGCCGCTGAGAAAGAGAGCTACAATCTGCGCCTCGCCCACACTTGGCCTACCAAATTCCCTATCTTCGGCGATGCTATCCACAACATGGCGACAATGGCGAGCAAGATGTCCGATGGCCGCATCAACATCACCATCGACTCCAAGAACAAGCATAAGGCCCCTCTCGGCATCTTTGATATGGTGAAGTCAGGCCAGTATGATATGGGCCACTCCGCCTCTTACTACTGGAAGGGTAAAGTCTCCAACACCCTCTTCTTCACTACCATGCCCTTTGGTATGACAGCCCCTGAGCAGTACGCTTGGCGCTACTATGGTGGCGGTCAAGAGCTGGCAGAGAAAGTATATGCCCCACATAATCTGATCACCTTCCCCGGTGGTAATACGGGCAACCAGATGGGGGGCTGGTTCCAGAAGGAGATCAACACCATTGAAGACCTTCAAGGGTTGAAGATGCGCATCCCCGGATTTGCAGGTGAGGTACTGGCTAAGGTCGGCGCAAAACCCACCAACATCCCAGCAGGTGAGCTGTACACCGCACTAGAGCGTGGCACCATTGATGCGCTGGAGTGGGTTGGGCCCTCACTTGATCTGCGCATGGGGTTTCACAAGATTGCCCCCTACTACTACACCGGATGGCATGAGCCAGCAACTGAGCTACAGTTCCTGATCAACAAAGAGAAGTGGGCCAGCTTCCCTGCTGATATTCAGGAGATCTTACGTGTAGCAATGCGTACTGCAGCCTATGATATGTATGCGCAGTCACAACATGAGAGCGCGAAGAACTGGGCCTCAATCAAGACGGAGTACCCTAATATTCAGGTGAAGTCCTTCCCTACTGCAGTACTGCAGGCGATGAAGAGCGCCAATGACACACTGATCGCAGAGCGTTCGGCAGCAGACCCACTGGCGAAGGAGATTATCGATTCGCAAGCAGCCTATCTCAGCACGGCACGTGCTTGGACCAAGATCTCGGACCAGAGCTACTTCCAGACGGTGGAAGCATTAAAGTAACAAAGCATAAAACAGACCAAGGGGCCGCAAGGCCCCTTTTTTGTGTGCAGGTATAATCTCCCTATGAATCTACTCACAAAGATTGACCGGATCACTGCTGCCATCGGTAAGCTCTCAGCCATACTGTTACTGCTACTGCTCCTCAACGTCTTCTACGATGTCATCATGCGCTACCTATTCAACGATGTCTCTATCGGTATGCAGGAGCTGGAGTGGCACCTCTACGCTACACTATTCCTACTCGGCATCTCCTACACCTTGTCACAGAATGGTCATGTACGGGTTGATGTGATTTATAACCAGCTCTCCCCCAGGCGACAGGCGATGATTGATATTGGCGGTACACTGCTGCTACTGATCCCCTTCGCTCTGTTGATTAGCTGGTATGGCGTGGGCTTTGTTGCTGACAGTTATCAGCTGGGGGAGGGCAGTGGAGATCCCGGCGGGCTCCCCTACCGCTGGGTTATCAAGGCGATGATTCCACTCTCCTTCCTGCTGCTAATTCTCAGCAGTATCGGCTTTATGCTGCGAGCATGGCAGCGCATGGAGAGTGACAGATGATCGGTCTATTGATGTTTGTCACTGCTCTGCTATTGCTACTGTTTGGCTTCCCTGTCGCCTTCACCTTTGGCGGCGTGGCACTGCTGTTTGGTGTGCTCTCTGAAGGGGTAGAGATCTTCGCCTTTATGCCATTCCGTATCCAGTCGATCATGGAGAACTCCACACTGATGGCGATTCCGCTATTTATCTTTATGGGAATCATGCTGCAGAAGACCAATCTTGCTGAACAGCTTCTTGAGTCGATGGCAAAGCTCTTCGGCAAGGTCTCCGGCGGTCTGGCGATTTCTACTATATTGGTTGGCACCCTGCTGGCAGCATCAACAGGCGTAGTCGGAGCGAGCGTAGTGGCAATGGGGGTGATCTCACTACCGGTGATGTTGAAGTATAAGTACAACCGCCCACTCAGCTGCGGAGTCATCTGCGCCTCTGGCACCTTGGGGCAGATTATCCCCCCCTCGATCATCCTGATTATTTTGGGGGATGTGATGGGGCTACCGGTAGGGGACCTGTTCAGAGCAGCAGTGATCCCCGGACTGGTGTTGGTCGGGCTCTATATCGGCTATGTGCTGCTCTACAGCCACTTTGTTGAGGACAGCGCACCTGCAATCCCGTTTGATGACGATGAGCAGAGCAGACGCGGCCAACAGTATCTACAGGCCATGAAGGCGATCATACCGCCACTGGTGCTGATCATTGTGGTGCTGGGTTCGATCTTCTCCGGTATCGCCACCCCTACCGAGTCCTCTGCTGTCGGTGGTGTCGGTGCTATTGTGTTATCCATACTCTACCGAAAATTCTCTCTCAAGGCGTTACTGAACAGTGCAGAAGAGACTGTGAAGATCACAGCCATGGTGTTTGCTATTCTGGTTGGAGCAACCGCCTTCTCTATGGCCTTCACCTATACCGGCGGCGATCGCGTAGTAGAGAGCTACCTGCTGCAGCTTCCCGGCGAGAAGTGGGGCTTCCTCATCTTCTCGATGCTGTTTATTCTGCTGTTGGGCTTCTTTATCGACTTTGTCGAGATCGCCTTTATTGTCGTGCCAATCTTGCTGCCGATAGCCGAGGTATTAGGTATCCCGTTACTCTGGTATGCGATCTTGATTGCAATGAATCTACAGACCTCATTCCTCACCCCGCCGTTTGGCTTCAGTCTCTTTTACCTGAAGGGGGTAGCACCACCCGAGATAAAGACCACCGATATCTATCGAGGGGTGACCCCCTTTATCCTCATCCAGATCTCGGTACTGGCCTCTATTCTCACATTTCCCAATTTTTATGGTTTGAGCTAAGAGAGGTTCTAACAAGCACCCCCACCAAAAACCATTAGCGACGGCAAAGAAAGCGCGCTCTACACGCCCCCATGTACAGCATATTCTGCAATCTGAGTAACGTCCTCCAGAATATCTTCATCAATCATCAACTCT
>Ga0209042_1002873_pt1 | contig 10744 bp, 10 predicted proteins | sample SaaInlV_200m_DNA_6_FD_184649 | JGI IMG/M metagenome (GOLD analysis project Ga0209042, IMG submission 184649) | Marine microbial communities from expanding oxygen minimum zones in the Saanich Inlet - SI037_S2LV_200m_DNA (SPAdes) (version 2) | ecosystem: Environmental > Aquatic > Marine >...
ACCAATTCTAATTGTTTTTATTAGTTCGTTTGATTCTCTATTTGTTGCGCTGATTTGTTTTTCAACAACTGCCAGATCTTTTTTAAGGATGGATACTCGTTTTCTTGATTTGTTAAGGGCTCGCCCGATTTCATTAAGGCCGCTAATAACTATCGACTCTTTTTTACTGAATTCACGAACTTCGGCTTCCTGCTTTTTTATTTCCCGGTTTATATCTTTTGCTTTTGCTTTTGCTTTATCTATATCGCCAAGATCATCTTCTGTAATAGTAGTTATTTGAATATTTTTTTTCTTTACAGTGCTTTTTCTTAATTTCTTTTTTAAAATTTTAACGTATATTTCTCGATTTCGGATATAACCTGTTTCCCCGTTGTGAGTTACCTTTATCCATTCATTCAAGTGACTGATAATAGTAACACTTGTTCCTTTATTAAGTACTTTTATTGTCCGGCTATTACGATCAGGTTTGATTCGTATATTAAGTTTGTATGATGTTATTATCCCTATTTCATTTGCATTTCCTGAAGCTATCCCAAGTGTAATCATTATAAGGATAACAAATAAGGCTTTTATTAATTTTTTACATATTGTTTGAGAGAAAGAAAACATCCCAACCATCCGGCTATTATGCTGCAAAATATTACTCCCGTAATAACTTCCATGGGAAGAAACCTGATATCAAACATATAGGCTATGGAGCTTTGCTCAATATTTGCGGCAATGACCGCAAATATTAGAAAAAGAATAAATATACCGGCAACACCTCCAAATGCTCCCTGTAACATTCCTTCGATATAGAAAGGAGCTTTTATGAAATTGTCGGTAGCTCCTACCAGTCTCATTATTTCAATCTCGTCATGTCGTGAATAAAATAGAAGGCGAATAGTATTTGCTACGATAAAGACCGACGCCATAAAAAACACAACACACATAGCATAACCAGCCAGCCTGAAAAGTGTGAATATGCTTGTAAAACGGCCAAGCCATCTTTGACCATACTCTACATCACTAACCGCAGAAAGAGATTCGATATTTTTTGCCAGATCCTCAATCTTCTCCCAGTTTTGTGTAGAGGCTATCATTCGAACTTCAAAAGCGTCAGGCAGGGGATTTTCTCTAAGGTTTTCAAAAATTGAAGCCTGTCTGCTCATCTGATTTTTCAGGCTCTCCATAGCTTCTTCTTTAGTTACTATCGTTACGTCTTGAACACCATACATGTCTATTATTTTATTCTTTAATTCGGGGAATTCCTTTTCATGTGTATTATTTTTAAGGTATGCCATTATGCGGACACCCTTCTTCCACGAACTCATTACATCACTTGCATTAATAAAGAACAGAATAAAAGCGCTTACGATCAGAATAGATAAGGCTATTGTAACTATCGTGATAATATGCAGCAGCTTGTTGTTGCGCATATCCTGTAGTGCTCTTTTTGTAGGAAAAATCATTAGTCCGACTTTCAAATGTTGATGAACTCGTAAAAAGTATAACCGATGGACGCCACCAAATGTTTAAGGCTGTTTATTATTGTAGCTGTCCCTGTTTGAGATAAATTTTTCTCCCGTTTGAATTACTGATAAGCTCTTTATCATGAGTTGCAAGGACAATTGTTGCCCCGCGTTTGTGAAAGTCCAGGAGAAGATTCATGATGATATTGGCCGAGTCTGAGTCAAGGCTGCCGGTTGGCTCATCTGCAAGGATTATTTTTGGTTCCCCGACGATGGCCCTGGCTACGGCTATTCTTTGCTGCTCTCCACCTGAAAGGCTTGGCGGGTATGAATTTAGTTTTTCTTCCATACCAACGGTCCGTAATACAGAGTTTACTTTTTTCTGAATATAACTTGCTTTTTTCCCTGAAGCTTCAAGGACAAGCGCAATATTTTCAAATACCGTTTTTGTTGGGATTAACTTGTAATCTTGAAATATTATTCCAAACATACGCCTGAAATATGGTATTTGGTTGTTTGTAATTCTGGTAAGGTTCATCCCGTCAATTAATATCTGGCCTTCTGAGGTTGCTTCACCAAGATAAAGAAGCTTTAACAGGGTGGATTTACCAGCACCGCTCGGCCCTGTTACAAGAAGGAATTCATTCTTGTAAATGTCAAGCGTAATATCAAATAATGCCGCCTTTGCCCCGTAACGTTTATAAACGTGGAACATGCGGACTATTTGGTCATTACTGTTTTTTTTGGTCATTATTTTTTCATGCCTGTTTCAATTGTGATATCTTTTTTAAGATTTGATTATAACATGCAAAAATTAATTAAAAAATGGATAACTTTTTAAAATTTAGTTTCAATTAAGGTTATTCTATTATTACCAATGTTCATATAAACCTTTATTGATTCTGCTGACAGTTTTTAAATTGACCTGTTAAATTAATACTGGTATGAATTTACCGAGTTCGGGGAGTGCTGTAATTAGTTTTCCTTGCTTAAAACCTCCACTGAATCCCAATAAAAGGCTTCTTCCGCCTCAGTGGAGGTTTTTTATCTAATAATAAATATAAAATCAACAATTTCTTGTATTAAAGGCGGAGTTAATACATTCGTAATTGATTGTGTCGTAGAAATTTTACATATACCGCTATACCTTTGAACAATAAACAGGAATTATATGAAACAGGAACTAATTGAATTTTTATGCAGAAAGTCTTTTAAGTACACCAAAGATCCGTCATTCAAACTTGCTTCAGGCAAAATGAGCAATTTTTATGTCAATTGCAAACCGACCATATTAAATCCACGAGGGATGTTTTTGACAGGTCATCTTGTATTTGAGCTTATTCAGGATCTTGAAATTGACGGGGTTGGCGGGCTTACATTCGGTGCTGATCCTATAGCAGTGGCAACCTCTTTTGTATCAGAATTGAAAAAGAAACCTGTAAATGCTTTTTCAATTCGTAAAGACCAGAAGGACCACGGTATTATAAAATGGCTTGAAGGTGATATTAAGAAAAATGGTAAGGTAGTTATACTTGAAGATGTTATTACAACCGGGGGGTCAACAATAAAAGCCATTGAACGTGCCCGGTCTGAAGGACTCGAAATTGTAAGGGTTGTGTCTCTGGTTGATCGACAGGAGGGTGGTGTTGAGAATGTTATGGAATATGTAGAGGATGTCAGGGCGGTTGTAACCAGGGATGAGCTTATAAATGAATGGAAGAAAAGGTGATGGCTTAGTAAAAAGTCCAATATCTGTGTTGCGCTGCATCCCTCGTCACTGCGGCGTACGATAAGAACACCTCATTCCTCGGGATTTGCGGCACCTTGATCTTGAACTTTTTACTTTACCATCCCAAGTTGACTTTTTGCGAGTTCATCATTTTACGGGTTCATAAAAAAGATGAAGTTGGCTTAAAGTATATATGTGGCGCAGGAGTTTTCTGATTCCCATACTTTTATGCGTGACACTTTTGCAGAAGTGCCTTCAAGGTATTTCTGGAGTTCTTCAGCAATATATCTGGCAACGTTCTCCGATGACGGGATATTGTCATTGAAGAGATTAAGATCATTCAGGTATTTATGATCAAGTCTTTCCATAATTTTGGCTATATACTTTTTAAGTTCGCCAAAATCCATTAAAACACCAGCTTCGTTCAGTTTTTCTCCAACTACGCAGGATTCTATTTTCCAGTTATGACCGTGAAGATTTTCGCATTTTTTGGCAACCATCTGCAGTTTATGTGCTGCTGCAAAATGAGATAGAACCTTTATTTCAAACATATTGTTAAGTTCTCCGTTTTTATTTTATGATATTATTGTGCCTTTTTTGATGAATTACCTTTAAGTAAATTTTTTAATTTGCTGGATAGTTTGTCAGAATCAAGCTTTGCAAATTCTTTAAGTATCTCTTCCTGTTTTTTGTTCAGGTTTGTAGGAGTTTTTACATCAACCTGAATTATCTGGTCACCCCTGCTAGTGTCTCGAAGGGATGGGATCCCCTCGCCTCTTAGGCGAAAAGTGTCACCGTATTGGGTTCCTTTAGGTATATCCAGCGACTTTTCACCTTTCAGTGTCTGAACGGTCACCCTGTCACCAAGGGCTGCCTGAACAAATGAAATCTGGATGACGCACATCACATCATAATTGTTCCGTTGAAAAACCTTATGGGGTTTTACGTTAATGAATACATAAAGATCACCATGAGGACCGCCGTTAGATCCAGCTTCACCTTCACCGGTAAGGCGGAGCCTTGAACCGGTATCTACTCCTGCTGGTATTTTCAATGCGACCTTTTTACTTACATGAATCTGTCCTCTTCCGCTGCATTCATTGCAGGGACTGACTATGGTCTGGCCGTTGCCTCTGCAGTAGGGGCATGTGGTCCTTACAGTAAAAAAACCCTGTACTCTGGAAACCTGACCGGTACCTTCACAGTGGCCGCAGCTTTCAGGGCTGGTTCCAGGCTCACATCTGCTGCCTTCGCATGAAGGACATAACTCCATTTTTTCAAGATCTATCTCAGTTTCAGTTCCAAAAGCTGCATCCATAAAATCAATGGTCAGATCATAACGTAAATCAGACCCTCGCTGTCTTCGATTTTGTGTGCGCCTTTTGGATCCGAAACCAAAAAATTCTTCGAAAATATCCCCGAAACTTGAGGCAATATCATCAAATCCGCCAAACCCTGAGAAACCGGTGCCTTCAAGTCCCTGATGCCCATACTGGTCATAGATCTGGCGTTTCTGAGCATCCCTGAGGACTTCATAAGCTTCTGCAGCTTCTTTGAATTTATCTTCGGCTTCTTTATTATCCGGGTTTCTGTCCGGGTGATATTTTAATGCGAGTTTTCGATAGGATGATTTTATTTCATTGTCGTCGGCATTGGTACCGACTCCCAGGACTTCATAGTAATCTCGTTTTGTTGTCATTTAGGTCCTTGATATTTCTGCACTATTTTATTGTGTAATTATCTCAATATTATTCAGCTGATTAAATATATTAATGCACAAATTAATGTTGTCAATGATGATGGCTTAGTAAAAAGTCCAATATCTGCGTTGCGCTGCATCCTTCGTCACTGTGGCGTACGACAAGTATGTCTCACTCCTCGGGGTTTGCGGCTCCTTGATCTTGAACTTTTTACTTTGCCATCCCAAGTTGACTTTTTACGACGCCATCAAAAGTGTTGTGTGGAAAAAATATTTATTCTACCCCACCAAAGGTCTTCTCAGAAATGTATCTTTTTTCCACAGTTTGTCATTCTTCTCAGGGTATTCTATTGTGTAATGAAGGCCGCGACTTTCTTTTCTGTGCTCTGCACATTTTATAATAAGTTCCGCCACAAGTGCAATATTTCTAAGTTCTATAAGATCAGGTGTGATCTTGAAGTCCCAGTAATATCTATTAATTTCTTCCTGAATATTGTCAATTCTACGCTTGGCTCTTGATAGGCGTTTATCTGATCTGACTATTCCTACATAATTCCACATTAGATGTCTTATCTCATCCCAGTCATGTGAAACCATTATACCTTCATCACTGTTGGTTGTGCCTGATTCATCCCATCGTGGCGATTCAGGGATCTCTTTATCATTCAATTTTTTCAGGTCGATTACAGCCTGATTTGAAGCAGTTTCAGCATAAACAAGAGCTTCTAGCAGTGAATTGCTCGCCAGTCTGTTAGCCCCGTGAAGACCAGTAAAAGCTGTTTCACCAATAGCATAAAGGCGCTGAATATCAGTCCTGCCTGACATATCTGTAACAACGCCCCCACACATATAATGGGCAGCCGGAACGACCGGAATCGGGTCCTTTGTTATATCAATACCAAACTCAAGACATCTTTGATAAATATTTGGAAAACGTTGTTTTACAAAATCAGGTTTCTTATGCGATATATCAAGAAAAACCGAATCATCACCACTTTTTTTAAGCTCAGTGTCGATTGCTCTCGCCACCACATCTCTGCAGGCAAGTTCTTTTTTCGGATCATATTTTTCCATAAACCTATTTCCCGAAGTATTTATCAAGATACCGCCTTCTCCACGTACTGCTTCAGAAATAAGAAAGTTTTTTGCTTCAGGATGATATAGGCAGGTCGGGTGAAACTGTACAAATTCGAGGTTAGCCACTTTGGTTCCTGCTCTGTAGCCCATGGCAATTCCGTCGCCTGTTGCTATATCCGGGTTGCTTGTATATAGATAAACCTTCCCTGAGCCCCCGGTTGCAAGGAGGGTTATTTTTGAACTAAATGTTTTTACAACATTTGATTTCCTGTCCAGTACATAAGCTCCACAGCAAAAATCTTCCTGGTCTGTTATTACACTCCCTCTTTTTATACGAGTTGAACAGGTAATTAGGTCAATGGCCATATGATTCTCGAATAGGGAAATATTTTCATTTTTTCTGGCTTGTTCCACCAGAACCCTTTCAACCTCTTTTCCGGTCATGTCATGAGCATGAATGATTCTGTTTCTTGAATGGCCACCTTCACGTCCAAGATCAAAGTCAGGAGAATCGGTTGAATTTTCAGCCTGGTTTTTTAAATTGAATTTAACTCCTAAGTTTATAAGTTCCTTGATTCTTTCAGGTCCGTCTTTGACAACCATTTTTACAACATCATGGTTGCAAATATCATCACCTGCTTCCAGTGTATCTTGAATATGAAGGTCAAATGAATCAATATCGTCAAAAACAGAAGCGATTCCTCCCTGGGCATGGTTTGTACTGCTTTCAACTACTTCTTTTTTTGTTACTATCGTTACATTACCGAATTCTGCAACTTTCAAAGCAAAGGTAAGTCCTGCAATTCCGCTTCCGATTACAAGAAAATCTGTTTTATGTTCCATGTTAATCATTCCATATGATAATGTTTTAAAGAAAAGTTAATATACCTGCCCTAAAGGTCAAAGTTTTATTTAATTGTGTCCTAATAAAAAGATGAAAGTGTCCGCTCTTTCTTTGACAGGGAACCAAGAAGGAATCCGAAGAGTAGTATCCCCGCTCCTATAAGGCCGGCTAAAATGTAACGGTCCCATTGTTTTTTTTGCATTTTCTTAATTTGTTGCCCCTGGTCATCCAGTTTGTCCGAAGCTTTTTTGTAATTTGATTCAAGTTTAATAAAATTTGACGATCTTTCCTGTAGGTCTTCGTACGATTTGCTGATTCTGGTAGCCAGACTTTTTTTATTTTCAAGTTCTTTACTCAGGTTCTGATTTTCTTGTTTAAGATGGATATTTTCTTTTTTTAGTGTATCAAAATCAGTTTTTAGCTGCTCATGTAGGGTTTCGATTTTTTCAAGTATTATGTCACAAGGTTTTTCAGGTGTAATAAAACTACTTAATACCCAGCCTTCTTTTCCGTCAGACATTCTCACTTTGGTCCAGCTTTTATCAGGTTCAAGCACTTCAATTTCCTGACCGGTCTTAATCATTTTAATTACCTTGTGGTCAATTCCTTTTCCTGTTCGTAAAGTTATTTTCATTATATCACCGAGATACATGGTTTCAGCTGCTAGTGAAACAGGAAAAAAAAGAAAACAAACTATTAAAAGAATTAAATGTTTCATGATATTTTCTCTCACCTTTTTAAATATCCGGATAACTGTTTTATATTTCACTTGACTAAATTAACTATAAATACAAAAATATGATGAAAAAACAAATATTTTATTGAAAATATTTGTTTTTTAAATATTCTTTGTTAACCCGATATGGAGAATCTCTGTTTTTCTTACGTAAAAAATGTGATTATTTAATATATAGTAAAATAAGGATTTTGTATGATAGTATTTGATTTGCAATGTTCAAATGATCATGTTTTCGAAGGCTGGTTTGAAGATGGTAAGGCTTTTGACGACCAGAATAAAAAGGATCTAATTTCATGTCCGGTATGCAATGAGACAAAAGTATTCAAAAAGCTGTCCACCTTCGGAATGGCCAAACAGTCCTCCCATAATAATGTCAGGGATGTATCTATACGTCAGGAGGCCCTTGCAGAAATAGGTGAACAAATTACCGATTATGTGAAAAATAATTTTGATGATGTAGGATGTAACTTTGCAAAGGAAGCCCTGAAAATCCATTATGGTGTTTCAGAACCTAGGAATATAAAAGGTATCAGCACAAAAGAAGAAGAGAAGCAGTTAAAAGAAGAAGGCATACCTATATTGAAAATTCCGGTACCGGTTGATCACGATTCAGATGCTTAGAATTCTATTATAATTGAAACGGTCTTTTTTCATAAATCAAATCTGTCTGTATCGTCTTCAGAGAATCCAAGACCTTAAGATTAATATTTCAAATATCTATACCCGGGTTTTTTTGCCGGGGTTCTTTATTCAGCAATAGTAAATACATTTCTCATACCGTCTTTTAAAAGAATTTCTTTATATTCAGCAGCCTCCTGAAGTGTTGAACATTTTCCAACGCGAACTTTGTATGTTCCCACATCGTTAAGATCTGTCGCCATATGAGCATTTTTGTATTTTTTTGCCAGTTTATTCAACAAATTCTGTGCATTTTTTCTGTCTTTGAATGCTCCTACCTGAATAGTAAAATTTCCTTTGCTATAGTTGGCAGGAGTAAAACTACCCGGAGTCTGAATTTTTTTATTGGGTTTACTCCTGCTGCCAAGAGCAATTATTCGTACTTTCGCAGTACCGGATACATCCATTCCGAGCTTTTTTGCAGCAGTGTATGAAAGATCTATAATCCTGCCGCTTACAAACGGCCCCCTGTCATTTACTCTTACCACTATTTCCTTGTTGTTATCTTTATTTACAACTCTGACATAGGTTCCAAGGGGCAGAGTCTTGTGGGCTGCAGTCATGGCATACATATCATATATTTCACCATTTGCTGTCTTTCTACCGTGAAATTTTTTCCCATACCAGGACGCAATTCCACTTTGAGTGAAATTATAGGCATCCTGTAACGGGTAATACTTTTTCCCAAATACTTTATAAGGTTTTAGGGTTCCTTTTAAGGGCGGATGTTTTTTTGGAGTACCGCATCCATATGCAAGAATAATTGAAAGGCAGCATAAGATTAATTTGTTACACATATTTTTATTCATAGAATACCATTGATGTTTGTCTATAGTACCGGCAACAAATTAGTACCGGCCACAAATTAATAAATTCTGAACTATAGTTTTTTAAGTTATTTTTTATCTTCGAATTCATGCTTTATTATACTAATAATTGGATTGTTATCAACAAAGCAGAAATAACTCAAGCGGTGATTTTAAATTATAAATTGTACGTAAAATAAAAGACTTGACGGTTGTTTTGAATACTATATCTTAGATAAATATAATAAAAATGGCGACCTTATTTTTGATGGCGTCGTAAAAAGTTTCCACCTACTGCGTTATAGTGCTTGGCCATTGGTTATACTTTTTACGAATTCATCATTTTTAAGTGTCTCAAAATAACGGGGGGTGTAGCTTATGAAAATTATGGCATTTAACGGAAGCCCTAGAAAAGAATGGAATACGGCAACTTTGCTCGAAAAAGCTCTTGAGGGCGCTGCATCACAGGGTGCCGATACCGATCTGATTCATTTGTATGATCTAAATTTTAAAGGGTGTATGAGTTGTTTTGCCTGTAAAACAAAAGGTGGTAAAAGTTACGGCAGGTGTGCAGTAAAAGATGACCTTGAATTAATCCTTGAAGAAGTTGAGGAGGCTGATGCAATTATCCTGGGTTCCCCGATTTATTATTTCAACGTTTCCGGAGAGATGAGGTCGTTCATTGAAAGACTGGTGTTTCCTTATATGACATATACAGACCCTCCCCAATCGCTTTTTCCAAAAAAAATAAACACCGGGCTGATTTATACTATGAATTTAACAGAGCTGGAGATGAAAAATTATGGGTTCGGCCAGCACCTCGGTTCAAACGAAATGTTATTGAATATGATATTCGGTGCTTCAGAATCTCTCTTCAGCTTTGATACATATCAGTTCAGAGATTATTCGAAGGTTGTTGCGGATAGATTTGATCCTGAGGAGAAAGCAAAAAGCCGCAGGGAAAAATTTCCAAAAGATTGTGAAAAAGCTTTCGAGCTCGGAGTCAGACTTGCCTCTATAACAGCTTCTACATAACTTTATTATATATTAAGGGTTTTAGATAAGCAGCCACCGGTTATACTTTTTACGAATTCCTCTTTATTGAAGAATTTATAATATTTTAAATAATACAGGAGTGGAAAATGGGAGAAGAATTTAACCCTATGTATCAGCTTTTGCTTGGCGATGTTATTGCTCGAAATGCCAGGAAATTTCCGGATAAAACGGCATTAATCTGGGAGAAGGGCAGTATGAGTTACGGGGAGTTTAATGAAAGAATTAATGCTTTTTCGCATTCTCTCAAGCAAATGGGAGTCGGTAAGGGAGACAAGGTTGCATTGCTTCTTCCTAACGGTAGGGAGATACTTGAGGCCTGTTATGCAGTTTTTAAAATAGGTGCAATAGCTGTTCCCATAAACTTCCGCCTGGCTTCAAATGAAATAGAATATATTCTAAATAACTCCGATGCCAAAATTCTGGTTTTGGGTTGTGAATTTATCGAGAATGTGAAGGAAATTCGTAGAAATGTTTCTCTTGTGCGCGAATTTATTGTGGTAGGAGGTGAATTTGAAAAGGACATAAAGCAGTATGATGAACTCGTAAAGGGAGAACGGAATCAGGAGCCCAGTATAGTATTAAGTGATGATGACGATGCATTGATTCTTTATACATCCGGAACTACAGGCCTACCCAAAGGTGCTGTGATTTCACATAAGAGTTTT
>Ga0209042_1002884_pt1 | contig 10729 bp, 7 predicted proteins | sample SaaInlV_200m_DNA_6_FD_184649 | JGI IMG/M metagenome (GOLD analysis project Ga0209042, IMG submission 184649) | Marine microbial communities from expanding oxygen minimum zones in the Saanich Inlet - SI037_S2LV_200m_DNA (SPAdes) (version 2) | ecosystem: Environmental > Aquatic > Marine >...
CGAGTATGTCACACCACTACTTGGAAAGTTTGCAGCTCAACTCGACCAACTTACCACCCAGATCAACAGCGCCAGCTCCACAGCCGAGGCCACCCGCCTCAAACGAGAGCAAACCAAGCTAGAGAAAAAACAGACCGAACTCCAAGCCTACGATGACAAACTCAAACACTACGCCGATATGCAGATTGAACTCGATCTGGATGATGGGGTAAAAGTAAACTACGGAAAGTTTGGCGATCTATTGGCTGAGGTGAAGGCAGTTACTGGGAAGAAGCCAGAATGAGCCTAATCAACCTGTGGTCTGATCGTACTGTGCAGAAAGAGGCAAACCAATGAGCCAATCCAAACAAGCGCTATCCACTCAAAATCTCTATCAACGCATCACCACCATCCTTGATCGTGCACAAGGGCAGGTAGTCCGTACAGTCAATCACAGTATGGTCATCTCCTACTGGCTGATTGGCAGGGAGATCGTCGAAGAGATCCAGCAGGGGGAAGAGCGAGCCAAGTATGGCAAGCAGTTGATCAGTGATCTCTCGCAACGGCTGAACGTCAAATATGGATCAGGCTTCTCTATCGCCAATCTACGCAATTTTCGTCAGTTTTACCAAATTTATTCAGAACGAGTCATTCGCTACCCAACAGGTAGTGAAACTGATACCGAATCATTGGTGGAAATTCACTACCCATCAGGTAGCGAATGGATACCAGATTTTTCACCGCAACTCACCTGGTCACACTACCGTGCATTAATGCGAGTTGCAAAACGAGAGGCGCGTGATTTCTATGAACAGGAGGTGATAGCCTGTGGCTGGACAAAAATCCAGTTAGAGCGCCAGATTCAAACCTCATATTATGAGCGCATCCTCTCCAATCGAGGAGAGCAGGGGTTACTTCCAGACAACCATGACCGCTTGCGCGGAGACTCAATCGCCCCCATCCATACCCTAAAATCACCCTATGTTTTAGAGTTCCTGAACCTTCCAGACAGCCCCAAGCTGCACGAAAAAGATCTGGAGCAATCCATTATCGATAATTTGCAATCCTTCCTGCTGGAGCTGGGTAGAGGTTTCTCGTTTGTAGCAAGACAGAAGCAACTCCGTTTTGAAGAGCAGGAGTACTATGTCGATCTGGTGTTCTACAACTATATGCTCAAATGCTTTGTGCTCATCGACCTGAAAATAGGCAAACTTACCCATGCTGATGTGGGACAGATGGATGGTTATGTCAGGCTCTACGAAGATCAGATAAAGCTGGAGGGGGATAACCCCACCATCGGCTTGATCCTCTGCTCTGACAAAAGTGAAGCGGTAGCAAAATACTCGGTACTCAAAGAGAGCCAACAGATCTTTGCTGCAAAATACCTCAACTTCTTACCCACAGAAGAGGAGTTGGCAGCAGAAATCCAGAAAGAGCGACAACTGATTGAGCAACGGATTGGGGAGCTGGGTGGTGAGTAATGGTCACAAAAACGAACTGCTTTTTGTGACAAAATAACAGGGGGAATAGTTTATGCAATTAGTTGATAATAAAATTAAATTCTATATATTGATGTCGTCACAGGGTGCATGCACTCTACGGAATCCAAACAACCTATGAAAATCAAAACCATCTACCTCAACCATGTCGGTCCACTCCAGCAGGAGTCAATTCACTTTGAGGATGACTGGAACAGCGAAATTGAGGCCAAAATCCTCTTCACAGGAACCAACGGTTGTGGCAAATCAACGCTACTCCGAGCAATTGCCATGCTCTGGGAGGCAACCGGCTATTGGCTCGATCATCGTAAACTGATGCCGCAAAAACAGGTGTCGAAGGCATGGTTACAGCAGTGGGGTGGTGTTGCCATTGTGGTGGATGGGGTCGAGCCTTTTTATGAGCAGTCGGTGGGGCTGGTATTTGGTGAGATGAGCTGGGTAGATACGCTCATGGCAAATAACCCGGATATCGTATGGATGGGTGAGTTAGTTGCCGGTACCGGAAAACCTGGAAAACCCAAGAGAACACTCCACCTGCCGCAAGAGGAGTGGCTGAACCAGTGGGCCGAGGAGCGGAAAAAGATGATTCTCACCCATGACAAGATTGATGTGCCCAACATCATCTATCTGGATGCTGAAGAGCGCCGCTGGGTTACGCCAAAACGTAATCTCTCCGAGTCGGTGCCGGATCAACTCTCTCAACGGTGGTTGACACAATATGTTGTCACAGAGGATTGGAACGGTCAGCTGGAAGCATCCCTGCTGGCCCTGAAGACAACCCGGCTTCACCAATTTCATGAGGTGGTTCGACACCTCAACGAGTTTTTGGTGGGGAAGTCAATTGAGACGGATGTTAAACCCGGTGAAAACCGACTAATAGTTAAACTGAAAAATCAACGAGGAGCATACCACTCACTGGATGAACTGAGTGCCGGTGAGCATCAGGTATTGATTCTGATCTATCTGCTGAGTCGCTGGATGCAGGAGGGTGGCATTGTGTTGATTGATGAACCTGATCTCTACCTTCATCCATCGTTGATGGAGCCGCTGCTCGCCTCTATTGAACAGTTGGTTGCAGCACGGCATGGACAGTTGATCATCACCTCCCATGCAGTGGATATCTGGCACCGCTATGACGGTCGTGGGAGACGGATTATTCTGGACCCTTCTCAGCAGGATCAACCGTTATGAATGTCAGTGTCAGAATTCGTGAGATAGAGGAGCAGAAAATTGGTGTATCGGGCAGGCAAGTACTACTGGTTGAGGGTGGTGATGATGTGCTGGCATTTAAGCAGCTACTGACAAAGGCTGCACTAGGCTGGGAAAAAGATTGGGTGGTTGAAAGTGCCGGAGGGAAGAAGCAAGTTTTGGAAATCCTCGCTCAAAAGCTGGACTGGATTGGTGTAGTGGATAGGGATGAGTGGTCAGATGGGGTCATCACTAACAAACTGCAAGAACTATCTAACCTTTGGGTGCTACCAAGATTTTGCATAGAGAACTACCTCATTGTCCCTGAAGAGCTGTGGCGAGCATTTCCACCCACACAGCAACAGAAGGTGAGTGGGGAGTACAGTACGCTAGAGTCGGCACTACTGGAAAATATTGAACAGTGGGTTGCGCATGGCGTGTTGTGGTCTGTCATCAATCCGTTGTGGGAGGGGCTACGAACCAAAGGGTTTAAAGAAGAGCTTCTGGATCTGGAAGTAGCACTCGACCAGCAACGGATTGAAGAGAAGCTGAAAGAGTGGCATCAATATCTTGATCCAGATCAGTTGCTACAACAGTTCAATGATCGGCTTGAAGAGGTGCGACAACTTACTGTTGAAGCTCATCTTAAGCAGTGGATACATGGCAAGAAATTCTATGAGCGGATTGTTCATCCAAACCTGAATCGACTGCTTGGACAGAAAGCAAAGACCGATAGAAAGCGGGCAATCTGGAGGACGATGGAAGTACCTGCGGATTTGTCGCCATTGTGGAAAAAGATGGGGGTTGGTGTGAATCAATAACAATTGATGGATCAATGAATCAGCCAGGAGATATGATGGAAGCAAAAAGGTTATAAAGGCTGCTGTTGTATCAGGGGTATTTGTTGATGATAAATTGAGTAATATTGGATTGGAAGATTGAATAGGTTAGCCAGGAATAGACATGAAAATTGTAGAAATTGAAGTTAATAATTTTAAGTCCTTAGTGGGCTTTAAAATGAATCTGGCTAAGTTCAACTGCCTGATTGGATTGAATGGTTCTGGTAAATCGACGGTACTTCAATTTTTTGATTTTTTGTCACAACAGTTGAAAGGAGATATTGCTGGGTGGTTAAAGCAGCGCCATTGGGATGCGGCTGATATCAATTCTAAATTGACGAAGAAGCTTAATGTTAAATTTAAAGTCTTGTTAGAAGATGATGATGGATTACATTATGAATGGAATGGGGTGTTCAATCGAGCAGAACTTCGTTGTACAGCAGAACATCTAGTATGGAATGGGCAGTCAATATTAAAGGTAGACAGTGGAAAATTATCATATCAGGCACACCCTAAATCACCAAAAATTAATATAACTTCACCAATTACTTTTACCTACCAGGGGTCTGTGATATCGCAGCTAAATGAGAATCAACTTTTTGAACCCATTAGGATATTTAAAAAATTCTTTTGTAATCTTCATTCTCTGGATATGCTCTCTCCAGAACTGTTGCGTAAGAAAACTAGAGAATCGGATGGCTCACTTGGAATTGGTGGGGAGCAGCTTTCTGCCTTTCTATATGAGCTTGGAAGTGGAGAGCGTGATCGGCTGGGTGATAAGTTAAAAAGAGTGTATCCATATCTTGAGAAGGTTGCTACTAGCTCACAAAGATCTGGATGGAAGCAACTCTCTATTAGTGAAAATTTCAGCGGAAAGAAACTACCTACAGAGGCTCGGCATATCAATGATGGATTATTGAGGCTATTAGCAATTTTTGCACAGCTCAGCAGTAAGCAGAGTTTTCTATTGCTGGATGAGATTGAAAATGGAATTAACCTGGAGTTGGTTGAATATTTGATGGACTCTTTAGTTGAAGCACAACCACAAGTTCTAGTAACAACTCATAGTCCATTAATTTTGAACTATCTTGATGATTCGACTGCGGTGGGTGGGGTTAGTTATCTCTATAAAAGTTCAGATGGTATTACACGTTCTATCCGTTTCTTTGATATCCCATCCATGCGAAAGAAGTTGGAAGTGATGGGGCCGGGCGAGGTGTATGAGGATACAGAGCTTTCCACTTTAACCGTTGAGATTAAGGCATTGAATTTACTAAATAGCTAAAGAGGCAGATCAATGTTCGTAATATTCAGCGGAGAAGGCCCAACTGATATGGGCACTTTTGATGGGGTAAACTCCCAAGTTGGACCGATGGCAAAGATGGCAGCTCAATGGATAGAGCGGAAATTGGGCTACTCAGTGATTGATTCGGCAAGTTTTACCTTAAAGGAAGAGCGTGATTTAACCAGAAAAGCAAAATCAATCAAGCCACGAAGCAAAAGAGGGAAGAAGTCACCCGCAGAAACAAAGTACTATTATAAAAATGCCAGAGCGTTGGCCATGATCGCGCTTGATGAGATGGCGGGACGCGATGATCCTGCCGTGATTGCAATCTTATTTCGTGATGCAGATGGGAATGCTGAACACCGTCGTGGCAATTGGGATGAGAAGTCCCGCTCGATGATTGTTGGTTTCGAAGAGGAACAGTTTGTTGGAGGGGTTCCGATGGTTCCAATGCCTAAGTCTGAAGCATGGTTGCTGTGTGCATTACGTGACCAGTACCAGCGCTGTGCGCGGCTGGAAAATACGCCGGGAAACGATCGTTCACCTAATAATCTAAAGGACCAACTGGAGGTAGTGCTAGGAGAAGAAGCCACCAGAATGCTACTCAATGAAAAGATTGATGATGGTGAAATCGATATTAATCGGATAAATGGTATGCCAAGCATGGATGAATTTAAAAAACGGCTAGATGAAGTATTGGATCAGTATATAGCTCAGCAGTATGTTGCTAGGTAACTGGTAATGAATAGCGGAAAACTCCTACAAGGCATAGCACCAAAATTCGAGAGTAACCGAATTGTGTTCTGGCATGATCCAGAAGGAGGCTATGTGGATCTCCTGCCTGCATTATCCACCTCTTTGGAGGGAATGAATGTCTCCCTACTGGATATGCGAGACACCTCTCTGCTGGAGACAAAGAAGCATATCGAGCTGGATGCACCAGACGAAAAATTTCTACTCTATTTTGAAGAAGAGGCTCCATCCCCTGAAAGCGACTGGTTGCTTGATATTCGGCTGTACAGTGATACCTTCTTCGCGGATATCAATTCGATGATTCTCTCTGATCTTGGAATCAGCAGGATGTCTCTGCGAAACCATATCGCACAGCACAAATCGTTTTTTAACAGCACTCAACGCAGTGCTGGGCTGAAACGCTGGATTGTGGAGTCAGAAGATGAACACTCACTGGACCTAAAGATGATGGTGGTGTTGGCGAAAGCTGAGAGTGCTACCTTTGATGATCTGCTGTTAAAGCTGCTTGCAGAGTATGCGGATACCCTAGGTGGAGGCGAAACGCAGAAAAAGGGTATCTATCAGCAGATTGAGTCACATGGATTGAAAGATAGTTTCTGGAGGATGGCTGAGCAGGCGTTCTCCTATCAATCTGAGGAGGCTCTAATCAGCGATTTGGTTATGAAGCTCTTTTGTACAGAACTTTGGGTGCAGATTGAAGAGGATGACAAGCAGTGGCTACAGAATAATGTACTGAAGAGCGCTGCGGGTAGATCGTCTGCTTTGGCGTTTCTGGTGAAATGGCGTGACAGTAACCGTTACAGTCAGTATCACAATCAGATTGCAACTTATCTTGACCACCGATTGGAGGTAGGTGACCGGTGTGCGAGCTGCAAGCCAGAAAGTCTGTTGCAGTGCGCCACCTTTGAATCGATTGAGAAGGTGGTTGCGCACGGACTGGTGCAGATGTTGTTGGAGTCGGTTGGTGACAATAAAGCCCGTCTGGACCAGACACAGTTTGATTTGATTCTCTCTACTCGGCGTGTATCCCATTGGAGCCTTACCAGTCCAGAGACCTATGGTGAGATCTATCAGGCGTTAGCGGTAGCAGAGAAGTTGATTTCACTACGCTATGAGTACCAAGATGGGTTTCAGTATGACTCTGTTAAGGCGATGTTTGAGGGATATGTAGCGGAGGTCTTTCTCTTTGACCAAAACTATCGACTATTCAATGAGCATGCAGCTAGAGTTAAAACCCATACTGGTGATCTCTTGCTAAAACTAAGAGATGCAATTGAAGACTTATACAGTAATTGGTACCTCTATGAGTTGGGGCTGACTTGGGATAGGTTGTTAGAGCAGGATAGGTTGTTTGATCAGTGGAGTATCTCAGGAGTTCCTGCTCAGCAGAGATTCTACAAAGAGCGTGTTGAGGCGCTGCTTGAAAAAAATAGAGTGAAGCGTGTTTTTGTCATCGTAAGTGATGCGCTTCGTTATGAGGTGGCTGATGAGTTAATGGAGGCCGTGAACTCTGAAAAGAGGTTTAAGGCAGAGATTGATGCCCAGGTGGGAGTAGTGCCCAGTTACACCCAGTTGGGGATGGCCGCGTTGTTGCCGCATGAGAAACTAGAGATTGATCCTTCGCCTGGAGCTGCAGTTCGTGTTGATGGGAACTCATCATCAGGTGTGGCTAAACGTAATGCAATCCTTTCTAGTGTTGGCGGTACGGCGGTTGATGCAAAAGAGTTGATGCAGATGAGCGCCCAAGAAGGGCGTGATCGAGTACGAGACTTTAGAGTCGTTTACATCTATCACGATGAGATTGACGCTATAGGTGATAAGGCTGCGACGGAAGGGAAAACATTTGAGGCATGCCGCTCAGCTGTGGTTGGGCTGAATGCTTTGGTTGCTAAAGTCATCAACTCACTCAATGGAAATCGAGTATTGATTACAGCAGATCATGGATTTCTCTATCGTCAGCAGCCAATGGAGGCAGCAGATAAGACGGGGTTAGACAAAAAACCGGCGGGTGTGTACGAAGCAAAGAAGAGGTACCTGCTTGGGCATAACTTACCGGAAGTAGAGAACTGCTGGAGTGGTGTTGTCGCGCATAGTGCGGGCGCAAGCTGTGGAAGTGAGTTCATACTACCGAAGGGGGCGAACCGTTTTCACTTTGTAGGAGGAGCCCGTTTTGTGCATGGTGGAGCAATGCCTCAAGAGATTGTGAACCCTGTTGTTACTGTATCCTCGTTACAGAAGAAGAGGGCGGATCAGCGAGAGAGGAAGAGGGTGAGTGTTGTGGTAATGACTCAGCCGATCAAATTTGTGAACAATATGGATAAGGTCCGTTTTGTTCAGAGTGATGCAGTAGGAGAGCACTTTATTGCCCGATCACTCTCCATAGTGATTGTTGATGAAAACGGTGAGCCTGTATCAAGCGCTGAGCGGCTGATTTTTGATAGCTTATCGGAGAATATGAATGAGCGGATGCGTGAGACCACATTGAAGCTGGTTGGGGGTGACTTTGATCGCACGGCTCACTATCAACTGGTGCTAACAGACAGTGATGACGGAATAGAGTACCTGCGCTATCCAGTATCGATAGACTTGGCCTTTCAGGATGACTTTTTTAACGGATAAACAGTATGGATGTTGAGCAGAATAACAGTGACCTAGATCTGGATGCCTTGGCAAATAGCAGCTTCAAGGGGCGTGTGGTCAGAAAAGATCTGACCAAGAAGCTGAAAGAGGGTGCTAATGTGCCCGTCTACGTTCTGGAGTATCTGCTGGGGATGTACTGCGCTTCAGATGATCCAGAGGTAGTGAAGGAGGGGCTGGAAAATGTAAAACAGGTACTCGCTGAAAACTATGTGAGACCTGACGAGGCAGAGAAGATTAAATCTCTGGTTAGAGAGCGTGGCAGTTACAAGGTGATAGATAAGGTGTCTGTACGCCTGAATGAGAAGAAGGATGTGTATGAGGCGACACTCTCTAACTTAGGCATTAAAGATGCGCTCGTTCCCACTCCGATTGTTAAAAATAATGAGAAGCTGCTGACGGGAGGGATCTGGTGCATCATTTCGGTCAACTATCTGTTTGAAGAGAACCAGAAGATTTCTCCGTACTCTATTTTCTCACTGAAGCCTATACAGATGCCCTCAATGGATATGGAGGAGCTATTTGGAGGAAGAAAAAACTTCAATGCTACAGAGTGGATGGATCTTCTGCTTCGCTCTACAGGTATGGAGCCAACCAACTTGGAAGAACGGGTTAAGTGGCACCTACTTGCTCGATTGATCCCTTTTGTTGAGAACAACTATAACGTCTGTGAGCTGGGACCACGCGGAACAGGCAAGAGCTATGTCTACAAAGAGTGTTCGCCTAACAGCCTTCTGATCTCTGGTGGGCAGACGACTGTTGCAAACCTCTTCTATAACATGAGCCGTAGGCAGATTGGACTGGTCGGACTTTGGGATCTGGTCGCCTTTGATGAGGTGGCTGGGATCAATTTCAAAGACAAGGATGGTGTGCAAATCATGAAAGATTATATGGCATCAGGCTCATTTGCCCGTGGCCGTGAGTCGATCGAAGCAAGCGCATCAATGGTCTTTGTCGGTAACATCAATCAGAGTGTCGAGATGTTGGTGAAAACCAGCCACCTGCTGGCTCCTTTTCCAGGTGCGATGATCGATACTGCATTCTTTGACCGGTTCCATGCCTATATTCCAGGCTGGGAGATTCCAAAGATGCGCCCGGAGTTCTTTACGAACTCCTACGGGATGATCACAGATTATCTTGCCGAGTACATGCGTGAGATGCGAAAACGAAACTTCTCCGATGCAATTGATCAACACTTCAAATTGGGTAAAGACCTTAATCAGAGAGATGTGATCGCTGTACGGAAGACTGTTTCCGGCTTATTGAAGCTGATTTATCCTGATGGAAGTTTTGAGAAAGAGGATGTTCGTCAGAGCCTAATCTATGCGTTGGAGTTAAGGCGCAGGATTAAAGAGCAGTTGAAGAAGCTAGGTGGGATGGAGTTCTATGATGTACATTTTAGCTATATCGATAATGAAAGCTTAGAAGAGCATTACATCAATGTGCCGGAGCAGGGGGGGAGTAAGCTGATCCCTGAGGGAGAGCTGCATTCCGGTGTGCTCTATCTTGTAACAAGAGGTGGGTCAGGTCAGCTAGGCTTGTATCGCTTCGAAACGCAGAGCACACCAGGTACAGGTAAACACACGACCTCGGGCTTTGGTTCGAATACTGCAGCTAAGGAAGCAATTAAGGTGGGTTTTGATTATCTTAGAGGGAATTTGTCGCGGGTCAGCGCTGCTGCACACTTCTCAGACTTTCAGTTCCACCTGCAGGCGGTAGAGCTTCACAATACTGGGCCTAGTAATGAAACAAGTCTTGCAGCCTTTGTTGCCTTCTGCTCGATTTTAATGGGAAAACCGGTACAGAGCCAGATGGTAGTGCTTGGTAATATGACGCTGGGTGGGGTCATCAACCCAGTAGAAGACCTTGCTGGGAGTTTGCAGGTGGCAGTTGATAGTGGTGCAACAAAAGTGCTGATTCCCATGACTTCATCAGCGGATTTGGTGACGGTGCCGCCAGAATTGATGTCCAAGTTCCAGATTAGCTTTTATGCAGATCCAGTTGATGCGGCCTTTAAAGCTTTAGGGGTTAGCTGATTATTATTCTGCAGAGGCTCTCTACAATCTATCAGACTAAATGAAGGGCTGAAAAACGCAATACACTGGTAGTGATAAGGAGCTAACCAAGGCGCGTGATCGTATTGATGCGCTGCAGCAGGGGCATGCGAAAGAGCTAGGTGATCTGCACAAGCAGTTTGAGAAGAGTACCGCAGCTTTAAACAAGCAGCGTAGAGTGGCAGAGGAGAAGTTGAGGGAGGAGATTGCGCGTCTCATGAGTGAGAGCTCTAAGAAGACAGAAAAACTGCAAGCAGCACAGGACGAGCTGAAATAATAGGTGGAGCGATCGTACAGAGGAGGCTGAGGTATCCGAACAAAACCAGCCTCTGAAGACTGCATCAATCTTACTTCTGACTGTTGCTTAAGAGTTATGGTCGAAAGTGGTGTTCAGGGAGTTGAAAAGAGGCGGCGCATCTGGTTGATTTGATGTTACCAGACATTAAAGCAACCAAAGGGACGCGCCACCATGAGTAAGAGTACTGTTGTTGAATT
>Ga0209042_1002886_pt1 | contig 10716 bp, 12 predicted proteins | sample SaaInlV_200m_DNA_6_FD_184649 | JGI IMG/M metagenome (GOLD analysis project Ga0209042, IMG submission 184649) | Marine microbial communities from expanding oxygen minimum zones in the Saanich Inlet - SI037_S2LV_200m_DNA (SPAdes) (version 2) | ecosystem: Environmental > Aquatic > Marine >...
CCCCCCCTTGATAAAAAGTGTGCGACATCAGCCGTTTAAGCTGTGCGGCATACTCCGTTTAAGCTGTGCGACTTGAACCGTTTAAGGTGTGCGACATGGTGCGTTTTATGCACATATTCTCTGTTCCGTTCATTTTGCACATTTTATGAGCTGTAAAGTAGCTGAACCTGAATTAGATTATGAGCCGACAGCTAAGGAGTCATTTGTGTTCGTTTGTAATGTGATGTTTCAGATATATCTATTAGGTTTTGCATGATAGTTGTACAGCGTCGTATTTGCTTTTCATATTGTAGCCATGATGCTACGTTCTTGTTACCATGAAACATATTGTTTCTATATCTGTAAACAACCACCAACAAAAGATATACTTCATCTTCTCGATTCAGGTCCTTTATTTCTTTTGCGAGTATCTTTTCTAAATCAGGTATTTTCTTGCCATGTACTAAGTTAGAATATTTTTTCTTGCTTTGATACCTTTTATGAAAGCACTTAGCTAATTCAGGAAATGTAGTTGGATAGTTTTTCTCAGTAGCGGCTAACTTTTTTGAGAAAACTGGAATAATCCCCATTTTGCAGAATCCGTTAAAACAATCAGATTCAAAGATAGACCATGTCATAAGAAATTCCATAGCAAATTGATTTTCAGTTAATTTAGAAACTTCTGATACATTTTGCTGTAAATAAGATGCTAGCCAATTATTAAATGAATCCATTTTCATCTCTCTTTACATATTGTTGCTAAGTGCCGTTATCTTTAGATAAATGTATTTATCAATAATCTATACTCATAAATAGTGATAGTATCAGACTTTTCCCCAATCTTCTCCATCATAATAACGAGTGCCGCGGTGTCCTTTTTGGGCATATGGTTTTTCGAGTTTTTCCCCGGGAGTATTTACAAAAATTAAGCTACGGGGCTTCCCCGACTTGGGGTTGACAGCGCCAAACTCAATACGGGTGATCTGGCATCGTCCAACCAACATATCTTGCCAGATCGTGTAGACATAATCGCCAACATTCAGGCGCGATGGTTTACCTGCCATATGAAATTCAAACTCCCCTACAGGGCCGTCATATAAGGCTTCAACTGCTTCGATCCCATCTTTTTGGGGGATAGTTTTTGTTATGCCGCTCATTTCTCTCCTATGATTTCAGATTTTCATTTTTAAATTGGCCCAGAAAAACATTTTTTCACCCATACTGTACCATCCTGATATACATATTGATTATACAACAGCGCCAGAACAAAAAAAGTCCCCGTCGATGACGGGGACTTGGTCTAATAGGATAAAAGTTATTTACGCCAACGGACGATATTCTCTTCATCGTCCTCTTCACGGCGCAGCGTAGAAAGCAGGCTGATCGCCATGAAGGGGCTAACAAGAACGAGCGTGACTACTGCAAGTATTGACATATCAACCTCCTTATTGGTTTTCTTTATTAAACCCAATTTTTGGAGGAAAGTTCTTTGCAGTTACCTTACAATCTCTAAAATCGCATTCGTCATTGCGAACGAGCGAAGCAATGACGTGATTTCGCTAAAGACCGATCGCCCGCAGCATTGCCTCGTTATCGTCGAATTTGAACTCCTCGACGCCGCGCTTTTCAGCCTCTTCTTTTTCGACTTCATAAAGACGTAGAGCCGCATCGCTCGTGACAATGGGCTTGCTGAGGCTGGCAAGTTTATCTGCCAACCCAGAAAGAGCCGATTCGCCCTTCGGCAGCCCCGCGAGATACGCCAAAACCGCTTTCGCACCGTTCACGCCATCTTTGCGCGCATACCCAACCAAACCATCGGAGGCTTTGCGCGACCACCCCGCAACGAAGATATTCTCTTCTCCAGCGAGTTCAAAACTCTTACCATCTTGTGGAAAGCGCGGATTCTCATCCTTGATGAACTCATTCCATTCGGTGGGCAGGCCAAAGCTATCGTCCACTTTGTCGCCAATGGCGAAGATGATCGTATCGGCTTCGAGGGCTTGGATATTGCCCGTACCGCGCGGCTTGGTGGCATCTCCTTTGAGAATAAGGTCATTATTTTCCACATCCACATGGGTAAGCAGACCATCGTCGCCGCGCATAGCTTGGGGAGATGCTAAAAAGCGGAAGCTGAATTTCGTCTCGGAAACCTTCGGGGCGGCTTTGGACAGCGCGGAGAGCAGGAAATCCTTCGCGGCTTGGGGGTCTTGGTTAACGGAGCGCATATTTTCGCCAACCCGCTGCATCTCGGCATCGAGCAAGTCTAGATCCAGGTTCGCTGCGACGTATCCCAATTCCTTTTTGGTAAATTTCACATCTGCAGGGCCACGTCGCACAAGGGCCGTCACTTCGTCCACCTTTGCTTCACGGATCAGATAACGGGCGATGTCGATCATCACATTGCCCGCGCCCACAACCAGACAGCGCGAACCAAAATGAAAATCTTGCTGGCTAAAAGGCGGCAGATGATTATAGAAATAAACCACATCTTTTGCATGATAAACGCCGCGCAGATCTTCGCCCGGAAGCCCAAGCCATTTTGTGCCTTGTGCGCCGGTAGTGACGAAAATTGCCTGAAAGCCCATTGCACGCAAATCGGCGAGGCTTAGATCGGCATCATCGCCAATGCTAATATTGCCAAAATACTGCAAATTGGGCGTTGAAAGGATTTTCTGAAATTGCTTCCGTAAGCCATTTTTCATGGCGATCTTATCAGGGTAGATGCCATATTCGGCAAGCCCGCCGGGTTTGATGTCGCGATTAAAAAGGGTTACCTCAGCTCCGGCTTGGGCAAGTTCACGCGCACCGTAAAGCCCGGCTGGTCCCGCGCCGATCACGGCGACTTGATGTTTCTTTTCCATTTTTCACTTCTTTTCCTAATAATATTCGGATATTTTATATCCTATTATAGCGAGCAGCGGGATGAATATCAAGACAAGGAAGAGATATTAATATTTCTCCTACAAATCGAGCAGAATCACAAAATGTTCTGCAAATAAGTATCAAACCTAAGCCAGGCTGATATAATCTATTCAATTTGTCAAACTCATTATTTTGGAGAAAGGAAAATGAACTTATGGATTGTTTTACTCATCGGTATCCTTATCGGTTGGCTGCTCGAATGGATCATCGACTGGGTCTATTGGCGCAAAAAGGCCAACGGTGAAGATCAAAGCGCAGAACTGAAAGCCGCGCAAGAAAAGATCGCCGCTCTCGAAGCCGAGCTTGAAGATTGCGGCGAAGTGCGTATTGATCCACTCGAAAAGATCAAAGGTATTGGCCCCGTTATCAAGAAAAAACTCAACGCGGGCGGCATCTTCTCATTCAAGCAACTCAGCAAACTGACCGCCGCCGACCTCGAAGCCATTGTTGGCGAAGAGATCAAACGCCTGGCAGATGAAGACGTTATCATCAATCAAGCCAAAGAATTCGCCGAAAAGGAATAGGAGCCTGCCATGCAAAAGAAACAAGGCTTCATTGGTTACGATTGGTTCAAATTGATCGTCGCCATTTTGCTCCTGATCGCAATTTTCTTCCTCTGGCAAAGCAGCGTTTGCTGTGGCGCACCGGAACCAGATATGCCCGTTGTAGTGGAGATGGAAGAAGTCGTCGCGGCTGAACCAGAGCCGACGGTAGCGCCTGCTGCGGAAGAGACACTCGTAGACGAGGCGCCCGCGGAAGTGGAATTGCCACCCTTCCCCGAGCCAAATGCCGGTCTCGAATATGATGCCGCCAAAGGTGGCCTCGTGAACGCCGATGGTGAACTCGTCTATCGGCTCAACGAAAATGGCGGTGGCTGGACCCCCGTCATTCCCGACGAAATGGCAGCCATGCCACTCGAAGGCGAATGGACGCTCCTCAGCGAAGATGGTAATCCTGCCTACACATGGGATGCCGAATCCCAAAGCTGGGTAGCTGTCCTTGCAGAGGAAACTGCCGCCGAAGCTCCCGCCGCTGTTGCAGAATGTACCACGGCTGCACCCTCCCGTTTGGTCGTCGGTGAAAAAGCTGAAGTGCTCCGAAATGTCAACTTCCGTGCATGGCCTGGAATCAGTAATAACTGGCTAAAAACATCCACAATCGGAACCCAGCTCAAGGTCACGGGCGAGGCGGTCTGCGTCCCGCATGGAGATGGAGCCTATCTTTGGTGGCAACTCGAGCGCGAAGATGGCACCCTTGGCTGGTCAGCAGAAGCAACCAACTCTGGTCAACATTACTTCCTCGGACCGGTTGAATAAACTTACTTTCCAAACGAATCCAAAAGGGCTGCGGAGATAATCCACAGCCCTTTTTATATTTACCGATAACTCGAGATCAGTCTTTACTTGTATCCGGCACGCCCATGATATTATAACCCGCGTCGACGTAAAAAACTTCGCCCGTCGTACGCGCAGACAAATTTGAGCTAAGGAAGACTGCTGCATTGCCAACATCTTCGATAGTCACATTTTCGTGCAAGGGCGCCATTTCTTCAAAAGCCTTATACATGGCTTTGAAACCGCTCACCCCTGCTGCCGCCAACGTACGGATCGGTCCCGCCGAGATGGCGTTCACACGCACACCTTGGGGGCCAAGATCGTGGGCAAGATAACGTGTGGATGATTCCAGCGCGGCTTTGGCAACACCCATCACATTGTAATTTGGCGTCACCTTCACGGAACCATGATAGGTCATCGAGATCATCGCACCGCCGGGATTCATCAAAGGTTGAAAAGCGCGTGCCAACGCTACAAATGAATAAACACTGATATCCATCGCAAGGTGAAATCCCTCGCGGCTAGTGTTGTAAAAGGGTCCTTTCAACTCATCGCGGTTAGCAAACCCGATCGAGTGGATGATAATATCAACTTTGCCAAAGCGCTCTGCTGCTTTCGCCGCGATGGCTTCAATATCCTCGTCTTTACTGACATCACACTCTTCGACAAAGTCGCAGCCAATCGATTCTGCCAACGGCTCTACACGTCGTTTTAAAATTTCACCGGCGTAACTGATACCTACCGTTGCACCCTCACGATGAAAAGCCTGTGCAACGCCCCAAGCAATTGAATTTTTATTGGCAAGCCCAAAAATAAGTGCTGTTTTTCCTTCTAATAAGCCCATTTTATCTCCTTCTTTCTATCATCGCGAGAAGGGCCTTAGCCCGACGACGCGATCTCCTTTATTTTGACTAAAAATCGCCAGGGCATCGACTTCCACGGCTCTGGCACAGTATATAACCCCACCCGTGCGCCGATGGTCACGCTTTCATCCAAAACCCTTTCCCCTGCTTCGATCCACAATCCGCTTTCACGGCTGCATAAATCCACACTGTTGAAAGACTTGTCTATCGCTAACGCCTGCGCCAATTTGGCGGGACCATCTGTCCATTTAGAGCGGGGCTGTTTGCCTCGGCGGGATGCGATGATTTCTATCCCCTCAATGGGCTGGATGGCACGGATCAGCACCGCTGCCGGAAATCCTTCCGTCTCAGTGACCGCGTTCAGCATCCAGTGCATCCCATAATTAAAATAGACGTAGGCTCTGCCAGCATCCCCATACATGATCTGCGTCCTCGGCGTTATCCCCGCCCTAGCATGACAAGCGAGATCGCTCTCGCCGACATAGGCTTCCGTTTCCGTAATTCTACCGGCAATCCGAACACCTCCCTCCACCCGCACGAGTACCGCGCCGAGCAACTCGCGTGCAACGGTCAGCGTGGGACGGTCGTAAAACTCACGGGGGAGAAGAGATGTTGAAACTTTCAACTTTCTAACTTGAAACTTTAAATCTGGAATCTTTTTCCAACGTCAACCGCAACCCCTCCTCCAACGAGACCGAAGGCGTATAACTCAACTTTTTCTTCGCCAGTGTCAGATCAGCACACATCTGCGAAACCCCGCCTGAAACACGCGGATTATAGATCGCTTCTGCTTTGCCGGGGATCACGTTGGTGACGGTGTTGACCAAATCACGCACGCTCTTTTCTGTCCCCGAGCCGACGTTGATGACCAAACCATCCAGATTGGGGACGGTTGTTGCGGCGGTCAAGGCTGAAACGACATCGTCTACATAAACATAATCGCGCGTTTGTTTTCCGTCATTGTGAACAACAAGAGTTCCATTTCGCAAAGTTTGTTTGATGAAATGCGGCACAACGGGCGGATGCGAGACCGGCATCCGCTGACCGGGACCGTAGGCGTTGAAGATGCGTAAACTGACCGTTTCCATCCCCCATAACGCGCCGATGGTACGAATATAATGCTCTGCCGCCAATTTTGAGACTGCGTAGGGAGAACGCGGATTTGGCGGGGAATCTTCTTTGATGGGCTGTGCTGCCAAATCACCGTAGACTGCGCCCGACGATGCCATCACGACCCGCCGCACGCCCACATCGCGCATCGCTTCCATCAGGCTGACTGTCCCGCCGACGTTGGCGGCATTATATTCACGCGGATATAGCACCGACTCGGGCACAGAAACCCGCGCGGCGAGATGATAGACCACATCCACATCTTGGAGCAATGTCCAGAGTTTGGGGCGGTCGTTTACATCCCCGCGCGTGAAGTTGACATCGGGAGAGAGCGAATCTTTATCGCCCGTAGAGAGATCGTCGAGACCCCGAACTTGGTGTCCCTGTCGGGAAAGATGATTGGCGAGAGCAGAGCCGAGAAATCCGGCTGCGCCGGTGATGAGAAAGTTCATAATGGGTATCAGGTGATTAGGTGTCAGGTATCAGGTTGAAGGTAAAAGTGCGTTGCACCTGCTTTCCGGTGCATTGTACTTGGGTAACAAATATCCAGTTCCTGAGCGGAGGGCTTTGCGAAGCAAAGCACGTAGTCGAAGGACGAAATTACAAGGAAGCCGCCCTTCGACTGCACCAATGCTGGGCTTCGATACGAGCTACGCTATACTCAGCCTTGAGCATCGCTTCCGTTCAGGGGCTGGCAGATGTTTTTTAAACGGAACCAAGCCAAAAATCACGTCCGAAGCGGCTTTTCATCCAGCGCAGATTATACCCTCCAGTGGTAGAATCTCCCCCACTGAAAACCGAATACTGATAACTGAAAACTGGAGAACCCCATGCCCGAAGCAGTCATTATTGATGCCGTTCGCACCCCAATCGGAAATTTTCGCGGCTCGCTCGCCAGCATCCGCGCCGATGACCTTGCCGCCATTGCGCTGAAAGCCATCGTCGAGCGCACGGGCATCGACCCCGCTCTCGTCGAAGAAGTTTATCTCGGCTGCGCCAATCAGGCGGGCGAAGATAATCGCAACGTGGCACGCATGGCAACCCTGCTCGCCGATTTCCCCGTGAGCGTCGCCGCGCTGACGATCAACCGGCTCTGCGCCTCGGGGCTGAACGCCGTCAATCAGGCGGCGCGCGCCATCAAAGTTGGCGAAGGCGATATTTTCATCGCGGGCGGTGTAGAAAATATGACGCGCGGACCATTCGTGGTCGGCAAGCCCGAAATGGGCTACCCCTACGGCAGCAAAACGATGTGGGATACGGCGTTCGGATGGCGTTTTCCGCACCCGAAAATCGAAGAAATTTATGGGACAGAAGCGATGGGTGTGACCGCCGAAAATTTGCAGGAATTTGGGCATATCTCGCGCGAAGAACAGGATGCCTTCTCGTTACGCTCTCATCAGCGGGCTGTAGCAGCTATAAATGACGGGAGATTCGCCGAGGAGATTTTTCCCGTTTCCGTTCCCCAACGAAAAGCGGATCCCCTTATCTTCGACACCGATGAACGCCCTCGGCGTGATACCACCATGGAAAAACTCGCCAAACTGCGCCCCGCCTTCAAAAAGGATGGCGGCACCGTCACAGCGGGCAACGCATCGGGTCTCAACGATGGCTCGGCGGCGGTGCTGATAATGAGCGCAGAAAAAGCGGATGAGCTTGGTCTCAAACCGATGGCGCGTGTTATCACCTCGGCAGCCGCGGGCGTAGAACCCCGCACAATGGGCATGGGTCCCGTCCCCGCGACGAAAAAAGCCCTCGAACGCGCTGGCTTGAGCCTCGACGATATTGGTCTCATCGAACTCAACGAAGCCTTTGCCGTGCAATCCCTAGCCGTGATGCGCGAACTCGGCATGAACCCCGACATTGTGAACGTCAACGGCGGCGCAATTGCATTGGGGCATCCGCTGGGATGTTCGGGTACGCGCATTTTGACAACACTTTTGCACGAAATGAAACGCCGCGCTCCCCAAGAGACCAAACCCTATTACGGGTTAGCGACACTGTGCGTAGGTGTTGGTCAGGGCGAAGCAACGATTGTGGAGTGGATAGGATAAACTGAAAACTGCATTGCATCTGCTCTTGATGCGTTGCAGTTTAGATAGTCGAAAAGCTCAAAACGCGAACAGCACGAATAAAAACAAATCCCCTCTCTTTGAAAAGGAGAAAGCCAGGATGAGGATCTAACTATGAAACGACTAAAAAAAGAATATAAATTTTCACTCATCCTCCTAACAGGTCTCTTACTCATCACAGCATGTTCCATCCCGCCGTCTGATACCAAAGAAAAAGCCTTCGATACGCCTCCTTCCGCAGAAGTAGCCGAGGCAGTTGCCTTGCCCACACCCGCCCTCGAGATCGTTCCCGCACCTATTTTGACCCAAATAAAAATGCTCGATGCACAAAATGGCTGGGGGCAAGCCGATGGCATGGTCTTGCGTACCGAAGACGGCGGCACAACCTGGCTCGACGTTACCCCTGCGGATAGTTTCAACAATCCCGCATATTCAAAATCCTTTTTTCTGGATGCCAAAATTGGCTGGGTACTGCTCGAAGACCTCGATAGCCCCACGGTGGGAACTATCTTCCGCACCACCGATGGCGGCATAAGCTGGCGTTGGCGCAACACACCCTTTGGGCGTTCCGATTTTGGCTTTTTAGATGCAGAAACAGGCTACGCGCTCACGGGTTTGGGCGCGGGAGCAGGCTCAATGGGCGTTGCGATCTGGGAAACGAAAAACGGCGGCGGCGATTGGGACCGCACATTCCTCCACGAGCCGGGCTTTGAATTTACGTTGCCTTTTAACGGCATCAAAAACGGGATTTCTTATCGCGATCCGCTCAGTGGCTGGGTGACTGGCTCCATTCCCAAAGACGGCGTGATCTGGTTCTATCGCACACGAGATGGCGGATTCAGCTGGGAAGAGCAACCCTTGGACATGCCCCTCGGCTACGAAAGCGCCCAAACATCAACGAATGCGCCACGCGTCTTTGACGGGGGCGTGATACTGCTCCCCATCTATTTGCTCGGCGAAGAATCGGCGATGGTCTTCTACCGCTCAACTGATAACGGCGAAACGTGGACAGCGACTCTGCCTGTCCCCACATACGGGAAATACGCCATCGCTTCTTCCAACGAGATCATCGCTTGGGATGGCGGTACAACACTCTACGCCAGCCAGGATGGTGGCGAGACATGGAGCTTCCACGCGACCAATTGGCAGCCCAATGATCTGCTCCGCGCGTTGGACTTTGTTTCAGCAACAGAGGGTTGGGCATTGAGTGAAGATGGTCTATATCGAACTATAGATGGGGGAAAAACATGGGAGTCTCTCGGAGAGTAATAAAAAAATCCTTGCGAAAGTTTGAAATCTTCGTAAGGATAAAATTCGTTAAATTCATGTTGCTTTAATCAAACTTCCCCGCAAAATCTTTCATCAGATCATTCAACGCAGCAGAATTTGGTTCTGCCTGCAACTCGACGGGGTTATTCGTCATCCCGATCATTTCGGGTTCAAAACTGTCTTGAATTTGATGCAAAATGAACTTTCCCGTGCAGGCACGGCAGAAGACCACGTCCCCTGTTCGGGCAGTGCGTGGAACAGAGATAACTGGCCCGCACGTAGGGCAGGTAATTAAGGGGATACTTTCAGCACTGTGACCAATGATATGCGAAAGATCTCCATCACGAGCCAATTCATCAAGATGTTCAAGCAAATTCGGGTCGAAGTGCGTCCCGCTGTCTTCATCCAAAATCTGACAAGCTCTCTCAAGGGACATTTCGCGCCGATAGGGACGAACACTGGTAAGCGCATCCAAAACATCCGCCGCGCTAATAATTTTGGATGGCAGCGAGATTTCATCTGCCACTAATCCGTGTGGATAGCCTTTGCCATCAATACGTTCATGGTGCTCCACAATAGGACGACAGACCATCTCAGAAAGCGGGTGAGCACTGATCAATCTTTTGCCGATCAGGGGATGCGTTTTGATAATGCCATATTCTTCGTCGGTTAGTTTGCCTTTTTTGAGCAGAATATTATCGGGGATGCCTATTTTTCCAAGATCATGTAAATAACCGCCAAGGCTGACCTGCACGGCTTCTTTTTCGGGAAGCCCGATTTTGATGGCAAGTAATTTTGAGAACTGCGAAACGCGCCAGATATGCCCCCCGGTGTATGGATCGCGCGCTTCAACGACATCTGCCAGAACCAGCAGAGATTTAATGCAAAATCCGGAGCATATCGTCCACGGATTCCGGAGCATGCCGTCCACTGATTCCGGAGCATGTCGTCCACTAATTCCGGAGCAAATCGTCCACTATTTTGGTCAACCCAGAATGGGTGGACGACATCAAATGGGATCGTAAAACAAAGCTGGTCAGATAAAAGAAACTATGCCATGCTACCCTCCAAAAACTAAAAGGAGGCTACATGACACAGAGGAACCTGACCATGAGAAAGATCAAAGAAATATTGCGCTTGAAATGGGGGCTGGGACTGAGCGACCGACAA
>Ga0209042_1002887_pt1 | contig 10716 bp, 9 predicted proteins | sample SaaInlV_200m_DNA_6_FD_184649 | JGI IMG/M metagenome (GOLD analysis project Ga0209042, IMG submission 184649) | Marine microbial communities from expanding oxygen minimum zones in the Saanich Inlet - SI037_S2LV_200m_DNA (SPAdes) (version 2) | ecosystem: Environmental > Aquatic > Marine >...
CTTTTCTCAACAAAGTCTCCAATTCTTTTACTGTGCGATGAGAGTTATAGTGTTTGGTGCCTGGTATTTTATCCCACGAAGCTACGATAAATATAATAGCTATAATGCCGAGGAAACCTCCTACATAAATGCCTATTTCCTTAAGTAAGTCACCTATAGTCTCGTTTTCTATAGCTGTGCCAACAATCCCAACCCCAATGCAGGCTACGATAAAAAATATAACGCCCCATAGAATTTTATCTCTCATCTTTTTTTCCTTTTTTTTCATCAGCGTTTATCGTATAAGGCGAATATTCTTCCATAGAAAACTTGCTCCTTCTTGGCGTTATTTAATTATTTTTCTTTTCTTTCATGGGGGTATTGTACTAGCATTTTTTTGTTTAGGTGAGGATTCTTGTCGTAATATTCATGAAGATTTTTTAAAACAAAAAAGCGAACCTTTGGGGAAAGTCCGCTTTTCGGCTTGCGCTTTATTTACTGCACCCAAGTGGGATGCTTCGCACGTCCGCTGATCCATATCCTTAAAGTATCTTTATCCCAAAAATCTGCATCGATAATATTTGTAGAGAGGTAACCACATTCTATAAAGGTAATTACCTCAGGAACAGTATCTGGTACTGAGCAGGCAATATCAGCAGGGGATGTCTCTTCCAGAAGTTCTCCCTGCAGCGCATTTTCTTCCTTAGGCGTAGGGAAGCAGTTGGTATTCCAAAACCCATGTTCAGGATAACGACACCAAGAATAGTCAGCGGCTTTAACGCTTGTATAACTAACCACATCTGCAATTTCGTTATTGCTCTTAACTAGACGAACGGTATCCCCCCCGTCACTCAAAGGCAAAAGAGAAATTTCACCAAAAATCACAACTCTTTCGCCAGAGGAAATGCTGATATTCGGGAGTTTGTAAAATGCTGAAGTGCTCAAAATTTCTAGATTCCAACTACTTAAACTAATTTCATTATCTCCGCGATTAATAATTTCGATAAACTCATCATTTATATCTACTGTCCCGTCTCCATTCCAATCATGAGCTGGGCGGGGAAGAATCTCGTTTAAAACAACCGATTGAAAAGGATAAGCGGTTGGTGTGCCTGTAGGCGGAATCGGTGTTTTGCTTGGTATAAGAGAAGGCGTGGCCGTACCGCTAGTATTACTCGAATTTGTAGGTGTCCCGTTTATGGGATCTCCATTTGCATCTAAACCATTTCTGGTAATACCATCATTTGTTGTCCAAAGAGAATCGTTTTCTGTGGTATAGGCATTGCGTTCCATAGAGGCATAAGATGGAGTGCCTGAAGAACTAGCGCCAGCAGGCCATGCTCCGCCATCGGTATTTGCACTATCAATTAAAGTGCCAGAGCTATCTTTTAGTTCCAATATCTCCCCACTATTACTAAAATTATTGCCACCATAAATATAATCGGCTGAAATATCATTGACTGCTTTTTCGCTACGCTCTAGTAAAAAATAGCCCCCTGCTTGAATAATACCGCTTGGAATTGTTATTATTGAGGGCGAGCCATCTGTTGCGGTAATTGTCCAGTCTTCTAAATCAAAATCTGTTGAGGAGGGGTTATATAACTCTATCCACTCATCAGATGAAGATATGTTTGTGCCCATCCATGCTACTTCATTAATGAAAATGGTCGTCGGCTGAGTTGTGGGCGTAATAGGAGTAGCTGTTGGTGTATACGTACTTGTGGGAATCGGGGTATGCGTAACAGAATATCCCCAGTTTTCTTGCCCCGGAGAACCATTAATATCATTATTGTCGTTATCTTTTCCGTTTGCAATAGCCCCATTATTTGTAACCCAATTTTCGTCTGTATCACCATTATTTGACATTCTCTCCATGCTGCTTGCAGGAGAAGAGCTTCCGTGCGACCATGCCCCTCCATTTTGGTTAGCTGTATCTACCTCCTGAGAAGAATTATCTAATAGATAAAGTGTTTCGTTATTATCATCAATATCTCCGAAATAAATTTGATTAGCGCTTACATCAGAAATAACATTATCATGTGCGCGTTCTAACAAGAAATAGCTATTTCCAGCAATAGTTCCACTTAAGCTTATATTTGGATTTCCATCTTCTGCCACAAGGCGCCAGCCAGTTAGGTCAATAGATGATGAATTTGGGTTATAAATTTCAATCCATTCATCGCTGGAGGACGCAATAGTTCCTGCCCATGCAATTTCGTTTATCACAGGTGAAAAATAATTCACCGAATTTGGTTGCTTAGGGGTTCCGTGAATAGGATTGGGAGGTGAATCTCCATCTATCCCATTGATGGTAACGCCATCATTATTAGCCCAAGCTGTGGGGCCATCGAGAATAACGGAGGTGCGCTCCATGCTAATATAATCAGGGGAGCCTGAGCCAGCAGGCCAATCACCACCATCTATATTTGCGGTATCTATTTCTGTACTACTTAGATCAAATAGCCTTAAAATTTCGCCATCATTACTCAAGGCATTATCTGTAAAAGAATATATTTGATTAGCTTCTATATCAGAGATTGTGTCATCATTTGTACGTTCAAGAAGAAAGTATCCTCCTGCCGGAATATCTCCAATTAAAGTTATATTCAGCTTTGGATCTGCTCCGTCAGCAATCAATATCCACCCTGTTATGTCTATTGAATTAGATGTGGGGTTATAAAGTTCTATCCACTCGTCTCCGCTATAATCTGTTGTTCCTCCCCAAGCTATTTCATTAATCACCACATCTAACACGCTTGCACGGCGAGGTGCCGCCTCCACTCTCCTCCCAAAAGAAGGTAATAAAGAGCCGAGTAAAAATCCCGCCAGAAGCAGAGTTGCGCTCCAGCGCAACCTCTTTTGTAGAGATTTTGAACTCGGCATCATCTTCATAAAGAAATAGTATCATAAAAAAAGACAAGCAAAGAGATAATCTCTGCCTATCTTTTTCTAAGTGTTCTCAAGGAGAAGGAGGGAATACTTACGGATTTTTATTGAGTTATCTAATGCTTATTCTAAAACAGCAGAATCAAGCAAATCTGTTTCGGCAGGCTCCTCTATAGGAGTTTCTTCAGATGTATCTACTAGAGCAGCATCTTCAGCTATTTCATCATCTTCCATATTTGCCCATACTTTACGATCTTCAACGACTAGCTTAATAGCAGTACGAACACTATCTTCGATTTCTACATCCACAAACTCGGGCACACAGGCCACATTAATTCCGTCTCTTTCTTTAAGATAACTGATGGCTAAAACAAGAGCTTTAACTGATTGATTAACCGCCCCAGCACCAATCGCTTGCACTTCAGCACGACCATGTTCGCGAAACACACCAGCAATTGCCCCAGCTACAGCAGATGTTCGAGAGCGCGCAGATACTTTAATGATGTCCATTGTTTACCTCCATGATTTGCTTAGATAAATGATGTTAGTCTCTTTATAAAATTGTACAAAATTTTTCTTTAAGTTTCAAGGGAGAAAGGAGAGTACTTTTGTCCTAATAAAAAAAGAAAATATTCTAGACTTAAAACAGAAAAATTTCTCTTTTCTATATTTTGGGTATTAACAAAAAAAAACCCCTGCATATAGGGGCTTTTTTATTGGCCTAAGAGAAGGTCTGAGAAAGTTCTCCACATTCGAGGTAGGTTATCCACAGTATTCGCATAGTTATCCACAGTACTGTGGTACTGAAAAGTAGTGCGTTTAGAAATTCATCCCCATATATGGGCTTGTCTAAACAATTTCAGAGATGTCAAAACCCTGCGCTTGAAGCATTTGCTCGAGCATTTCTTCTATATTATCAAGATATTGATCTAGCCCTTCTAAGCGAGATTCGAAGTATTCTCCACCAATTTTTATGATCAGGCAAACACTCTCCCACGCATCGATCTGATTTTCTGGCAGGGATTTTGCAGAGAGCGTCCAGGTTAGCAAAAGAGGATAGAGTGCAGTAAGCGGGTTTTCGCTCTTGAGCATCTCTGCGATTGCGCTCTTATAGTAGGCTTGTCGTGCGTTATGGATACGGATATCTGTGCCCGTTGCTTCTGTAGCAAAGCTGAAGAAACTCTCCCATGCGGGGAGCCATTCTGTTATGGTTCTGGCATCCAGATCACTACCGCCAAGCAAGCCCAAAAATCCACGTGCGAATTCGGGTCTCTCTATCGCTTCTGTCCGTGCAGGCAAATCCAACAGAAGACGTCTTTCTGAGAGCGGAGGGCCTGTCAACTCCGCTATAGAATTTGCGGCATGGTGAAGAGATTTTAAATAATAATGAATGGTAGCAGGGGAAGAGCCAGATGCGTTGAGTTGTAAATCCATCCAAATTTTTCGAGCAGTATTTAGAAGAGTATAAGAGCGTTTGAGTATATTTTTAGGTTCATCAAAGCCTGCTCTTAAACTGGCTTGGTGGAACTCAAAAAAATGTTTTGTTTCATAGAGAAGTTGAGGAGCATATAGTTCATATCCTAACCAAGGGTTACTTCGCAAAGAGCGAGGAGGATCGTATTCTTTTTGGTAGCGGTGGTGAATATCGAGATGAATATCAGGGCTAAGGGCTTTGATTTCACGCGACAAAGCAGGCGGGATATTATGTACAAAGACCAGATCAATATCGGTTGTGCCGCCAAGGAGGGGTTCTTCGCTCAAGAGTGAGCCAGTAAGGTACGCCGCGATAATGCTTTCTGTATTATAGGCGCGTTCTTCTGTATTTTCTTTAGCTAGACGGAGGAGTAACTCTCTTGTTATTCGCATAAGGTTTTTTCTTTGTATTTAAATTAAATCTGGCTGAAGTGGTGCTTTTGTTAAAGCTTCTTCAATTTTCTTCTTTATGAAGGCTAAATCTTTTTCGTTTCGGACAAAATCTAAATCATCTGTATCTATAGTTAGGACGGGCGTATTATTATAGGGTTTTGAGAAAAAATCTGAATAGGTTTCTGCTAAGGCTGCGATATATGCACTATCCATATCGCGCTCGTAAGGGCGGTCGCGCATTTCTATTCTTTCCATCAAGGTTTTTGTTTTAGCGCGCAAAAAGACAAGTAAATTTGGATGCTGAATTTTTTCTGCCAATGCCTCATGCACACGTCCGTACATATCCAGCTCATCACCTGCGAGGTTGATACGGGCAAAGAGTGAATCTTTTGCAAATGTATAGTCCGAAAGCAAGTTTTCATTCTTAGCTAAAAACTCTGGCACACTACGCCTTTGTTGATGATAACGGCTAAGCAAAAAGAACATTTGCGTTTGAAATGCGTAACGCTCTCTATCACCATAAAAGTCTGAAAGAAAAGGATTCTCTTCAAAAATCTCGAGTAAAATTTCGGCGTTAAAAGTTGGCTGTAGTAGGCGGGCGAGCGTGGTTTTCCCCACACCGATTACCCCTTCGATTGCGATATACATGCACTCTCCATCAAAAAAATAAGATGATAAAAGGATACCATATATTGCCTTAGAGTTTTTAAAATATATGGGTTTTAGGTCGTACTTTTCCTCTCTATGCTAAAATAGGAGCAGGGAGATAAGCATGATACTCAAAGGTCTAGAAATTCGCTATCTTCCCAAAGGAGCTTCTCTATGCAAGATACCTCATTCTGGTTGCTATTCCTCTCTGCTGCCTTCGCGATTAATATTTCACCGGGACCAGATATTGTATATATCGTCTCAAAAACCATTGCACAAGGCCGTAAAATCGGATTCGCTTCCTCACTTGGCGTTTCAACAGGTGCGCTATTTCACGTTTTCGCTGCTGCGTTAGGCCTCTCCGCAATTCTAGCCACCTCTGCGATTGCTTTTAGTATCGTTAAATATGCAGGAGCCGCGTACTTGATTTATTTGGGCATCAAGTCATTCCTCTCTAATGGAACTACTTTTGAAAAGACCGATAAAAACGAGAATATCTCTACCCCATGGCAGGCATTCAGACAGGGTGTGATGATTGATATTCTCAACCCCAAAGTGGCTATTTTTTTCATGGCCTTTTTACCCCAATTTATTCGTCCTGATTATGGCAGTACAACAGCTCAAATTATCGGGCTTGGTGCATTAGTCGTTTTGATGGCAATCCCCATAGAGTTTGCTATTGTTCTAACTGCTTCTCAAACCACCAGTTTTTTTCGTCAAAATCGCAATTTTTCTATTTGGCTTGACCGCATTTTAGGGTCAGTATTGATTGGATTAGCAATAAGGCTGGCGCTGATAGAAAGAGGTGCAAGCCCAAATTGACAAATCCTAGGAATAAATATTTTCTCAACTTAACAATTTATATGCGAAAAAGCCATTCAAAATATACCCATAAGGTTTACTTAGAAAGAAATTTATCTTCTTATTCTCTAACCTTACTCAAATAATCGATTCTCTTCATCTTTGGTACAATCGAAAGAAAAGAGAAAGAGGAGTTTATTATGGCAAGCATGGAACGCTTTACTCAGCGTGCTCGCCGATCTCTGAGTCTTGCACATCGCGAGGCTGAAAAAGATCGCAAAGAAAATCTTAGTACTGAATATCTACTACTTGGTTTATTGGTTGAGGGTGGCGGCGTGGCAGGCCGTGCACTCGAAGAACTTGGACTGGATGAAAACCGTGTTCGAGAAATTATTCAACGCGTTGACGAAAATTATCCGACCACTGGTACGAGTGAAAAACTTAGCCTAGCCCCCGACACTCAAGAGGTTCTCGAATTTGCTATTGAAGAAGCTCGCTCTATTGGGCATCATTATATTGGTACAGAGCATCTTCTACTTGCCCTCACTAAAAGTGAAGGTAAGGTAAAAGCAGTTTTTGATAAGGTAGGGTTAACCGCTGATCAAATTCGTAAACAGGTACGCCGAATCTTAGATGAAGGCGCACCTTCTACACCTTCTACCAAGATGCAAAAGCAAAAACAAACTGCTGGCTCTAGCAAAAAAACAAAGCAGAAAAAGACACCGCTAATAGACCAACTCGCATCTGACCTAACCGCTCTTGCAGAAGATAAAAAACTTGACCCTGTTATTGGTAGACAAACTGAGATTGAGCGCGTTATTCAAATATTGGCACGCCGCACAAAGAATAACCCCGCGCTGATTGGCGAACCTGGCGTTGGAAAAACAGCTATTGTAGAAGGACTTGCTCAGCGAATTGTAGATGGTGATGTCCCTGCGCCTTTAATGAAAAAACAAGTTTTACAACTGGACGTAGGTTCTTTGGTTGCAGGCACAATGTATAGGGGCCAGTTTGAAGAACGCCTTAAACGCGTGATTGATGAATTGAAAAAATCAGGTGCAATTCTCTTTATTGATGAAGTGCATATGCTCGTTGGGGCAGGATCAGCTGGTTCTGCTGTGGATGCAGCAAATATCCTCAAGCCCGCACTCTCACGTGGTGAACTTCAGGTAATTGGCGCCACAACGATGGATGAATATCGAAAAAGCATTGAAGAAGATGCCGCACTCGAACGCCGTTTTCAATCTGTTTTGGTAGAAGAACCATCAGAAGAAGAAACTGTTGAAATTCTTAAGGGAATTCGCAAAATGTATGAGGAGCACCACCATCTGGTTATCTCCGATGAAGCGCTCACAGCGGCAACCAAGCTCTCATCACGTTATATCTCCGAGCGTTTCCTCCCCGATAAAGCCATCGACCTGATAGATGAATCATCTTCACGGGTGCGGATGTATAAATCCCCTGCGGCAAAAGAAGCAAAGGCGCTCTACACAACTCAACGCGAAATGCGCGCAGAACGTAATTTGGCGCATGAAGAAGGTAAAGAAGAGGAAGTGCAAGCCTTCGATACGAGTTTGGCTGTAATAGAAGAAAAAATAGAAAAACTACGCACAGCCTGGGATAGAGCAACAAGCCCAGTTGTTAGCGAAGAAGATATCGCCGAGATGGTTTCGATGTGGACGGGCGTACCACTTATGCAACTTGCACAAGAAGAATCTGAGCGCCTGCTACATATGGAAGAAGATTTACGCAAGCATATCGTTGGGCAAGACAAAGCCATAGAAATTATTGCGCGTGCCGTACGCCGCGCACGAGCAGGGCTCAAAGACCCTCAAAGACCCATTGGCTCTCTAATGTTTTTAGGGCCAACGGGTGTAGGTAAAACAGAACTTACAAAAGCCCTCGCTAAATTTATGTTTGGCAGTGAAGATGCCGCCATTCAGCTCGATATGTCTGAGTTTATGGAGCGTCACTCTGCAAGCCGCCTCGTGGGTGCGCCTCCCGGCTATGTCGGCTACGACGATGCTGGCCAGCTCACAGAAGCCTTACGTCGCCGTCCTTATTCTATAGTCGTCTTTGACGAAGTTGAAAAAGCACATGGTGAAGTTCATAATATGCTCCTTCAAATTATGGAAGAAGGGCATCTCTCTGATGCGCGCGGACGCAAGGTAGATTTTAGTAATGCCATTATTGTAATGACATCCAATGTCGGCGCGGATATGATCCAAAAACAAGGCTCACTTGGCTTCAATCTTAAGCAAGATAAAGAAACCGAAGAACGCCTTTCTTATGAAGATATGCGCAAAAAACTTACCGAAACACTCAAGCGCGCATTTCGCCCTGAGTTCATTAACAGACTTGATGGCGTAGTTGTCTTCCGCGCACTCAATGAAGAGAATATCCAAGAAATTGTTTCTCTTGAACTTAATAAAGTCACCGCTCGCCTCGTTGAACATGGTCTTGTCTTAACCGCAACTGAAAAAGCCCTCACACATCTTGGCGAACTTGGTTACGATGTAGAGTTTGGTGCACGTCCGCTCAAGCGCATTATTCAGCAAGAGGTAGAAGACCCGCTCTCAGATGCCCTCCTCGCAGAGCGTTTTGTGGATGGCGACCATATTCTCGTAGATTTGGATGAAAACGACGAAATCACCCTTGTTAAGCAAGTTGATCCCGTTGAAAAAACAGAGACCCTACCTGTAACCTAATATCGCTAACTTCCCACATAATAGGGGCGGGTCTGAGACCCGCCCCTATATTTTTAAAGGAAAATTTTATGTCTCAAAAAATTACCACCCTCGCTGGTGGATGCTTCTGGTGTCTCGAAGCCGTCTACGCCGACCTAAAAGGTGTCTCAAAAGTAGAATCAGGCTATACAGGTGGGCAGGTGCCAAACCCCAGCTACGATGCTGTTTGCACAGGCACAACCGGTCACGCAGAAGTAGTGCAAATCAGCTTTGATACTGAAATCATCTCTTTCGACGATCTGCTGCGCATCTTCTTTACCATCCACGACCCCACTACCCTCAACCGTCAAGGTGCAGATGTGGGAACCCAATATCGCTCTTCCATCTTCTATCATTCAGCTGTGCAAAAAGAATCCGCTGAAAAAATCATTGCAGAAGCAGCATCTGAATGGGCAAACCCTATCGTGACAGAAGTCGTGCCACTCGAAGAATACTATCCCGCCGAAGATTATCATCAAGATTATTTTGCAAATAACGCCAATCAGCCTTATTGTCGTGCCGTTGTCGCACCAAAGGTTGAAAAATTTAGAAAGAAATTTGAATTCAAATTAAAATAAAATCACTCTCATAAACGCAAAAGCGCTAAATAGCCAAGAAAATTCTGGCCATTTAGCGCTTTTTATATATCTCAAAAACCCTTAAAAATGCATCACAACTCCATAAATCAAAATTATCTGTCCTAAGTGATAAGCCGCCATATTCATCACACGCCCGTTCTTAATAGGTTCAACAAATTTATTCCACGCCAAGATTGCATCAGAAAGCATAAAAAGGGCAGCCCCAATACTGACTGTGATTGCGGCACTAGAACTCCATTCGGGGCGAGAGAGAGTAATAAGAGCTGAGAGTAGCATAATCGCGATCACGGCTGTATAGGTAAGGACAGGTCTCAATAAGGATTCTTTGCTTTGTTTGACCAAACCAGCTGCAATCTGCTTATAAAGTTGTGCCGCAATAATACCCAATAAGACAGCCCAAATTAAAGTTGCTATATTAAATGCAGGAAGAGTCTGATTAAAGCCAATAATATAAGCAATATGTGCTATCAAAAAAGCGACCAATCCTGCGATAAACTGCTCTTTGGGGAGCATCAAGAAAATATCTCCTGCAAGAGAGAAAATAATGCCTATGCCAAACCAAAGTGCGATATCTTGAAAACCTGTAGATACAAAAAGAAAAATGAATAAAAAAATCATCGTCACTGGTTTCAAAAAATACTCTAGCTTTTTCCATCCCTTATAAACTGCGTACCAATCTAAAAGAGCAGATAAAAAAATAAAGCTTAATAAAATATTCATTTTTTCTCCTAATCAATATAAACTCAACAACATCTATTGAAGCTTGTCAAAATAGTTTATTGTTAAATTGGCAATAAAACTTTGAAAGTTGTTCCCTGACCTTCCCCCTTACTTTCTGCCCAAATCCGTCCACCTTGGGCTTCTATCAATCCTTCGGCAATAGTCAACCCAATGCCCATGCCTCCATAACGCCGCACAGTATGCGCCTCAACTTGATAAAACTTATCGAAGATTTTTTCTAACTCCGCTTCAGGAATTCCAATCCCTTCATCTTTTACCCAACACAAAGCCGCATCATTTTTTTCAACTACACCTAGTATTATCTTTGTTTTTTCAGGAGAAAAACGTACCGCATTATGCAAAAGATTTACAATTGCCGCACTGAATTTTTTATCACTTGGATTCAAGTCGTAAGTGCAACAGGTTGATATCCGAAGAATACCTCATAAGGTGTCTTGAAATCAAGGCATTTTCGCGGACGTAAATTCAGT
>Ga0209042_1002896_pt1 | contig 10697 bp, 10 predicted proteins | sample SaaInlV_200m_DNA_6_FD_184649 | JGI IMG/M metagenome (GOLD analysis project Ga0209042, IMG submission 184649) | Marine microbial communities from expanding oxygen minimum zones in the Saanich Inlet - SI037_S2LV_200m_DNA (SPAdes) (version 2) | ecosystem: Environmental > Aquatic > Marine >...
TCAATTTTTTTAAATTTTTAAATATTTTACCTTTGAATCTTCTTCACATGATTTTATTACACTTTCTTCATCCAAATCAAGGAGCTTTGAATGTGTTTCAAGTATCGCGCGAATCCCCATATTAAGCTTTATGCGCTGACGTTTAAGTTCCATAATTTCATCCTGGAGTTCAGCCAGCTTTGTATGGGCATTGATTAAGATTTTTTCAGCTTTAACCTCAGCTTCAGCATTAATCATCTCAGCAGATTTTCGTGCATTATTTTTCATTTCCTCTATCACTTTCTGGGAATTGAGCATAACACGCTTAAAATTTTCTTCTCGGCTTTTATAACCTTTGTTTTCTTTCTCAAGTATGCTTATTTCTTTCTCAAGTATGTCTTGTTCACCACGCAATACTCCAAACTCATCAGCAATTTTTTCAAGAAATTCATCAACTTCACTGATATCAAACCCTCTAAACCTTGTTGTAAAACGTTTTTGTTGAATATCAAGAGATGTTATTTTCATTGTTTTCCTGCCTTTCAAAATATTTTACACAAGCCTTTGAGCCAATGTGCTTAGACTCCCGACAATAAAAATTTGCAAAAATTTAATCCCCAAAACTACAATGATTGGCGCAAAATCAATACCGCTTAATGTAACAGGGAGTTTTGAACGAATCTGGTAAAGAACAGGCTCCGTAGCATCATGAATAAATCGTACTATTGGATTATAAGGATCAGGACTTACCCAGGATAAGATTGCCCTGGCAATAATTATCCAGAAATAAAACTCAAGAACATAATTTAAAAGAACTGCAACAGCAGTTATAAAATGGCTGATAACAAACATATTTAAAAAGCCTTGCTATATATCATACTTGATAGATCGTAAAATTGAACTTGATGAGTCAGTAAAAAATATTATCTTATTATAATACACTATCATAATTGAATATTTCCTATAAAATAAAGTACATCTTATGGATTAAGTCAAGATTTTTTACTTAAAACGATTAATATCATACAGAAATCACGAAAGATTTTACATATAAAACCCAAAATACTATGTCCTTCTGAAAATCAACGAATTGTATTTCATCATTTTTTTTGATACTTAAAAATATTAGTACTTCTGTATGAACTATTTATTTGCTTATTATATGAAAAATAAAAATTGGGGAGTTAATATTGACTAATAATAAAAAAACAATCGGTTTTATAGGGGCAGGCAATATGGGCGAGGCAATAATAGGGGCACTTATCAATTCAAAGGTTGCCGACCCGGCCAAAATAATTGCAAGTGACATTAATAATGAAAGATTGGAAAGCCTTAAAGGAACTTATGGCATCAATATTACTCATGACAACTTGGAGCTTTATTCTATATGTGATATTATTATCCTGTCAGTTAAACCGCAACATATGGATGAGATTCTTTCACAGATAACCCTCCGGGAAGACTTTAGCAGACCTTCAAAACACCGCCTTATCATCTCTATAGCCGCCGGAATCACTACAAAAAAAATTGAAACCATTCTTTATAATACCCTTGATGATAAAAAATATGAGGAGAAGCTCCCGATAATTCGCGTAATGCCTAATACACCGGCCCTGGTTCTGGCCGGCATGTCAGGTATGAGCCCAAACAGGCATGCTTCTGATGATGACATAAGGGTAACAAAAACGATATTAGAAGCAATGGGGAGTGTTGTTGAATTGGGAGAAGAACATATGGATGCAGTAACCGCCCTTTCAGGCTCCGGTCCGGCTTATATTTTTTATCTCGCTGAATCAATGATAGATGCAGGGATAAAAATAGGCCTTGATCCTGACAAAGCGGTTACATTGACCATGAAGACCATGAAAGGTGCAATCAAACTAATGGAAGAAACAGAAGACTCTCCGGAAACATTACGGAAAAAAGTAGCGTCTCCGGGCGGTACAACAGAAGCAGCATTTAAGGTTCTTGAAAAGAACAGTGTAAAGGAGAATTTTATAGAAGCAATAGGCGCTGCTGCTGCACGTTCAAAAGAGCTCAGCGGTTAATATGGATGGCGTCGTAAAAAGTCTCCATCTACTGCGTTATAGCGATTGATCAGAAGTTCGACATACTACATGTATGCCTTCACTCCTGATCAATCGCTATGCCTTGTATATGAAGATTTCTACTTAGACATCGTTAGTACTTTTTACGAGTTTATCAATATGGAATTAAGTGAAAAACTAATAAAGGTTTTGAATCAATATAATTATAAAAAGAATATGCTTTTTATAATTATATTGTTACGATTTTTTAATGTAATAATTTGTATATAAGTATAGAAAGTTTTTATGAAAATCGATATATCCTGTTTAAGACATTTACTTAAGAATGCATCTCTTCCGGAAAGACCTCTCGGATTTTCTTTTCAGCAAACCAGCGTATCCTTTCTTCTGTTTGATAAGAAAGAACTTCACCTACTTGCTATATTGAAAGCCGATAATAAAGGATATCCATGGAGAAACCAGGTGGCTCTGCCGGGTGGCCATGTTGATGAGGCGGACAAAAGTAACATTGATGCTGCTCGCCGTGAAATGGAAGAAGAGGTAAATATTTCCAGGAACAATGTCGAATTTATTGGTTCACTTGGGCACTTTCAAACACTAAACAATAAGGATATTGAAGTTTTTGTTGGAATATGGAACGGTGAAGGAAATATCCGTTTTGAAACAGCAGAAATATCAAAAGTTCTTGAAATACCTTTAAACAGCTTAATAAAAATCCATATTGAAAGCAATTTTCATGGCAGACTACCTGATGTCATGGAATTGGTTTATCCATTTGAAGATGTTGTTATCTGGGGAGTGACAGCTAAAATGGTCCACTTTTTTATCGAGCTTTTATATCCTTATATTGAAAATAAAGGCGAATAATATTAATGGCTTCGCAAAAAGTCCAATATCTTCGTTGCGCTGCATCCCTCGTCGCTGCGACGTACTATAAGTACACCTCATTCCTCGGGATTTGCGTCGCCTTGATCTTGAACTTTTTACTTTGCCATCCTCAATAACCTAGTAGATGGTGACTTTTTACGACGCCATCAAATTTGCCTGTCCTGATACTTTTTAATATACCGCCTTACAATTCTAAGAGCACAAGAAATGATAAGCAGACCGCTCATAACCAGCATAATGGTTGGCGGCCATAAAAAGTCACTATAATCCACATTTTCTTTTGCAACCGTAACTCCCTGAACCCCGAAAAGGAAAACAAAAAACATAAATACTATCATGAAATAATGAGAATAATCCGAATCATACCATGGAATCATTTCTTTTCTATGTACAGATTTCTGATCAAGACGCATATAATATAATTCCTAATGTCCCCATATTTCCTATTGAACAGCCGGAGTTCTTCTATAGCCCTTAAGGTTGATGAACTCGTAATAAGTATATTCGATGGCTAAGTAAAAATTTTCATATACAAGACATAGCGGTTGGTCAGGCGTGAAGGCATACATGTAGTATGTCGAGCGTCTGACCAACCGCTATAACGCAGTAGATGGAGACTTTTTACGACGCCATCAAGGTTAATGTGCGTCAGCCCAGTTTTGCCCTGAAGCTAAATTAACTTTCAGGGGAACCTTCAGATCCCAGACACCTTCCATTGTCTTTTCAACAAGATCCATAACTATATCAACCTCTTCCGGAGGAGACTCAAACACTATTTCATCATGCACTGAAAGAAGCATCGCCGATTTAAGCCCTTCTTTCCTGAAGGCAAGATCCACGTTTATCATTGCAATTTTTATCAAATCGGCTGCAGTACCCTGAATAGGTGTATTAACTGCTGTTCGTTCAGCAAACATTCTCACATTCCTGTTTGAGCTTTTAATATCTGGAATAGGACGTTTCCTGCCCAGAAGTGTGCTCGCTGTTCCGGTTTTTCTTGCTTCTTCAATTGCATGATCGATAAACAGTTTTACCTTATTGTATCTTTTAAAGTATCCATCAATATAGTTTTTGGCCATTTTCTGGCTTATATCCAGTTCTTTTGAAAGGCCGAACGGACTCATACCGTATATAATACCAAAATTTATCACCTTAGCCTGTCTTCTCATATCAGGTGTAATAAATGAAGGAAATTCCTGAAAAACCTCGGCAGCCGTACGTGTATGAATATCCTCATCCTTTATAAAAGCATCCTTTAAAATTTCATCATCAGAATAGTGGGCAAGAATCCTCAGTTCAATCTGTGAATAATCGGCCGCTATTAGTGTCCATCCGCTCCTTGGAATAAATGCTTTCCGGATCTCTCTGCCTTCATCAGTGCGTATTGGAATATTCTGCAGATTCGGCTTGGAGCTGCTCAGCCGGCCTGTAGCCGTAATAGTCTGGTTAAATGAAGTATGAATTCGCCCTGTCTCCTGATGAACAAGATCAGACAACGCATCTGTGTATGTTGATTTAAGTTTTGCAAGGGTCCTCTGCCTCAAAATCAGAGCCGGTAGTTCATGCATTGTGGAAAGTATTTTTAAAACATCAACATCAGTGGAATAACCTGTCTTTTTTTTTGTTTTTTTCTGTACCGGAAGTTTGAGCTTTTCAAAGAGAATACTGCCAAGTTGTTGTGATGATTTGATATTAAATTCTTCACCGGCAAGAGAATATACTTCATTCTCAATCCTTTCAAGTTCATGCTCAAAAGACTTAGAAAGGTCGTAAAGCTTTTCCCTGTCTACTTTTATACCATTTAGCTCCATATTTGTAAGAACACTTATAAGGGGCATTTCAATATTTTCAAATAGTTCATAAAACCCTTTTTCCTTAAGCAGGCCAGATAACAGTTTGAATGCCATGAATGTCAGGTCTGCATCCTCACAAGCATAAGGCACAGCCTTTTCAATAGGAACCTTGGCAAAGGAGGACAGTTTTTTTCCTTTGGCTGTATCCGATTTAATGGCTTCTTCATAGGAAATCATCTGATGACTGAAATTGTCCAACGCGATCTGATCAAGGCTGTGGCCCCGTCTTGACGGATTGATCAGATATGAGGCTATCATTGTATCAAACGCTACTCCTTTAAGGTTGATTCCGCTTCTATTTAGAACAATCCAGTCATATTTGATATTCTGGCCGACTTTTTTTATATCCGGGTTTTCAAGAATCGGTCGAAGAGCAGATAATACTGTTTCCATATCAAGCTGTTCAGGAGCATCAGGATAATCATGACCAACCGGGATATAAAAGGCTTCATCTTGAATAAAGGAAAAAGAAAGCCCCACAAGATCGGCATGCATGGGGTTTTTCCCGGTAGTTTCAGTATCTAATGCAAAAATCTCTGAATTTTCGAGCCTGTTTACAAGTTCTGAAAACGTTCCCAGATCAAGTACAGGACTGTATTTCTTTTTGGAAAGATCGGTCTCCTTTTTAAAGGCCTGCTGAAATTTTCTAAATTCCAGTTCTTTAAAAAGATCTGAAAGTAAATTATTGTCCGGATTTTTAAGCCTGAACAATTCAGAGTCAAAGGCAACAGGGGTATTTGTATCTATAGTAACAAGACGTTTGCTTAAAAAAGCCTGATCTTTGTGTTTTGTGAGATTTTCATGCTGCTTTTTCTTGGTAATTTTGTCCAACTGTTCATAAAGGCTTTCAAGGTTTCCATAATTATTAATCAAATCAGATGCGGTTTTCGGACCAATACCTGGTACACCGGGGACATTGTCAGACTTATCCCCTGTAAGTCCCATTACATCTATTACCTGACCAACTTCAACACCTGTTTTTTCTTTTACATAACCCTTATCTATAATGATATCCTTCATGGGATCCCATATTATGGACCTGTCCGACACAAGCTGCATAAAGTCCTTATCACCTGTAACCATAATAACAAAAAAACCTTCTTCTTCGGCAAGCCGGGCAAGCGTTCCGATAAGATCGTCAGCTTCAAATCCCTCCTTTTCAATCACCGGGATGTTAAAACCTTTTGTAACCTTCTTTATATAAGGGAGCTGAACAACAAGATCTTCCGGCATAGGGGGACGATTAGCCTTATACTCACCATACATTTTATGCCTGAAAGTCGGTCCTTTGGCATCAAAAAGCATAACTGCATACTCAGGCTTTTTATCCTCTATAAGCTTGTTAAGTATATTGGTAAAGCCAAAGATTGCATTTGTAGGCTCCCCTTTCGAATTGGAAAGCCCTCTTATTGCGTGATATGCACGGTAAATATAAGCGCTTCCATCTATAAGATATAATGTTTTTTCCATTTATAATCCAATATCCTCTGAAACTTCCTCCATGGCCTCAAGACTGAGAGCAATAAAGTCGTTTAGATTAAGGCCGATTTTTTCGCATTCCATTATTCTTTCACGACTGACTGCACGTGCAAAATGTTTTGTTTTCATTCTTTTTGTAACCGATTTGACCTTAACGCCTGCAACTTTCTTATCAGGATATACAAGAGTGGTTGCCACAATCATACCGGTTATGGTTTCCGCACATGTAAGGGCATGTTCAAAAAGCGTCGAACGCACTAATCCCAAACCTTCGGCATTGTGCATTCTTATTACATCAATAATTTCTGATGAAACCCCTTTTTCTTCAAGTATATTTGCCGTTTCAGCCCCGTGTCTGGAAGGATCTTCATTTGTCAGCTCATAATCAAGATCGTGTAAAAGCCCTGCAAGGCCCCATATCTCAGGATCTTCTCCGAATTTTTCGGCTATCCTGCACATTATTGCCTCGGAAGCCAGCGAGTGGGATATCATTTTTCCATTCTTAAGATAATCTCTTAAAAGCAATATCGCTTCTTCTCGAGTTATTCCCGGATTTGAACTGGTTGACACATTGTGCCCCTTTCGCTATTTTATTTAGTTAATGGCTTGCAGAAATGCAGATCAAGATTATTTTATTTAATAATTTGTCCGTAACATCATCACGGATATCATGAATAATTATAAACAACAAGACTGCCATTGGAGTATTTTATGAAAACCGGAAACATCATTAATCAAGATGATAAAATCAAGGAACTCCTTGAAAATAATAAAACGATAGCCATTCTTGGACTAAGCCCCAAACCTGAAAGAGATTCCTATAAAGTAGCTAAATATCTCCAGGAGAAAGGGTACAGGGTTATTCCTGTTCGACCCGGTCAAAAGGAGATTCTTGGTGAAAAAGCATATGCATCTCTTGATGATATCGACGAACCGATCGATATTGTAAATGTTTTCAGAAGATCGGAGCTTGTCATACCCCATGCCGAAGAAACTGTCAGCAAAAACCCAAAGCCGAAAGCTTTCTGGATGCAGCTTAATATTGAAAATAAAGAAGCTGCAGACCTTCTGAAATCAAAAGGCTTAGATGTAGTAATGAATAAATGTATAAAGGTAGAGCATGGCCGACTACTCGGGTAAATTATCATACAGAGAAAAAAGACTGAGGGCAAAAGAGGAAAGCTGTCATTGCTGCAGGATGAAAAGAACATTCAACTGGCCATGCAGGTGCGGATTTAACATCTGTCAGGAATGTCTCGAGGAAAATTTCTGGGGGATGTCCTGCAACGGTATTACATGGCAATGCCCGGACTGCGGTGTACACAATGGCCTTGGCAACCAATAGAAGCGAGACCTTTGCATAACATCCCTTTTTACCCGATTTCTGTGTCAGGCTCAAAGTTTAATCCTCGAAATACTCAATGTATTCCTGCGGTTAAAATCTTCGCCTTTCTTGAACTCGAACAAAAATGAATATTCTGCAGAGGTCTCGAAGGCTTTACTTTTCAACTTTTTTTCTGAAGTTTTGAAGATAGATATTTCGAAAGGCTGTGTAAGGATCAATTGATGCCTTTTTAAGTGATTCATAGTCCCCTATCTTGAAAGATACTGAGTTGACCATATCGAGGGCAGTAATTCCGGCTGATGCTTCGGTCGGGTCAACATAACTGACGGGACTAAGCAATTTATCTCCTATCATTCCTACTGAGTTGCGGAGGGTTGATGGCCCTAAAACCGGCCATACAATATAAAAACCTTCACCAATCCCGTATGTTGCAAAAGTCTGACCAAAACTTTCACTATCAGGAGCCTTGAGTTTGGGGTATTTGCTCGCAGGATCACCGATTCCCAGAACACCAATCGAACTGTTTACAAGAAATCTCGCAAATTCTCTTTCCGCAGCATTACCCTTACCCTGTAAAACACAGTTAACAAATCTTAGAGGAGTTGTAAGATTGCGAAAGAAGTTTTTTATACCTCTTCTAAAAAACGTAGGTGTCGCAGCCTTGTATCCTTTTGAAATAGGCTTCATGGCCCAATAGTAAAGTTTGTCATTAATGTGGAACATGACCTTGTTCCAATAATATAGAGGATCTGAAATTTGATCGGCTTCTTCTTCAAATTCATCTTCAAGCAATCCGAAATCATCATTTAAATCGTCTTCATCATCGCTGATCACGGCCTCATTTTGACTCAATGATGAGCCTGACATATAACCGGATGAAGAGGATTCAGGCCTATGAGCACATCCACTTGAAAAAAGTAAAATTAAAAACAAAAAAGCTAAAAAACCTTGGAATAATTTCTTTTTCATACCATCCACCGAAAATTTAAACAGATCAAATCTGAAACTTAACATATTATAAAGATAATAGCTTATATATCAAATTAAGGAAAACATTGAAATAATAAAAATAAATTAAATTACAAAATTGAGTAAAGTAAGAAATTGATATATTTTTAATTTACATTAAATTAAATTGATAACTATTTCATTACAAAATCATGACCACACTAAGGCTTGAGAAAATCTCCAATGATTATCCTATTGCGAGGTTTTTTTGCCGGTGTTATAGGTTGTTATAAATAGTTAATAAACAGGTAAAAGAAATTACATAATCATATCACTTTGAAATATAACTACATTAAGGTTATAAATCATGAATATCCGTGAACAGATTAAATTCTTTATGGAACCAAAAACTATTGCCTTAATTGGGGTTCCTAGGCGCACAGGAAAATTATCTCTTAATATCCTGGAGAATCTGCTTGAATATGGCTACTCAGGAAAAGTTTATCCGGTGAATCCAGGTACGGATGAGATCTTGAATGTCAAAACATACCCTCACCTGAAAGATATTCCTGACGAAATAGACCTTGCAATAATCGCAACACCCCGTCCAACTGTCCTGGAAATCGTTAAAGATTGTGCGAAAAAGGGAGTAAAAGCGGTTGCGATTTTAACACAGGGTTTTGCGGATTTTGATGAAGAGGGCCGGGAACTTGAGATAGAGATGGTAAAAGTCCTTAAAAATTCAGGGGGGCGTCTCCTGGGCCCAAACACATTAGGCATTGCTAATGCATTTACATATGTAAACACCGCCTTCGCACGAGCCATAGTAACCAGAATCCCTGTAGGGACAATTGCCCAAACCGGATCATTTTTTACAGGTACGCAATACTTCCTCCCATCGGGAAAGGGAATAGATGTCGGTAATTCTGCTGATATCGATTTCTCCGATTGCCTGGAATACTTTGAGGATGACCCTGATATCCGTGTAATCACCTTATATATCGAAGGCATACAAAACGGAAGAAGATTTATGGAAGTAGCAAAAAGGGTATCCAGGAAAAAGCCCATTCTTGCATTAAAAGCGGGACGGAATGAACCCGGAAGCACGGCAGCCTTGTCCCATACTTCACAGTTGGCCGGAAACGATAAAGTTTACAATGCCGTTTTCGGGCAATGCGGAATAATCAGAGTTACAGATGTAGAGGAACAGAATGATCTTGCAAAATCCTTTTCCTGCTTGCCACTTATGAAAGGAAAGGGGTTAGGAATTGTTACCATGAGCGGTTCAGGTGGTGTTCTTTCAGCCGATGCCTGTCAAGATCACGGGTTACATCTGGCAGACCTTTTACCGGAAACAAAAGCGAAAATCCAGAAAATGTCCTTCCCATGGGCAACAATGCAAAACCCAATAGATATCTGGCCTGTTATTTTCAGTAAAACAGGTACAGACCTTTCAAAAAAATATATTGAGGTTTCCAAGATCGTACTGGAAATTGTAGCAGAGGACCCTACAGTTGACGGGATTCTTTTTATTGCAGGTGTTTTCAATAAAAAAGATTATATTGATCCGACAGAGATCGTTACGCATATTGCTGAAAAATATAAAGAAAAACCGATAGTTTGCGTACTGCATGGTAGAAACTACCAAGAGATTACTGAGAAGATGAACGAAACCGGTCGTACAATTGCATTCCCTGGCTATGAACGAGCGGTAAGGGCTCTTGGGAAACTTCGACAATATGCTGAATTTCTGGAAAAGAAATCCTGATAGCTTCGTAAAAAGTATATTCGATGGCTAAGTAAAAATCTTCATATACAAGGCATAGCATTGGGCCAGGTGTGAAGGCATACATGTAGTATGTCGAACATCTGGCCAAATGCTATAACGCAGTATATGGAGACTTTTTACGACGCCATCAAATTTAAAACCCGGGGTAGTGGTTATTACATTATTATATTTTCTATCTGTTTTAAACTTGTTATGTGAAAATCTGCAGTAAGCGATTGATTGTTATAGGCAACAAGGGGTACTCCTGCTTTTTTTGCAGATAATTCGTCAAGCTCCGAGTCTCCGATATATATAGCCTGGGTAGAACCGATATTAAAATATTTCAGAACTTTAAGTAGTGGTTCGGGATGAGGTTTGGGCATTTTTAC
>Ga0209042_1002897_pt1 | contig 10692 bp, 3 predicted proteins | sample SaaInlV_200m_DNA_6_FD_184649 | JGI IMG/M metagenome (GOLD analysis project Ga0209042, IMG submission 184649) | Marine microbial communities from expanding oxygen minimum zones in the Saanich Inlet - SI037_S2LV_200m_DNA (SPAdes) (version 2) | ecosystem: Environmental > Aquatic > Marine >...
GGAAGCACTGTCCGGCGGGGCAACCGTGCCCTCGTCCACACCGATTGTGGTGTCGGGTGAAGAGCACACGATGCTGGACGGCATCGAGTACCTGGACAAGCTGGGGGCGAACTTCCTGACGGTGGAGGTGTGGAACGCGGACCGGACGGTTCAGTACGATGGTCCGTTGGAGTCGGCGGTGACGCAGGACTTCACCTTCATCGACGGGGACGAGACGACTCCGCTCGGCATCCTGCTGACGAGCACGAGCGCGATTGCCGAGGGGCAGACGGTGCTCGTGGACTACTCGCACGACGAAAACTTCACCGTCGAGTACCTGTCGAACGCGGTCGTTCGGGTGGTGCAGGACAACATCGACGAGGACTCCCACATCACGGCGGACGCCATCGCCAAGTGGGCTCTCCCCATCCCCGTGGACATCAATGCCACGGTGGTCCTGCGCCCCAACGCCAACTCCGGCACGGTCGACGGCAGCATTCGGACTGCTCTCGCTCGGCTGTTCGGGTCGTTCACGTTGGGGTTGCCGGTGCGGCAGTCGGACATCATCCGGGTCATCGACGCGGTGACGGACGTGGACTACGTCGTCACGCCGCTCACCAAGATGGCGCGGGGCGACGATGCAACGGTCGTTCGCGAGACGGTGCTCACCGACTCGGAGAGCGACTCCACGCTCATCACCGCCTGGTCGACCGCCACCGTCTCGACCTACCTGATCGGGACGAACATCGCTCTCGACTCGGCGACGACGGACGCAGGCGGTCCCATCAACGAGTTCCGTGGGGTCTTCCAGGACGAGGTGCGGCTGACCCACCACGAGACCCCGCCCAACATCAACGGGTTCCCGCTGCGGGTGTCGGCTGGGGCGGCGTTCATCATTGGGGCAGACGGGCTCGTCATCCCCGGGTACAGCGACGACGTGACCATCGAAGCGCGGTACAGCTCGCTGCCTGCGGACCCCGATGAGAAGGCGGCGGAGATCCTGCGGCTTCGGAAGGAGCTGACGGCGAACCGGGCGCTGGTGACGTTCACGCCTGGCGGCGACATCGAGGACAACCCGGTGCTGCACGACTACGCGATCACCTACGTGGTCGATACCGACACCGAGGTCAAGAACATCGACCCCGGACCCATCGAGTACCTGACGGTGGGCAACCTGAACTTCGTGTATGACGAGGCGACCTGATGGCGGACAAGCCCGCTGACAAGACGCTGCTCCCGACTCTGCTCACGCAGAACCCCTCGATGCCGGGGAAGGCGGGACAGGACCGTATCACGACGCGGCGCGAGCAGGTCGACAGCATCATGGGGGTCTTCCTCCAGTTGCTCCCGTCGAACTACGTCGCCCAGGTGCAGGGTCCGTTCTACACCATCCAGTTCCAGGCAGCCGCCGAGGCTATCGCCGACTTCCAGCTCGCCGCACAGGAGACCTATTCGGACTCCGACTACGACTTCATGCGCGGCGAGTTCCTGTACCAGTTGCTCGGCGCCCTCGTGTTCCCAGACGCCCAGACGGACGGCTACCCCGATCTCAAGGGCGACCTGACGTACCGCGAGTTCCTCCGCCGCATGGTGCTCCTGCTGCTGCAAGGAGCGGTGCAGGACTCCATCGAAGGCGGGTTGGCGCTGCTGTCCGACGCCACGTTCACGGTCATCGACAAGGCGCTGGCTGCTCGGGACACGACGAAGAAGGTCTACAACCCCGAGTTGGGCGTCTGGGAGACGCCGCCTGGTTCGGCGTGGGGGCTGGACGACCAATTCGAGTTCGAGGTCAACGTCTCGTACACGGACCCTGTCTCGGGTGAGGAGCGGTTCCCCGAAGAGCCCTTCGTGCTCGTCGAGAACGTCCGCATCGTGATGCGGGCGCTCAAGCCGGCGCACACGATCTACGAGTACCGGCACCTCTTCACCGAAGCCTTCGACGGGCTGTTCGACGAGTCGACGCCCTCGTGGGACATCTCGAATTACTACTATGCCGACCTTCGCAAGTTCTGCTGCGGCGCCAAGAACGTCACGGGCACGGCAGGCATCACCTGGACCGACCGCACGCTGTTCAGCGACACGAGCCGCGAGTTCGACCAGATCAGCCTCGGCGCCGAACTGGTCGTCACGTCCGGCGTGAACGCAGCGGACAAGTTCCGCGTCGCCGACCTTCTGACGTTCCCGGTCGGCACCGATGCCACGCCTCGCGCCTACACGACAAGTCCGACTGGGCTGGTGGGCGAAGCTACGGTCACTGGCAGCGTCATCGAAGACAGCCTCCCGATGGGGCTGATCATCAACGACTCGCTCATCGTCCCGAACGTGGGCAGTGTGCGGTTCGCTGCGGGCGCCTTCTTCATCCAGGTGGGGGACGAGCTTCTCACCCCGGTCGCCGTGGCTGCTTTCAGTCCGAACCCCGTGGGCGTCGAGTATCTGACGCTTGCCGCACCCCGCATCGGGATGCTCCGGTTCAACAGCACCATCCTGGCGGACAACGCCGGGGAGATGGTGGTCTACCAGGGCGATTGGAGCGTGGCGGTTGAAGGGGAGGTGCTGACCTTCTCGGCGGGACCGAACGCGGGGTCGTACCGGCTCAAGTCGGTGTTGGGCAACACGGGTGGACCCGTGGGTGCCTCGGGTGCGGGGGAACGAGTACAGGTCGCCCAGTGTCTTCTCCGCCTCGACCGGCGAATGGGGGAGGCAGCGACCGGGCAGTCGTACACGGTGGTCGTCGACCGCCTTGGCGTCCAGGAGTTCCGGACCGTCACAGCGGAAGACGTGACGGTCTACTTCACGGGCGCCGGACCCGCTCTGGACACGTTCCCCACGGCTCGCGGACCGCTCGTGAAGGGCTGGGGGGATGCGACTCCGGCGTCGGAGCAGGACGTCGTGGTTCGGGTCAACGGCGCCCCGGTCACGGTGTCCTCGGTCAACCCGTACATCGGCACGGTCACGCTGGCGGTGCCCTTGGCTCTGCCCCAGACGGACGTGGTCGTCGACTACAAGTGGTTCAAGGCGCCAGTCATGGAGCTGGCGGGGCTGAACACCGAAGGGCTCGTGCTCAACAAGTGGGACTGCACGCACGGGCACCACTTCCCGCCGGCACACGGGGACGAAGTCCAGGCGATGCCGGGCTTCCCCAAGGGAGCAGTGGACATCCATCGCTTCCCGATGAACATCGCCCTCGGACCGATCGACCGCTTCGAGCCCCTCTACATCGGACACCGCTACATCGGGTTCGAGCGGGCGTACTCTGCCTTGGTCAACAGCCCGACCACCTTGCTGCTCAACCAGGCGCCCGGTCGCGCATCCGTGCCTGGCTTCGAGCGGACCGTAGTGGGGTCGTACGGGGCTTACGAGGGGTTGGTGCAGCCCACGGCAGCCTCTCCCGCCTGGGCGCTTGGGGGGGTCAACTACGGCGGCGTGGACCACAACGATGAGACCGGGCTCGACCTGGGCACGTTCACGGTCATCGACGCCCTGGTAGGGAACCCTGGTCCCAACGCCACGTCCACGGTCTACCATCGCGGGCTCGACCTGTCGTTCCCGTCGAGTGTCTCTATCGTCGCCCGGTTCCAGACGTCTCCCGTGCTGTTCGACAGCTCCTATGCCTCGCCGACCCCGGCTCCGACCGGGCTCGCAGCGGCACCCGTAGCGGAGGGGGTGTTCACGGGCATCGGGTTCGGTACGCACGACAACCGCTACCTGTACTTCTGCGGCATCCTGGTCGTGAACGGCGTCGAACACGTCGGGTTGCTGCTCGACCCGAAGCGGCTGCACGAGTTCGCGTCGTGGGAGATTGGACCCACGGCGGTCTTGACGGCGTCGTCGCAGACGCGGGGCTCGTTCCCGAGTGCGTCGGTTCCGACTGGGTTCACGGTGGGCTCGCGGTTCCAGCAGTACACAGGCACCCAGGTGGGCGTCTACACGGCGACCGCGGTGACTGCCCAGACGGATGGCACGACGACGGTGGACTTCACGCCGGCTCTGCCTGTGCCGTGGGATCTCTGGGGCAACAAGTTCCCTGAGATGGTGTTCGAGACCCTGGTGAGCGACAACCCGTTCACGTACCGGCTCGACATCGACACCTCTGAGCAGATCGCCGAGCTTCGTATCGCCGGGGGGACCACGGGGATTGCCGCGACCATCACGGCGAACGTGCCCGCCCTGCCGTCCGAAGGCGAGACGTCCCTCAACCTCCCACGGCAGATCGTGGGGCAGGTGTTCTGGGGCTCGATGAGTTGCCTGGCAGCTTCGCGGGCGACCTGGTCGTTCATGCGCTACGGGCAGACGCCTGACCAGGTGTTCCTGACCGGGCACTGGATCACCAATGCCACCAACATGGGGGTGTTGCCAGACGACAACACGGTCGGGGATGGCGGCCCGTGGTGGCCGACGAAGACCTTTGGGTCCGCCTCTGTCTCCGGCGGCTCCTTGCTGCTCAAGTCGACGTCCCACAGCGACACCTACGACTTGCAGTACGGCTACTCCCGGATCGAGCCCTTCTTCGACCCGGATTCGATCCTCGACGTGGATCTGACGGTTCGAGCGGACACGGTCACGGCGGGTGGGCTCGGCGCCGAGCTGCTGTTGGACGACACGCAGCGGCTCGTGTCTTTCAGCACGCTGCTCGTTCGCGAGAGCCTCACCGCGGACCCCACGCACTTCCGCGATCTCGTGTTCTTGCCCCAGGTGAGTCACGCCGGGCTGTTCGCGCCGACCGAGTTGGGCTGGGCGGCGGAGACGGGGTCGACACTGGAGAGCGTCCAGCAGGGCGCCCAGATGGTGTCGGTGCAGGACGCCACGCACCGGGGTCGGTGGGAGAAGCACCTGGTCTGGGGCGCCGCCGACCCGACGCTCGTCGCTGAGGACGAGGGGCGCATCTTCGAGGCGCGTCTTGAAGTCACGGCACGGACGACGAACGCGGCGGGCGACTCCGGCATCGTGTTCGGCGGGCAGATGCAGGGGACGGGGGCTCCGTTCGCTGTCGTCCAGGTCGAGCTTGCCGGTGCGGTGGGTGCCGAAGAGGTGCGGCTCCGCACGGCGACGGGGGCGCCGGTCCAGACGTACGTCTACAACTGGGCTGGGGCAGCGCATACCTACCGGGTGGTCGCCGACCGTGACGCGAACACGGTGACGTTGCTCATCGACGACGTGGTGCAGGCGCCGGCTGTCGCCTTCGTCCCGTTCGTCGGTGGCGTGAACAAGACGCAGTCCTTCTTCGGCTGCACCGGGCGAGACGCGGCGGACATCTACGACAACTCGCTGACGGCGACGGTCGAATGGCACTGGTTCCACGCCCACGCCCAGGCGCCGACAGACTTGAAGCGGACGGTCGGTGTGCTGCGGGGGATGCAGCCCGACCTGGACCCGACCGACATCAACAGCTACGAGATCCCCCGCGACGACGCCTCGACGGCGCCCAACTCGTGGCAGACCGGACCGAGCATCCAGTGGCTCGACTGGCGGTCGGATGTCGTGGCTCGGGTGCTTCGCGACCCGGGCTGGGGTGTCACGGTCTTCCTCCCGGCTCTGGGTGTGCCCCCGTTCTACCAGGCGGAGGACGGCACGGCAGGCAAGGGCTTCATCACAGAGTCGTCGGAGCCTTCGGCTGGCTGGATCAACGTCGAGTACCGGGAGTTGCCCCCGACGTTGGGTGGCAGCCTGGGTCTCATCGCGTTCGGCAGCTTCGACACGGGCGAGATCACCCAGTCTCGTTGGGACTTCGTGCGCTATCGCCTCAGCCGGCACCCGACCGAGGACCGCATCGCCCCCGAGCACATGGTGCTCAACCAGTTCAACGTGATGGTTTCGGGCGAGTTGGCGCTGGACACGTCGCTGGAGACGGTCATCGTGCAGTCGATGGACCTGACCCGGCTGACGCTGCTGCCGACCCACCTGTACGCGGAGAGCGTCTACAAGGTCATCGACGGGTCGACCATCTGGACGAGCGAGGACTGGACGTTCGACACGACGTCCCAGTTGCTCTCGCTCCTGCCCGACCCGCTGACTGGGGTGCAGCGGCAGTTCTCGTCCGAGCACGCCAACCTGACGGTGATGTTCATCCCGGGGCACCCGGTCACGAATACCTACCTGACGAACCACCCCTTGCTCGACGGGGTCACGATTCTCAACGAGGGGACGCCCCCAGTCCCGAAGAGCCAGGTCGGGACCAGCACGTACGCGACAGGCACCGGCACCATCGTCCACAGCGACCTGCCCGGCACGCACTACGAAGAGCTTGAGTTCATCGAGGTCGACAACGACGGCGAGGAAGGGCTCATCGCGTTCATCTGTGAGGGTGGACCTGGCGAGGGCTTCTCGGGGTTGGACGACACCGAAGGCGAGGACATCTACTCGCTGACGGGTGGTGGCGCCGCCTTGGGTGGTGTCGGCAGCATGGCGAACCACTTCGCCACGGGGGACAAGGTCGGCAAGGCGGTCGGCGCCGAGGTCATCGATCTCTCTGGCACCGTGTTCTGGAACGAGATGAAGTTCCCCGCGAACCCGGACTGGACGCAGAAGGGCGGCACGCCTGGCGGCATCCTGTTCGCTTCGGGTGGCAGCTTCGTCCTCCCCGTGCTCGATGGTGCCGGCGTGGCTATTCCGGGAGCGGTCGTCGCTGCCGGGGGTACTATCGGTCCAGGGAGTGCCGTCCTCTATCCCTCCTACCCGGCAATCGGTCCGGTCGGTGGCGACCAGGGTCGCATCTACAAGCGGACCGACTGGTACATGGTGCTGCGGGGAGTGCTGACCGATGCGTCGGTGCCCACGACCCAGGATTTGGACGAGGACGTGTTCCCGACTCCGACTTGGGATGCAACCCCGCCGAGCGTCCACGACGCGGCGGCAGACCCCAACGTGGATGGCGTGCCGAATGCCCTCGGGTCCGCTGTCGGAGTGATGGTGGACTCAGTCGGTCCCGTGACAACCAACTTGAATTTCATCCCGTCGTAGCGCGGTTTTCCGCCTATGAGGGGGCAAATGTAGACGCAGCGATCCCTGGAGGAGCAGATGGCTCATAGCGAACGAATCCGACGAGCGGGTCAGGAAGTCTCGATGGGCTTGGGGCTCACCTTCATCGACGCCCTGTCTCGGGCGAAGCAGGGCGATCTCATCGTCGAGATGGTGGACACTGAGACGGGCGAGCTTCTCGTCTTCGAGGAGTTCCAGAACATCATCACGCGGGACGCTGGCATCGCGGGGGCTGCGCACTTCGCGGGCACGCTCACCGGCGGGCTCGTGATGCTGGGGGTGGGGACGGGCGCCACGGGTGCTGCCCTGTCACCGGATGCTCCTACGGCTACCCAGCGGAAGCTCAACACCGAGTTGGAGCGCAAGGCGTTCGCGTCGAAGACCTACCGCACGCTGGCAGGCGTGGCGGTGAGCTACATGACGAACATCGTGGACTTCACCACGACGTTCACCGAGCCCGAGGCTGTGGGCGCCCTGAACGAAATGGGGCTGATGGTCACGGCGTCGCCCAACCCGGCGGTCACGAATCCCATCAACAACGGTCCCACCGGCTACGACCCGAGCATCGACGTAGCGGGTCTCGACCTGATGGTGAACTACCTGACGTTCGCCGTTATCAGTAAACCAGCCACGGCGACTTTGGCAATCACTTGGCGGCTGACTTTCTAAGGGATTCTGCCAAGTTGGGCAACCGTCAAATTTCCGGAGCAAACTCTCAGTGACCGCAGCGTTGACACAGCCTCCCACCGAAAGTAAGGTAGTTGACCGAAGCTACCCGAAGGGGGTTGGTATGCGTGAATTGGTCAGGTGCCAAATCTGTGGGGTGGGGCGCCGGCGGTTGGGGAGTCATCTCCAGGCGGCACACGGGCTGACCGCAGATCAGTACCGTTCGCAGTTCCCAGGGAATCCTATCGAGGTTGCAGGTACTAGGCGGCGTTCCGCGGAGTGTCGGGCAAGGCAAGCAGAAGCCGCTCGTCGGCGATGGGAAGACCCCAAGGCTCGGAAGGAGCAATCGAAGCGCCTCAAGGTGGTTGCACCTTGGAAGGGCAAGAATCTTTCGGACGAGCACAAGCAAGCAATTTCGGATGGGGGCACGGGCAAGCCACACGACCTGACCGACGAAAGACGCCAAGAACTAGGAGAACAAGGTCGTCGGGTACTGGCTGAAATCCGAGTGCAACCTGGCTATTCCGCCAAGTTGTCCTCTGCTTTGAAGCGGCGACACTCGCAAAGCAGGATGGGCTTCGCTGACCCCAAAGTCTGGCGTAAAGCCTATGCCTCCAAAGTCCGGAATGGAACTTTGCAAGCGCCCGGTGCCGGGCGTGGGATTACAGGGTTCCGCAAGGGAATCTCCCACTACTGCCGGAGCACGCTGGAAGCAAACTTCGCTCGTATCCTCACGTACGAGGGGATTCCATACGAGTACGAGCCCAAGGTATTCATGTTGCCAGGTGGGGGGCGTTGGACACCCGACTTCCGATTGCTCGCCCCTTTGGGTGACATTCCAAAGGGATGGGTCGAGTTGAAGGGTTGGCGGGGGAAAGACGGTAGTTTCCCTGGCGGTGCTTCTGAGAAGATCAAAGCCTTCGAGCAAATGACGGGAGAATCCGTGTACGTGCTGGTCCAGAGCACCGATCCGTGGCGTGCTTTGCGGGACAAATACTCCTCCGAGGTTCCCTGGGAGAAGCCCCGGTTCAATCTCAGGACGCACCCGAGGGTCTTCGGGAGAAATAGCTGATGGCAGAATCGGACAAGACGCGGCACTACGCCGGGATTCAAGTGGCGCCGACGCCCACGAATCTCCAGGTGCCCAATACGGTGTCGCGGTCTGCCGATACCGGCGACCGGGCGCTCATCGGGGTCATCGCGGAGTCGGGCAAGCCGGTGCTCGATGCCGAGCTGAACCTGTGGCAAGACGCCCAGTGGATGGAGGACTACCTCCTTCGCCGCTGGCACACGCCATCGGGCTGGCTCCGCGGGCGCACCCACCTCGACGCCTACTGCGACTGGACGCTGGAGACCGCTCCGATCGGGCTGACCGACGACTCCGGCGGGACGCTCATCCACGCCGACCGCACGCTGCTGGACTCCATCGTCCTTCCTCGCTTGGAAGCAGTCGTCGCAGGGCACCCGGTCGTCGTCGAGTACGTGAACACGGCGACCGAGGGCTACAACCTCATCGGGCTCACCGCTGCCAAGGTCTACGACGGCACGAGCCCGACCGTGAAGCGGACGGACTTCCTGTTCCTCGAAGTCTGGCGTGCTCCGGTGGCTCCCTCGCCGTGGGCGACCGCGACGGTGCAGGTCGCCGTCAACGCCAGCATCAACGCCGGTGACACCATCACGATCAACGCCCTCCCACTGACAGCAGTGGCGGGCGCCCCCGGTGTCGACCAGTTCCAGATCGGTGCGAACGAGGCGGCGACCGCGCTCAACATCGCGACGGCTCTCAACGCACCCGCCAACTCCTTCGACACCATCCTGACGGCTCGCGCTGTCACGGACATGGTCCTGCTCACAGCCCTCCTGCCGGGCGCAGGGACGGCTCCGGCGTTCACGGGTAACTTCATCACCCTGGCAGTCGCGGTGGCTGTTCCTGGGTCGATGCTGGGCTCTGGTGCCACGTTCACGGGCGGTGCTGACCGCCCGAACAAGCCGGGCACACGGCAGGACCAAATCTATCGTCACGGCAACGTGCAGTCCCCTTCGGCGACGTGGCTCGACGATCAGATGATGGACCCCACCATCGCGGTGGAGAGCAGCCAGCGGCTCCAACTCCAGTACCGTATTCGTTCGACCAGCGACGCCGAGGCGGTCAACTACAAGACGCACCCGGACGGCTTCTCCTCGATCATCGCAGGCGGTGGTGCTGGGGATGCCGCCATCTACGCCCAGGGCAACCGATCGGGTCCGGTGTATGCGGGTAACCCCGCCGGTGATGCTGTGTCGTACCCGTTCGTACCGGCAGATGGGGCGAGCACCTGGCTCCAGACATCGGCGGCTGCGTTCGGCTGGGAAGATGACGGGCTGTTCGTGGCGGGCGACGGGTCGGAGTTGTCCGCCCAGATGCTCGGCGCCATCGACGGGTTCGTGTACGCGATCCCCATTGGCTTCGTCCACCGGCACAACAACGCGAGCGACCCCCTGGCAGCCGTCCAGGGGTTCGACCCGCCGAACAACACGAACGCGGCGCCGGTCTACGACCACGCGGGCTACGCTGGCGTCGTGGGTGCGGTTGGTGCGGGTCTGTCGGACCGCCCGGACGAGCACTTCTGCAACGTCATCACGCAGGAGAACATCCTCGACCTGCGGCGCCACGTTGTCCCGCAGGGCGTCGACCTGGCTGCGGAGTTGAAGTACCAGGTGCAGAGCCTTATGGACGGCAGCCTGCGCACCTGGTCGGTGGACACCGCGAGCAAGCAGACCCTCGGCAACGCCTCGGGCGATGTCTCGACCCGCTTCCTCGTCTGCAACGAGATCGGGCGGACGATCGCGCAGGGTGGGGCGGCTCCCGGTTCGGGCGAGAGCACGAACAAGGGTGAACTGATTCGCAGCTACGACCACATCGCTCGTCGCTTCGGCGACCAGCCGGTCGTGGAGCGGGTGGTCATCGCCTACTGGCCGGGCGACCGCGACGGCGTTGCGGTCCTTCCGGGCACGAACAACCCGGGCAAGTACGTCGTCAAGGCGGGTGGCGTCACGATGACGACCACCTGGTACGAGGGGGACGTCCTCAAC
>Ga0209042_1002903_pt1 | contig 10676 bp, 9 predicted proteins | sample SaaInlV_200m_DNA_6_FD_184649 | JGI IMG/M metagenome (GOLD analysis project Ga0209042, IMG submission 184649) | Marine microbial communities from expanding oxygen minimum zones in the Saanich Inlet - SI037_S2LV_200m_DNA (SPAdes) (version 2) | ecosystem: Environmental > Aquatic > Marine >...
GATCGATTTGAGCGAGCATGGCGTCGTGCCACTCGTCGGGTATCGCTATGCGTGAGATCGCCATGCGGAGCTGTTCGGCAAGAAGTTCCTCGCGAAGGTAGCGCTTCTGGGGACATGGGCCCTTCTTCGCCGTGCAGCGATAGTAGTGATGGCCCTTCTGCTTCTCCGAGGTGATCGCCGCGCCGCACTCGGCGCAAGTCAGTAGACCGCGGAAGGGGCGTTTCGCCTCTTTGAGGTACTTGCCGCGGTTTCGGTCGTGCATGATTTCCTGAACACGGTCGAAAACCTGTTTTGAAACAATGGGCTCATGTACGCCTTCGTGAATCTCGCCCTTGTACCTAAAGAGCCCGATGTAGAATGGGTTCGAGAGAAGAACAGGAACCTTGCTTAGAGTAATGGGCTTGCCACTGTGTCCGGTCAGGCCCCAGGAGATGGTGGCACGCCGCAGCTCTGCCGCAGTGTAGTACCCGGTGGCGTACGTCTCGAACGCGCGCCGGACAAGCGGGGCCTTTGCTTCGTCGGGTATGATGCTGCGGGAGCGATGGTCATTTAGGTAACCGATTGGAGCCCAACCGGGAAACTCGCCGCGACGCAATTTCTCTCGTAGGCCGCGCTTCACATTGACCGAAAGTGAATCGACCATGTACTTTGCCTGGCCGAATCCGATGTTGAGCATGAAGCGGCCCTGCGGTGTGTTCTCGAACCAGAAGGTAGGAAAATCGAGCGCCTTTAGTTGCTCTGTATCGAGTGCGTAGATGATACGGCCGCCGTCGACCGAGTTCCTCGCCAAGCGGTCCGGATGCCAGGCTAGAATACCCTCTGCTTTGCCGGCCTCGATATCGTCCATCATGGAGGTGAAGATCGGGCGCCCCGGCTTCCTGGCCGTTTGCGACTCGACAAGCTCAGCCACGACACGGAGGCGTTGCTGTTTCGCGTACTTCCTGAGCTCGGCAAGCTGCGCGTCGATCGACAGGAGCTGATGCCCGTTGTCGTCTGTCGATTTCCTAGCGTAGAGGAAGTACTTCATGTATGGCTCTCTATGAGTGTTGACATCGTGAACACTGTATACATTCTGATTGTTGACATCAAGCACGCAAGTTAACATTGTCAACCTCATGAAGCAGAAAAAAGAGACTATCTTAGGGGTGAGAGTAGAAGCGGACTTGGAAGCACAGATCAAGACTCTCGCAGAAGAAGAGGACAGATCAGTGTCATGGATGATCCGGCACCTGATTCTGGAGGGACTGAAAGCAAAAGAGACTCGCGGGCAGAATGGCTGCGGGAACTGATCAGCAACGAACGGAGGCAAACGAACATGCGCATTATTGGCATAGAGCTCGATTCGAATCTTATGAACTACGTCGTCGCGGAAGGCACCCGAGGTGATTTCGCAGTCAAGTCCGCCAACCGCCTGACGCTCTCGGAGACGCGATCGAGGAGTGCGCTTGTCTCTTTTCAAGATGGCCTGAAGGCACTATTTAACTCCGAATCTCCAGATATCCTCGCGATCAAGGACAAGCCCGAGACAGGCCGAATGCGAGCAGGGTCAGCGGCCCTCAAGATGGAAGCCCTTGCGCTGGCGAATGCGCCTTGTGAAGTAGATTTTGTGTCGGGGGCACGTGTAAATCACGTTGATGAAACGGACGATTCTCTGTACGCCTACCTGCAACCCGCACTGAAGACTGCACTCGCAGCCTTGGAGAGGTCGGAGGAAGGTTGATGGCAGACCCTCCTGACGAAGTCAGTGCGGAACTCGAACGCCTGGATGAGCACTACGACGCGTTTGAGGAGAACAACCGGGGGGCCAACGGCTACCTGTTCTTCGCAACGAATCGTATTACTCAACAGGATGTGGCAATCAAGTTCTACAGTGGAGAACCTGGGCGGGAACATGACGAGCCGAGGCAGCTTGCGACCATAGACTCACCGAACGTGCTACCGATTCTGGATGCTCGGAACGTCTCCGAGGAGTGGGCGTTCTTCATGACGCCACGGTGTAGAGAAGGCGATCTGGATGACGTAATTGGGGCAAGACCATCCATTCATCGAGGACTAGATGTGGCATTGGGGGTGTGTCGTGGGGTGAGTGCTATACACGCGAACGGCATGCTGCACCGGGATCTTAAACCCGCCAATGTTGTGCTCGAAGGCGGCGTGCCACGAATTGCCGATTTCGGAAGTGTTAAAAAGCTGGCGGTTGGATGTCTGGACACAACTGCAACGCGGCACAGCGTATTGTACCGACCGCCGGAGGCTTTCTCCTCGAATCGGTACGATCTAAAAGGAGAAGTGTACCAGCTTGGGCTTGTAACGTATCAGCTCTTGGGTGGGACGCTACACTATGATGGTACCGCCTATATGAACAGATCAGAGGGAAAGCAGTATGCGAAACTGGACAATGACTGTGACCGCAGCATCTTCATCGACAGCGTCATCCGGTCTCGCGCTGAAAAGGGCAAACTGATTGACTGTAGTTCTCTCCCTCCGTGGGTTTCCTCATCGGCACGGCGCATAGTAAGAGCGATGACCAATCCAGATTCTGAAGAACGGATTGGTTCGATTGGCGACGTCGTAGCGGGCCTAACTCAAATCCGTGCAGAGGTAGCCGACTGGGAATGGGACGGGGAGTGTATTGTTGGCCGCACTGCACTTGGGACCATGCAGCTGCGGCCCGCGGCAGACGGACAGTTCGCCCCATATAGATATGGGACGGCAGGCTTCCGCCGCATGCCGCGCATCCCGGCTGGCAGTTTCAGAGAAGTGGTGAGGGGTCTTGGACTATAGCCTTTGTGGGGGGGAGCAGGGCCTCTCGACAAGGGGCACGAACCGCCATCAAGCAAGGGGCGTGGCGGCTCTCGGTGCCGTATTCGGCACGGTGAGCCGCCACAGCGTTTATGGTGGGCGACAGGGACTATATACACACCAGCGGAGCGATTCCTGTTTCTGCAAACAGGCGAAAAGAGTGGCGTTCTCAGAGAATCTGGAAGAGTTGAAGGAATTCCTCCAATTGATCGGCTCGAACCTTGTTCTGACCGGCCCCGTTGATGAGGATGATCCCGCCTTGGCGGGAACCGAAGAAGCGTGCGAGTCTGGGAGTCTGGAAGAGAGGCAGGGGGGAGAATGTTCCCGTCAACACGCTTGCCAAGCCGAAGGCATGGGCGACGGGCGTCGCCTCGGAACCGCGATTCGGACGCAAACCCTTGAAATCTCGTCACTTCCGGTCCATGTGCCGATCCTCGGCACATCCAAGTTCTCTCTCAACAGCGAAAGAAAACGCGCCGTCACTCTCGGTGGCGGCGCGTCAAAAATCAACCGTCGTCGGCTCCCGGTCGTCTGCGTCAGGTTCCCGAAATCGTTCCAATTTCTCGCTCATCAGGCTAAATCGGGCAATTTTTCAAATTGGCGGAGAGGGCGGGATTTGAACCCGCGGTACACCTTTGAGGGCGTACAATGGATTAGCAATCTGGCGCTTTCGACCACTCAGCCACCTCTCCTAAATCGGAGGGGTACGGTACGCCATGCATGGGCGTTCTCGCAAGCGAAATCCACGCGTTGCCCCGGAAGTGAACCCAGAATGAATATCCTTGCCTCGGTTGCCGCTTTGAAGGCAACGTGATGTCCGATTGTCGATTAACGGTTTAACGGCAAGATTGGGGAAACGGATGACCTCCACGGGATCGGCCATACAAGCGCTGGAATACAAGCCCGGCTTTGGAAAGACTCGCGCAAGCTCTTCTTCCATGTGGCGCCCGAGGTGCTCGCCGAGTTGCCGTGGAAGTGAGTACGATTAGCTCCTGAGTTCTACATTATTTGAGTAGATGAGCCATGAAGATCCTGTTCATAGCGGCGAAGATGCACACGATCGAACCGTATGGCATCATGTGTCTGTCGCCCCATCTGAAGGCGGCCGGACACTCCGTGCGTCTGTATGAGGCCGAAGATTCTGCGCTTGTTGACAAGGTTGCTGAATACGAACCGCAGGTGATCGCTTACAGCGTGTGTACGGGGTCAGATCGATACTACATTGCTCTGAACCGATACCTGAAGCAGCACCTCACGTTCGTTTCAGTGTTTGGCGGGCCCCATCCGACCTTCTTTCCGGAAATGATACATGAGGCCGGTGTAGATGCCATCTGTCGAGGGGAAGGGGACCACGCATTCACAGATTTCTGCAACGCTCTCGAGAGCAGCGGGTACCTCGTCCCCGTGGCAAACTTCGCGATCAAGCAGAAGGGCCAGGTTGAACGCTGCCCCCCTCGTCCTCTGATCGAGAATCTTGATGCCCTGCCGTTTCCTGACCGGGACCTCTACTATACGTTCTCGCCTGAGGTCTCCGCGCACCGCGTGCGCTCCTTTCTCGCCGCCAGAGGCTGCCCCTTCAAATGTTCGTACTGCTTCAATCCATCCATGGACGCCCTCTACGAAGGGACGTGGCACAGCCCACGTATTCGATCCGTTGGAAGCCTGGTTGACGAAATTGAGGGAGTGGCCAAGAAACATGCTACAGAGTTCGTTGCATTCAGAGAGAGCATCTTTCCTCTGAAGCTGGCATGGCTTGAGGAGTTTGCCCGGGAGTATCCGGCGCGGGTGGGCGTGCCCTTCTACTGTCACCTTCGACTTGATCTTTTGAACAAAGAAAACGTCGCCCTCCTTGCCAAGGCGGGTTGCCACAGTGTCAACGTCGGCATTGAGACCGGCAATGAAGAGATTCGCAGGACGCTACTTGGCCGCAACATGACGAACGAGACGATGATCAATGCCTGCCGTCTGCTCAGACAGCACGGCATCAAGATTCTGGCCAACAACATGCTGGGTCTGCCTGGCGGAACTCTAGAGAACGATATCGAGACGTTAAAGCTTAACCAGCGATGCAAACCCGACTACGCGCTTGCCATGTTGTGGCAACCCTATCCCGGCACGGGCCTTGCCAAGTACGCGATCGCGAACGGGCACTACAAAGGGGATGGCACTGATCTCGATTTTACGTATTATGATCATTCACATCTCGAATTTAGGAGTGCCAAGGAGAAGAGAAGAATTGAAAACCTGCAGAAGCTATTTGCACCAGCCGTTGCGCTCCCGTCGTTGACGCCACTCGTGAAGCTTATGACGCACCTGCCTTCCAATCCCATCTTCAAGGCGATATTCGGGACGATGTATCTGATCGTTCACCAAACAGACATTTTCCCACACAAGATGACCCTATCGGAGTGGGGCTTGAATCTACGTCACATTGCGAAGGAGGCCTGAAGATGAGAAAGTTGAAATGCGTAGTGTCGATCCTGATTGGATCACTGCTCGGACTTGTTGCGTCATGCTCAACAAGACCGAAGCCGCCGCCCGAACCCGAACCACCCGCGGACAAAGAGGTGACTAGCGCGGAGGAGACTCCTGAGCCACCCAAGAAGCAAGAGGAGCTGCCGGTTAGAAGACCGATGCTCGAGTGAGCGAATGGGACTGACGTATTTGCCCAACAAGACAGGGATTAGTTTCGAATGGCACTTGGATAAGGTGTTGTCTCGTGAAATTGAACACCCAATATCCAACAAGGAATATCCAACTCCCAAGTGCGTGCGACTGGCGAATGTCTTGTCCAATGGCACTCCATTCGCTTCCAACGCTCACTTGGACATTGGATATTCCTTGTTGGCTGTTGGACATTGAAATGAGGTAAGCTCTGCTTATCTCATTGCCATTCAGGACTAGTTCCGATTCGAGCTTGCGAGTGGTCGGCGCCACTATTGCCGCCAGGCTGCGGCAACGTGTGAGCGTGAACGTGTACGAGGAAGATTAGGAAACCAAGCATGTATGGATCTCTCAGGAGCGGTCGTGTGCTCGTCGTGATGGCACTGGCACTGTTGGTGTGCGGAGTCGGCACGGCTGCGACGGCTGAACCGGACCCGTTGGGCTTCCGCGAGTTGACCGCCTTCAAAGGCTGGGCTATCGCCGAGCATACGCAGGAGACCGCGGCCGATGCGGTCGTGTTCTATAAGAATCTTGATATACGTATCGTGCTTGATCCAAGTCAGAGTATCGAATCAAAGCAGATGAGTGCCCCGCCCGGGTGCAGCGCTGTTTATGAGCTCCGCAGGCAAGGTGACATACTCCTCGCCTTGGCCGGCAGCGACTCGGGCCGGATTTTGGCTTGGCGCAGTATCAAGACGGCCGGCGCGAAGTGGGTCGTCAGCCCGCCATTCACCCCGATCAAGTCCAGCCCCGCCAGTCTGGCTATTGACCCCCAGGGACGCATGGTCACGGGTGGCCGTCGCAGTGGGGATATCTTCTATCAGAAGGAACCAGGCGGACCGGTGCAGGCCTTCACGTTCCCGCTGCGCGGGCAGGGAAAGAGCATCAACCGCGTTCAGACCATTGTCGGACCGGGCGGCATCATCTGGCTCTTCGAAGCTCTGATCGGCGGCGCCACGAACTACAAGGGGCTTGAAGGCGCGTTGCGCTTCAAGGACGGCGCCATCACGCATCACAAGCTGGGCATAAACGCGCACGTGGCGACCGCTGTCCCGGTATCGGCTGAGACGATCTTTGTCGGTGTCTATGCCAAGCCGGGGCTATTCATGGATGCGCGCAACGGAACGGTCAAGGGTGAGGGCCCATTCGATCTATCGGCCTTCCGGGATCATGCCGTCTCGAGGTGGAGTCGCGCGAAAGACGGCACCCTTTGGATGGTGACGTTCTCTCATTACTACTCGGCACAGAACAAAGAGGAGAAGGCGCGCAATCTCTTTGGCCAGGTGTGGAAATGGGACGGAAAGGAGCTGACGCTCGTCAAGGATGGTTACGACCGCAAGAAAGCGTTCACCGCCAAGGCAAATCCCGTCGTGGGTCTATCGGAAGACCGGGTTCTGGCCGGCTGTTCATCCGGTGGACTGTTCTACGCGGACAAGACCACGTCAGAATGGGTTGACTGGCGACACGGTCTGCCTGCTGACGACGTATTCCATATCCACTCAGGCGACGCGTTCATTCTCCTGACAGATTCTCAGAAGCGGCATTTCATTGCGACGACCTCTGACCCGTCGAAGATTCCCGCCACGACAGATGCCAGCTTGCCACTCTTGCGGACGGTCGCCGACATTGAGACTGATGCGAACGGCCGGGCTTGGACCATCCTGCCCGGCCAGCCTGCGACTCTGGCTATGTGGGGCACAGACCAGTGGCAGAAGGTTGCGCCGGTCCCCCACACACCAGACGAGATATGGGGCTTTGCGTTTGACTCCAAGAACCGTCCATGGATCTACGGGAATCACCGTACGCCGAAGGTCTGGGTCCTGGATGGCGACACGTGGACGACCTATGAGACCAAGTCACAGGCGTACCAGAAGGAATCAGAGAACCACGATTGGCAACTCGGAATCAATTTCATGCAGAGTTATGCGCGCAGCAAGCCGCTGATCGTGAAGAAGGGCGAGATCTGGCACATTTGCGAGTGGGCACGGATCCACATTCTGCGCAATGGCACGTGGTGGTCAGGCTATCATGAGAAATGCGGGAACGGAGGGTCGTGGGGAGCGGCGCCTTACAGGGGGTCGGATGGAGAGGGCCGGGTTGTCCAGGGCAACAAGGTGATGCGTTTCACGGGGGATGATCTCACGGCGGTGCAGGAGGAGATCCAGAAGCCAAAGCCGCAGCAGTTGACGACTGAGTGCGGGAAGCGGCCGGAGCTTGCGGGTGTGCCGCTTAAGTGCGCAGTCAGGGATGTGGGGAGTGGCATCACGTGGGCGGCTGCCACTGGCGCACGGCTATTCGGGATCAAGGGGGAGACCGTGAAGGAGTATTCACTGGCCCACTCACCGGCGGTGTCACGCTCGATTTCGAGGATTGTCGCTGCCAGCGGCGGCACGGTCTTTCTCCGTGTCGGTGGTACGCATCCGACGCGTGACTGGATCGCGTTCTCACCCGACATACCACGCATTACTTTCAGCGCGACGGCAAAAGGCGGGCCAAACCAGATCGAGGTCACACTTTCTGACCTCAGCATCCCGCGTGATAAGCTGTCGATCCGCGTGCGCGTGGATTCGGGACCATGGCAGGATACAACGCGCCTGGCTCCGGTGCGGGAGGGCGACCACATCGTCCAGATCGCTTGTGAGCTTAAGGACGGCCTCTCCTCTTGCGTGCCGCTATCGAAGCAGGCCACTGTCACAGGTGACCTGGACAGCGCGCTGGGAGCACTCGTCCAAAAGCTCGGCGCCCGCACCTATAAAGATCGGAAGCAGGCCATCCGTGACCTGCTTGCCGCAGGCGCTGTGGCCATCCCCTACCTGGAAAGGGCCGCGACCGATGCCGACCCCGAGATAGGCACCAACGCTCAAGAGATTCTTGAGCGTCTGCAGAAGCAAGACAAGCGCAGTGGTGGAGCTCAAGGCGGCCTCTAGAGGCAGAGCGGGCCGCAGTAAGATCGGGATGAGCCGTCATTCCGTCATTCTGCGCCAAGTTACATCTGGATAGAAAATAGTGTGGGACCTATGATGCCCGGCAAGTTCATCGGTCAATAGGCCGGGACAGCCAGATAGAACAGACGACAGTATCAAGCACACACGATCAGGAGAAAGAATGGCAACCAACATCACCCATGGCGTAGTGACACTGGACCCGGGAACCACACTAACGACAGGTGCCGCCGCCGGAGGAAGTCTTCTGGCCATGATACTGTCCTTGATCGCTATCGCGGTAGGCGCCATCGTGGCGGACGCCATTGCCAAACGTGTCCTGCTGAAGCTCGTCCGCCGGTGGGCTAAGCACACGAAAGGAACGTGGGATGATATTCTCGTCCGGCAAGGTGTCTTCACGCGACTGGCCCATTTGGCACCGGCGCTTGTGCTCCACCTTGGGCTGCCATTCGCGATTGGCCTTAAGCCGGAAGTTGTCGCATTCCTACAGGTCGCGATCAGGCTCTACATCCTGGTGGTAGGGGCCACGGCCGTATCGGCCACACTCGCCGCCACGGCACTCATCTGGCAGAAGCGTTCCGGCTACGAGCACGTCCCGGTCCGGGGTTTCGTTCAGGTTTTACAGATCCTGGTATTCTCGGCAACCACCATCACCTGCCTGTCACTGCTGCTGGATCGGTCGCCCACGGTCTTTCTCAGCGGTCTGGGGGCGTTGACCGCCGTACTCATGCTCATCTTTAAGGACGCGATTCTCGGTCTCGTCGCGGGCATCCAGATCGCGGCCAACCGCATGCTCCACATCGGCGACTGGCTCGAGATGCCGAAATATGGAGCCGACGGCGATGTGATCGATATCTCGCTCACGACCGTCAAAGTGCAGAACTGGGACAAGACCATCACCACTGTCCCCACCTACGCGCTGATCTCCGATTCGTTCAAGAACTGGCGGGGCATGTCAGAGAGTGGTGGGCGCCGCATCAAGCGTGCCGTCTATATTGACATGACCAGCATTGGATTTCTTGCAGAGGATGCCATTCAGAAATTCAGGAAGATTGAACGCCTCAAGCCCTACATCGAGCAGAAGCTGGGCGAGGTCGCGGACCACAACAAGACCCTCGCTGTGGATGAGTCCAGTCCCATCAATGGACGGCGACTCACCAACATCGGCACCTTCCGCGCGTATCTGGTTGCCTATCTGAAACAGCATCCACTGATCAATAAGGAGATGACCTTCCTGATCCGGCAATTGGCCCCCACGGAGCGAGGACTGCCCATCGAGATCTATGTCTTCAGCAGCGACCAGGTCTGGGCCAACTACGAAGCCATCCAGGGGGATATCTTTGATCACGTCCTCGCCGCGATCCCCGAGTTTGGCCTACGCGTCTTCCAGAACCCGACGGGCGCCGATTTCAGCAAGCTGGGCTAGGCAACCGCCCGGCCCCCGGGCGTCTGCGAAGGCCGGGGCGGAGCTGTCGGACGTGCTCCGCTTCCAGGTCTCTTGCCCTATGCCCCTCTGGCCCCCCGAATTTCTTCTTGCATCCCAGATAGTTTAGGGCTAAACCAGAAATAGTTAAGGACTGAACTAAGTGGATAGAGACACACAACATGCGCGCGGGGCGGGGGGGCGGTTCGATGGAACGGCCGGTATCGGGGAGACGACTGTGCTGCAGATACTGCGGGTCGCGGACCTGCTGACGCGGGTCGGGGACAGCACGGTGTTCCATAAGGAACTGACCCAGGCGCAGTTCAATGTGCTGATGATTCTCAAGCGGCATGGGGAGGGGGGCATGTCCCAGAAGGACATCCTTGCAAAGCTGGTATGCTCGAAGGGGAACGTCTCCATTCACACGGCCAACCTGACCCGCATGGGCTATATCCGGAAGAAGATTTCACAGACGGATAGCCGGGTGAACGTGATCACGCTGACGGCGAAGGGGAGGCGCGTCCTGGCGCACTTGGAACCAAGATACTTGCAGCAGCTCAATGATGTCACCCGTGACCTGCCGCGTGAGCAGGCGGAAAGGGTGGTCGAACTGCTTGCCCATCTTGAAGAGAAATGCCACGCCGCGCTTGGCGGCATGGAGAGTGCGCAACCGGAGGCGGGCAAACCATGAGCCGCGAAGCAACGACAGTGAAGATGCTGTTGGTCATGCCGGACGCCACCATCCATCGTCTGACGCTCGGATCCTTCAGGATGTCCTTCCGCGAAGCCCCATTGACGTTGACGACGCTTGCGGCTCTAGTACCACCAGAGTTGGACATGGATAT
>Ga0209042_1002919_pt1 | contig 10628 bp, 5 predicted proteins | sample SaaInlV_200m_DNA_6_FD_184649 | JGI IMG/M metagenome (GOLD analysis project Ga0209042, IMG submission 184649) | Marine microbial communities from expanding oxygen minimum zones in the Saanich Inlet - SI037_S2LV_200m_DNA (SPAdes) (version 2) | ecosystem: Environmental > Aquatic > Marine >...
TGGGGAGAGCTGCATGGTTACCCAGGTCCAAGTCTTACGCACACCGATGTGCCAATCGGATACGGGAAGCAACTCCCCGCCCTCGTTGCGGATCCGGATGCGAAACGAGTCCTCGCTGGGCGTGGGGGCAAGGACACGGGCGAGAAGGTAGTACTCACCCGCGGTCGGCACTCGCAGGGGGACGATGGCCCGTCCCCCGCTCGGCCCCACTTCCCCCTCGTCACCCGGCTTCCAGACGAACTGAGTGCCACCTGCCGCAGCTTCTCTCCCCACCTCAAAGGGAGCCTCCACAAACGGCGCGTGCTCGACGTCGAACGCTCGATTCGGGACGGCTGCCCTGAGCGTCGACTTGAGTCTGCTCTGCCCGAGTGTTGACGCGTCCACCCCTGCGCTCCGAAGCTGCTTCTCGAGTTCCACAGCTGGGATCGTCTCGGTTGGGCCCGAACGGATATCAACGCTCAGATTCTCGTCCCCGATCCACACGGTGACACCGTCCCTTGGGAGGACGAGGTGCGAGAGGAGGCAGGTCGGGTTGGGGATATGGCGCTGGAACCTGCGGTCCTGCGGCGAAATGCCGGCCAGCAGCAGCGCCTCACGCTGACGCTGCACGCTCATCAGGAACGGCGTGAGGTGAAGCGCCTTCATGTGTCCCCCTCCCGTCAGTTCCCTGGATCTACCGAACGGATCGTTGCGCGCATCCATTAGGAAGTTGGTCACCGGCATCTTCGCCCCCCCGGCGAACTGAACAGTCAGGACTTTCTCGGTCGGCCCACCATACGAAGCCCCAGCCGTTCCCAAGCTGACCGCCCTGCCGACGAATTGAGCGGAGCGCTCACCCGGGCTGCCCCCCCAACGCTGGCGAACCATGCGCGGCACACGCTGAACGGCGAGCTCACGCAGCGCTTCTGGTGGCCGCCACTGAGTGAGGGCCGCAAAGTGCGGCGGTATCGTCTCCGGTGCCATCTCCAACCATCCCGCGTAATTCAGATGCCGATCAAGGTATCCATGCCCGGTCAAGTAGTCATAGTCGCGACTGTGGGCGCCACCCAGCCTCCCGCACGGCTCGAACCAGTTTGCCGCAATGTCAGTCCACAACAGTTTCAGGGCCGCTTCCGCCTGCCCCCGCGCTCCCTCGTTCTCACTGAACGCGGCAATGAGGACGAGGGAATCCAGATCCGTGCCGTAATAGGTCGGGCTGAGGTACTCATGGATCCCGTTTTCCCACGTGTAGAACAGCCACGCATCCAGCATGGCATACCCCTCGCGCGCCAACTTCGGGCGTCCCGTCTGCTCTCCCAGCGCGATGCAGTTCCACGTTTTCATCAGGAAGATGTTGGTGTAGGCCTCGTTGACTCGGTGGCGCCGAATGCCCTCGATTGAGAGGGTGATCAGTCGCGCAAGCCGCTGGCGCGCACTATCGGGCAATCGGTCGCGGTGCCGCATCCACAGCAGCGCCCCGTCCTGCATGGAGAACTCCACCGCGTTCCGATCTTCGGGCCGCTCCGCCCCCCAATACCAGCGGAAGTTCCCATAGGTGACGCTGTCTTGATCCAAGTCCTGCATCTTCTCGGCCAGGGCCAAGGCCAGGTCAATCCGGTCCAGTCGGTGGTCCGCTTCGGCCGACACGATGGCAAAGGAAAACAAGTTGCGTACCCCCATCCGTGGGGACGGTGTCTGAAGTCCCTCCCATCGCCGGTCGAGACTGGCGATCACCCGCTCGTGCTGGACCGAGCTCAACGGCGGGGATGTGTAGATCAGGTCGAGGGCAGACACAGGAAGCCAGGGAGCCACGAGCGAAACACACACGGCGTAAAGGTGTCGGGACATTCGGCGTTCTCCTGCTCTTTCCGTCTGTGCCGGTGCTCCGGATTGGGTCGTTGGACTGGAATCACCAATATAGCGTGTTCATTCCGCGATGGACTTCCCCATGGCCGCAGGTTCCACGTACCCCCTCAGTCTCGTGAGGCGACTCGACGGAGTCTCGCCCTCCAAGGACTCTCTGAGCCATCCATGCCCGATGGAGGGCGAGACTCCGTCGAGCCGTCTGATGCTCTCCCCCCACGTAACTGAGGCCTTACGGTTCCACGACTCCCTACCCTCCGGCTGTTGCCGAGGCACGCGTCAGAGAGTCAGCCCTCTCGTTGAGTTTTCGAGGCGGTCGCCTACATTCAGCCAAACTCAACATGGTGATCGATCAAGCGAATTGCTCTTGGAGATGCACAATGATGGAATCGTGTTGCCGGGATATGACCACACGTGCGGCGCTGTGTCGCGGGTTGCTGAAATGCGTCGTGGGGGTGATGATGATGGGCACCGCAACTGGGCTCAAAGCGATGACACTTGAAGAGTTACGGGCGTCACGGAAGGCGCTCGCCCACCGACCACGCCGCGTGATCGCGAACAACGATGGTTGTGACTGCTTGTACTATCCGGTGAATGAAGAGGCGACAGCCAAGGGGTTCCTGGACAAGCGTACCACCGACATTGCCGGTAAGCATGTGGACACGATTGCTTACTGCAGCATCAGTTCCGGGTTCAGTCACTTCACCCACCACACGCAGGTGGGCACGGTGCTGACCCGGCAGGGCGTCGACTACGGCATTCAACCAAAGAAGCGGAACATCACTCAAGACCTTATTGACCAGGGAGCAGACTGCCTCAAGCTGGTGGTTGACTTTGCTCACGAACATGGGATGGAAGCCTTCTGGTCCATGCGGATGAACGATACGCATGACGTCAGTCACCACCCCGACAAACCCTACTTTCTCTTTCCCACGCTCAAGGAGACCCATCCCGAGTGGCTCGTCGGCGATCCAGTGAAGAGGACGCCACACGGACGGTGGAGTTCGGTGAACTATGCGGTCCCAGAGGTCCGGGATCTTGCTTTCGCATACATTCAGGAGGTCTGTCAGGGCTATGACGTCGATGGTGTGGAGCTGGACTTTTTCCGCCATCTCTGCTACTTCCCGGAAACGGCCAAAGGCGGCGTAGCAACCGATGAAGAGCGGGGGCTGATGACGGAGCTGATGAGACGAGTCAGGACCATGACCGAGGAAGTAGGGCTCAAGCGCGGACGCCCAATCCTTGTGTCGATCCGGGTTCCGGATTCCGTCGGGTACTGTCGGGATATGGGGTTTGACCTGGAGAAGTGGCTCGAGGAGGGGCTCATAGACATCTTGGTGACGACCTGCTATTTCAGGCTGAACCCATGGTCCTACAGTGTGGATCTCGGACGGAAGCACGGTGTGGCTGTCTATCCCTGTCTCAGCGATTCCCGCGTCCGTGGAGAGGTGCGTTTCAAACGGCGGTCTCTTGAGGGATACCGAGGCCGGGCAATGAACGTGTGGGCATCGGGTGCCTCTGGACTGCATCTGTTCAATAACTTCAGTCCACGCTCCCCGATCTGGGAAGAAATCGGCGATCCGACGCTCCTGGCGACGAAGACCAAGCTCTATTTTGCCACCGTGCGCGATGGCGATCCCCGGTCGTACCTAAAGACGGGACGATCCTACCGGACAACGCCGGTCTTGACCCCGGCTCACCCGGTGCTGTTCACCGGCGACCGCCGCGTCGCGGTGCCGGTTCACGTCGGCCGTGTTCCGGCTGCGGATGCCGACGCCTCGATCACATGTCATGTCAGAATTCCGTCAAGACTGAAGCCTGAACAGGTGTCGGTCTCCCTCAATGACACGGTTCTTCAGAACGGACAGCTCAAGGAAGAGTGGTTGGACTATGCTGTGCCTGCCGGCGCGCTGAAACCCGGTGACAACCTGGTGTCCATCGGTGTTGTCCCAAGGGACCCTGGAGCGGAGGCTACCTGGAGTATCTCAACCGCCCTGATGGACCTCCCGGGCGCGCCATGGGAGCGCGATCCGGGATCTTCGGCGACGACAGTGGAGCGGGTCGAGAGCGAGGGCGTCCGGATCGCCGATCGTGGCACCAACTCAGGTGACTACTGCTACTTTCGGAATGCCTGGGGTGCTTCCTTCGAGGCAGGCGCAGTGGCCGAGGTCGAGGCGAAAGTCGTCTCTGGAGAAAGCTGTTTGATCATCAGTGACAGCCAGTCCGGAGAGCGGCTTGTGCTGGCCCCGGGCCACATCACTCTCTGGCACAACCGCAGTCGCAAGCATGACATGGATACGACATCCGATTTCCATCGCTACCGCCTCGAAGCAGAGGGAACTCACCTCAGAGTTCTCGTTGACGGGGATGTCGTTCTTGATCTCCCCGACGGGTTGCCGTCACGGCCCTACTACCGCCAAAACCAGCTCAAGTTCGGCGCGACGAACAGCCCGGGGGAAGGCGAGGCCATCTGGCGGGCCGTGAGGGCCCGAACTACCGGGATTGCCTGCAAAGACATCGTCATCAAGGTGGCGCATGCCGAGTGAGTCATCGGCGAGCCGCGGGTCTCGAACACTGTCCGCGAGCCGGTCCACTGAGGCGTGAAACCCAACCAGTGTCCGGCGGCGCCCCGAAGCCCAACACCGGACTCCCGTTCAGGCGCCTCAGAACAACCCACACAGAAGGGCAAAGCGTGTCCACACGATTCAGGCAACGTGGATTCCGATCGTCAGTAGTTCTCGCGGCCACCGTCGTTTGTCTACAGACGTGCCTGGCCAAGGAGGATGTTGTGTCACTCGTATTCTCGTGCCGTGCAGACAATGACCTTTTCCGGACCGCCGTGGCTTGCGGCCTTCCGTACATCCGGGCAGACAGTCCTGCGGAAGCGGTCCGGGCCGCTCCGGCCGGCAGCGGCGTCCTGTTTCTGGCTGACGGCTACCCGGCAACACGGATGCTCGTGCCCTCCCCCGTGCTCAAGGCGGCCCGCAGCAGGAAACTCCGGCTGTACGTGGAGTACCCGGCGTCACTGCCGGGCCTCGAGCTTGGCACTCCGAGGGGAGCAAACCACCAGCGTGCCGTCGTCGCATCCGAGTTCTTCATGCCTGACCTGGGTCAGCTCCGAATCATGCAGCTCTGCGGCATGCAGTATGTCCCGGTTGAGGTGCCGGAGGCACACCTTGTTGCAGCCAGAGTCGCAGGCTTCGACACGGCCGTTTACGGTCTCCCGGCGGAGACGTCACCGTTGCTGTTCCACCTTGATCCCAACACCTTGGTCGGCACCACCGGCTTCAGTCATTTCATCCGAGCCCGGTTCGCCCCGGAAGACGCCCTTCGTACGTTCTGGAAAAGTGTGCTGTCCTGGCTGGCTGGACGCGCGGTTCAACCGTTGCGATGGCATCCCATGGCGAGTCCCTCATTTGGCCCCGAAGAAGATCTGCCGCAGAACGCCCAACGGCAGGCCGTTCTGCGCGGAGCGGCGTGGTATAGAATGGCGGGTATGATCACCGGTCCTTCTCCCGGCGATGGCACCAAGGGCATTCGCGAAGGAATCAGATCGCGCTTCAAGCCGGATGGCACGCAACACGTCAGTAACGTCATCCGGGGCGACTGCGTCTGCGAATCGGCCATGACACTGGCCCTTTCCACGAAACTCGGTGCCGACCCGCGCTACGCTCAGGTCGCGCGGAATGCCCTCGATTACTACCTGTTCGAGTCGGTGGTCCGTAAGGGCGATCGGGCTGATCCCAAACACGGCGCGTACGGCTTGATCGCGTCCGGCGAGGGCGGCTGGCTGGTAGCGAACTACGGTGACGGTAATGCCAAGATCATGATCAGTACGCTGACCACTGCCGCATTGCTCGGCACAGATCGCTGGGACGAGGCGATCATGATGTGCCTCCTCGGCAATCTCCGGACGACCGGGCAGCACGGATTCCGGGGGGGGCGAATCGATCTGCCGGCCTTGGCAAACGGCTACCGGCAGTTCTTCGATTCGACCCGGATCAACCCGCATCCCCATTACGAAGCGTTTCTTTGGGCCTGCTTCCTCTGGGCCTATGAACAGACTGGCTACACCCTGTTCCTTGCGCGACCCAAGGCCGCTATCCACACGACCATGGCACGCTTTCCCGACCGGCTACCGTGGACCAACGGGCTGACTCAGGAGATCGCCCGACTTCTCCTCCCATTGGCATGGCTGGTGCGAGTAGAGGACACGGCCGAGAATCGCGCATTGCTCGAACGGGCGGTCAGTGAACTGGCCAGGCTTCAGGAGCCCTGCGGCGCCATCCGCGAAGAGATCGGCAGCCCGCAGTACGGACGCTACCCGCCGCCGCGAACGAACGAGGACTACGGTAAACACGAAGCATCACTGATCTCGAAGAACGGTGACCCGGTGGCCGATCTGCTCTACTCGACAAACTTCGCCTTCCTCGGGTTGCACGAAGCTGCACATGCCACGGGGGACGAGAACATCAGGGCTATGGCCGACCGATTGGCGGATTTTCTGTGCCGGGTCCAAGTTCAAAGCGAGGCCGTGCCACAGGTCGATGGTGGCTGGTTTCGCGCGTTCGACTGCGAACGTTGGGAGCCGTGGGCATCGAACGCTGACACGGGTTGGGGCGCGTGGTGCATCGAGGCGGGTTGGACCCAAAGCTGGATCGTCTCAGTCCTGGCGATGCGAGAACTGGAAACGTCCCTGTGGGATCTCACCCGGCACAGCAAAATAGAGAAGCACTTCGAACGTCTGAAGGAGGAAATGCTCCCGGATGATACGCCACGCGGCCCGCACGTGCTGAAGCACCTTGCGTGGGGCAAGCCGGTGACACTTTCCGTCGATCCAGATCGCCGCTATCCCGGCAACGGGTCGGCAACGCTGACCGACGGCGTCCTCGGGGTTCCCAAACCGCGTGACCACAGGTGGATCGGGTTCGAAGGTAAGGACGTCACCGCCACCGTCGACCTCCAGGCCCTCGTCGATCTCGAGAGAGTGTCGGCCAGGTTCCTGCAGCAGACCGATGTCGGGATATACCCGGCCCGTGCGGTCGAGTTCTCCGGCTCTACCGATGGCAGGACCTTCAACGCCCTGGGCACGGCCACGCCTGTGGAGGTAACGGGCGAGCAGAACGGCAGCGTGCATACTCTCGCCATCACGACGACGCGCCGGGTATCCGTGCGCTACCTCCGTCTGACGGCCCTCAACTTCGGCCCGCTTCCCAAGGGACGTATCCTCCGCAACGGCCGCCGAGCCGAACACGAGAAACCGTCCTGGATGTTCATGGACGAGATCGTGGCCGACGGCCAAGAACGCGCAAAGGAACAACCATGATCGACCCGGTCACCTCGGACCTTTTCACAACCTGGACCAACCCGGAGACGGGACTGGACATCCACCTCTTGACCGAGAGGGTGGCTCCATCTCAGCAGTCCTTCTATTTCGTCAACGACAGCATGAGCACAGATGGGCGCTACCTCTGGTTCTACTGCTGTTTCCCACCATCGGGATCGGGGGGATACGGTCGAACCCTCGGCGTCGTGGATGTCGAGAAGCAAGCCGTGCACCACTTCCCGGACACCCAGTTCCAACACGCGTCACCATTCGTCGATCCGGAGACCGCTGACGTCTACTGGACAACGGGTGCATCCATCTGGCGGCGCTCCCCCGATCCCTCGGCGGCCGCCGAATGCGTGAACTCGATGCCCGAGGAACTCGTCATGGGCAGAAACGTCACCCGAGTGGCGACACACCTGAGTCGGTCTGCGGACGGCAAGAGCTTCTTCGTCGACAGTGCCCTTGGCGCACAGCATGTGTTCGGCACACTGCCCGTTGACGGCGGGGACTTCGAGTTCTGGCACCGTTTCGACCGCAATCACAACCATGCCCAGTTCAGCCCGATTGATCCGGACCTGGTGCTCTTCGCCGAGGAGTTCCACGTCGACCCCATCACCGGTCTGCGCATCCCCATCGCCAACCGCATGTGGACGATCCGGCGGGGCGGAATGCCGCGCCCGATCTTCCCCAATCCTACGGTCTGCAGTCACGAGTGGTGGGATGGCGACGGCAAGCACGCCTGGTCGGTCCGCCGGAAGCAATCCTGGCGTACCGACATCGAGACAGGCGAGACCGAAGCCATCGACTGGCCGGTTGGTTGCTGGCACGCTCACAACAGTCAGGATGGCAACTTCCTCGTCTGCGATTCCACCGAGAAGTTCTACCGTGGCTGCCCCTGTTCCGTCCACTTCCAGGACCGCCGCACCGGCGCAGTCTTGAAGATCGTTGACAACCCGGGCATTGACGGCATCGCAGGAGCAAATTACCACATCGATCCGCACCCGCGTTTCTGCTGCAACGACCGTTTTGTGGTCTTCACCGCCACCATCAGGGGCCAAATCGACCTGGCCATCGTCAAGACAGCCGACCTCATCAACAGGAACCACGAATAGCTCGTGTGTAGCTACACGCCATTTGGGCACCGGTCAGTCGCCGTCCGGAGGCCGCCTCCCACACTGGATCGGGTGCCCCCCAAGGTGGGAGGCGGCCTCCGGACGGCGACCTGCCTGACCACCAACAGAAGACAGGTACGACCTCGGATATGAACGATAGAACAACTGGCGAAGGCCAGGCTCGTGTGTAGCTACACCGGTTCCCTCCTCGGGAGGAAGGCGCCGGCACCATCGGCGGAGATCGGGAATTGACCGGATATGGCAACTGTGGTAGTGTGTCCGAGACAAACATGAAATACTCGAAATACCATGCGTTGGGCAACGATTACATCGTCATTCGCCCGGAAGAACTCAACGGCGAACTGGATCGCGATATCGTTCGCCTGATCTGTCACAGGAACTACGGCGCAGGATCCGACGGCATTCTCCTCGGCCCCCTGGACAGCGAGTCCTGTGAGTTTGGCTTGAGGATCTTCAATCCAGACGGGAGCGAAGCGGAGAAGAGTGGCAATGGGCTCCGCATCTTTGCGCGATTCCTGTGGGACGAACGCCTGGTCGGGAACCAGTGCTTCACGGTTGAGACCGCCGGCGGCGCCGTCTCGTGCGAGGTCAGCGCCGATGGCAGAAGCGTGACTGTAGAAATGGGGCAGGTCAGCTTCGACAGCAGGACCATCCCCGTCGCAGGTGCACCGCGAGAAGTGCTGAACGAGGAGATCGAGATCGACGGCCGCCGTCTGACGTTCTGTGCGGCAACCGTTGGGAACCCTCACTGTGTTGTCCTCGCGGAGCATCCAACCCCGGAGGAGGCCCATCGCTGCGGCCCGCTCATTGAGGTGAGTCCCCGCTTCCCGAATCGCACAAATGTCCAGTTCATGGAAGTCCTCGATCGCAGCAACATCCAGATCGAGATCTGGGAACGGGGAGCAGGCTATACACTGGCTTCCGGCAGCAGCAGTACGGCTGCGGCAGCCGTTGCCCGGAGACTCGGTCTCTGCGACACAGATATCACAGTCCATATGCCTGGCGGCAACCTGGAGATCCAGATCAGCGACGGCTTCACGGCCACCATGACCGGCCCCGTGACAAAAACGTGCGACGGCGTCATGGCAGAAGAGATGTTCGAGCAGGACCTCTGACAAGGCAGGACGCTTGAGTGCAACACCTTCGTGCTGGACTCAGAACATGAAGAATCCATGGTTGGACATACCATTTGGTGACTACGAAGGCCACATGAACTCCCCGGCAGTTGCTCAACTGCAGGTCCTCAACGAGCTTTTCGCGGCTGTCCTTGCGTCACACCGCCCGAAGTCTGTGGCCATCCTCGGCTGCGCCGGCGGCAACGGGCTTGAGCACATAGACGCAAGTGTCACAGAGCGGGTCGTTGGGATTGACATCAATCCAGCCTATCTGCAAATCCTCCGGAAACGCTTCTCGCACAGTCAAATGAACCTCGAGTTGGTCGAGGCAGACTTCGCGTCCCCGACGTTCTCCGTCCCACCGGTGGAACTGGTGTTCGCCGCTCTGGTGTTTGAGTACGTGCCTACTGATCAGGCCGTCCGGACTGTCAGTCGCAGCCTGGTTCCAGACGGGATCCTGGTCGCTGCTTTGCAGCTTCCCAGCGCGGCATCCCCACCCGTGACAAAAACCGAATTCAGCAGTCTTGAGACCCTTGCTCCGATTCTGGAACTGGTGTCACCGGACACGTTCACTCGCGCCTGCGCGGCCAACGGCCTTGAACTGGTGAAAGAGCAGACCATTCCCCTGAAACAAGGGAAAAAGCTCTTCGCTGGGCACTACCGGAAGGGAAGAGCCATGCCGATGTTGACCATTTCCGTTGAGTAGATCAAGACCATGCGCCGGGCGGACGCCAAGGGCTCTGCGGTGACAGAACAGACCGCAGTGCAGGCTTACCCGACCACCGGCCCTTCGTTCCCTCGGAAAAGTCAGCGTTCGTCAACAAGTTGTCGGCCGCAAAAAGGCCTTGAAAGAGCAGTCAGATGTTCAGCAGCACTGCGCACTTCAGCGCCATAGTCATGTCCTCCTGGGGTTGGTGGACCAGGAAGATGGGTCCCCCGTCCCGGGAGCGCAGCGCAACACTGACCGCTGCCCTGGACGCCTGGGGATGCCGCCCGCATTCTTGTACGGCGGGCGGCCCCCGACCGCCACTCCCAGATGCCGCCCGGAGGGCCGTGCGGCGTACCAGCAGAAGGTGCAGCCCGGCTCTTCTTGTACGGCGGGCGGCCTACCAGAAAGGCGTGACTTGGCTTGTCCTTCGGAGAGCGGTCGTCCTCGACCGTATGACGTGCGTGCAGCTACGGCGGAGGACCGCCGCTCTCCAGGAAGAG
>Ga0209042_1002925_pt1 | contig 10613 bp, 4 predicted proteins | sample SaaInlV_200m_DNA_6_FD_184649 | JGI IMG/M metagenome (GOLD analysis project Ga0209042, IMG submission 184649) | Marine microbial communities from expanding oxygen minimum zones in the Saanich Inlet - SI037_S2LV_200m_DNA (SPAdes) (version 2) | ecosystem: Environmental > Aquatic > Marine >...
AGCAATTCGACTCTGTATTGCCATGCTGATTGCCATTTCCGGCTGTACCGGATTGAGGCAAAACCGTCCTGCCGTCAAAGCCGAACACACAGCAGAGGAAACGATGGTCTACCAAGCTGATTTCTCCTCGCAATCAGGTTTCACCACAGGTGATCTGGGAAAGAACAGCAACTGGGAGGCCCCCACGGGCGTGTTTACCGTTCGGCCGCGGCAGAAGACGCTCGATATTCGCCTGGGCAAGGATAACCGTGCCCGACTCTTGAGACCAGTCATTCTCATGCCCGGCAAGGAGTACCGTGTGCGGGTTAACTTCACTATCACCAAACCCGAACACGCCAGCGAGGGGGACTACGGATTCGGCGTTCAAGTCGGGCCGCTGGGATGCTCATTTGAGCACAATGCGCGTTGGGGCGAACGGATAGCCCTGAAGGGCGGTTCAAGTTCAGCCTTTATCAGCCCCGTGTTCTTGGGCTTCACCAAAGCGGGCGGCAAGCAATGCTCCGACCCGCTCTTGATCGAATTCGTCTTTGCAGAAGGCGAGAGACCCGGCGAGTGGGCGGTCAAGGCTCTTCTGGCCAACCGCAACGTGACTCACGAGACCTGGGAGACGGAATGCAAGTCCACTGTCCTGGTGGACCCGGATACCTTTGACGCGAAGAAGTTGTTTCTGGAACTCTTCAGCTCAAACCCCAGCGCGGACATCTGGAGCATCAATCACCTGTCCATCAGCGAAGCCACTACAGAACAGGATGTTGAAGCGCCCTACACAGACCTTGGCGTTTACACCCCCTGGCACAATCACGCCCCGTTGGCGAACAGTCCGAATCAGGAAAGATATGGCCGCGACAATAGAGGCAGACCTCTACCCCGCACGACAGTTGAAGTCCTGGAAATCAACACCGATGGAGTCAAGGACTTCTCGCAGAAACAGGATTTCTTTGCCAACCTGCCCCGCGATAGAACGCTGGTGCGTTTTCTCGGCGGCTTCACCCAGGTAAGCAAGACTTTCGACAAAGACTTGGTGTATCGCGACAAAGACGGCAACCTGCAATACCGCTGGGATCTTCTGAAAAAGCGCCTTGACGGCTTTGTTGCCCAAAGAACCGACGTGACGATTGTGCTTGACGACATTCCCGCTGCGTTCCCGGAAGAAATTCACCTCGCTTATGGACACAGCCAGGCCAATCCCCCGAGAGACTTCCAGGAATGGGGAGACTTCGTCCGGGAAATGTTCAGAGAAATCAAACGCCTGTACGGGAATGAGGCAACCAAGGACTGGCGAGTACGCGTCGGCACGGAAATGAACAGCGACTTCCCCCCGGGAAAAAACTCTCGCTTCCACGGTTCTCGGGAAGAGTACTTCAAGTATCACGATTACGCCGCCAAAGGGGTTAAGGAGATCTTCCCCAATATGCACGTCGGCCCATTCAACGGCCCGCCCAATTTCTTCCAGGACTATTCCATCGGAGTATATCCGGTCGCCGAGCACGTGGCTACAGGCAGGAACACCACCGGCGCCAAAACGTCCAGCCGCTTCGACTTCGCTTCGGTCTCTGTCTACAATGACTTGAGGTTCGAATATCAGGCCAAAGAGCTGAACAAGCACTTTGAGAAGGTTGAGAAGATCCTCGGACACCCGGTCTCGCGGGAAATCCATGAATGGGCTCTGCTCAGGTGGAACGCCAACGCGGCCGACGGCAAGGACAAAGATGAAAGGCATTCCGTTCAAGGCGGTGGCGAGAGCGGCATCCATGGGGCGCTGTGGGCGTACTTCTCCATGCTTACCATGAAGGAGTTTGCCGGAATAGACCGCATCTACAACTGGGGAGGCCGGTTTTCCCTGCCCGGTCAAAAAGCCGTACTGCCAAAGGGTTTCGACTGGCTCAGCAACATGCTCAATTACGCGACCGGAAAACAGTTGGTCATCCTAAACGATGTTTCCTGGGACAAGAGCCATCCCACCACCAAATTCAAAGTGGCTCTGTTCGCCGGAGAGAAACGCAGTTACATAGTCATCGGCGCGTGGAATCACAGTGAAGAGGACAAAGCGGCCGGCACTGAATTGACGATCAGAATACCTGAAAAGCTACTGCCCCTTAACAATCCGCGACTGAGGCAGGTAAGCCTGCAAAAGGACAATTGCCCGCACAATATGATCCTCGCGGACATGAGGAAGGCGGGACAGAAGTATACGTTAGTCGAGAAAGGCGACCGCCTGGGCGTCGGGGTTAACCGGGGAGATTATCAAGCTATGCAACAGGCAAACCATGCTCGTTACCTTAAGGCATATCGCAAAAGCCAGGTATTGCAGCCAAGCGACGCGACATTGACCAAAGCCGGCGATAGCATGGTCTTGACGGTGCTGGTGGACCCGCCGCAGGTAAAGGTGATCGTGGTCGACAACTAGGGTGGGATGGCGTTGCTGAGCCGTGAAACGGCCGGGGCTGTCCCAGAAACACAACAGCCTGCGAGAGGCGAGTCGACTCCAGACGTGGGGGACGAAACTGCCCTGAGCGCGTCCACGTCCTGGATCTGCTCAACAAGCGTCAACCGTGTAGCTCCCCTTCAGGGAGCAATGGCTGTTCTGTATTGCTTTGGTTCCTAGGGTGTTACCCTAGGCTGGCACGCTGGTCGCCTTCAGCGACCCCGTCCCCAAAGGGGACACACATCACAGCCTGGGGTGGAACCCCAGGAAGGTGTTGTACATCGGTATGTTCTGCTCCCTGAAGGGGAGATGTCGCTGAGGAACTGTGACAGGACACGCCATGAGCCTCCGAGCCATTCTACTCGGTCTGACCGGGGCGGCGTTCGTGTGCGGCTACACGTATGTCAACGACGTCGTCCTGAAGCAGACCAAGTTCATTGGCAACCACCTGCCGTTGTCGGTCTTTGGCGGGCTGGTCCTGTTCCTGCTGCTCGTCCAGCCGGCGCTGCGCAAGCTCCGCGAACGCTGGGCGCTGACCCCGACCGAACTGATGGTGGTGCTGGCTCTGACGTTGTCGGCCTGTGTGATTCCGAGCTCAGGGCTGATGCGCTACTTCACACCGGCGCTGATGATGCCACACCATTTCGAGCGCACCGAACCGGGTTGGCGCGAGAGCGGGCTGGTGCAGAGCGTGCCGGATCGCATGCTGGCGGACATTTCCGAGGACGGCGACCGCGCGCTGAACGGGTTTGTGCAGGGCTTGTCGGACGGCGAGCGCCGCATCACCGTGTCCGACGTGCCCTGGCACGCCTGGACCCGGACGCTGCTGTTCTGGGTGCCGCTTGTGCTGGCCAGTTGGCTCTGCATTCTGGGCCTGGCCCTGGTTGTGCATCGTCAGTGGGCGCACCACGAGATGCTGCCATACCCGGTTGCGAAGTTCGCAAATCAGCTCGTGTCAGCCCCCGAGCCCGGGCAGACGCCACTGCTCCGGCAGCGCCCGTTCCTGCTCGGCTGCCTGCTCAAGTGGGTGGTCACGAGATACGGCGGCACGAACGTGTACGAGCGGCTCAAGCCCGTCATGAACGTGATCATCGCCGGTGACATGCTCGGCGGCCTGCTGCCATCCCTGGTCGGCGCCGGCTACTACCTGGTGACAGGCGAACTCGCACCCGCTTTCCAGATCATGCCGCGGTGAGCCGAGCCCCCTAGACCCACGACCGATGGCCGCGGCGGGAGGCATGGTTGTCGGACCAGGGGAAGCCTGTCCCTTTTCTTCTAACGAACACCGCATCACTTGACCCTTCATATAAAACGATTTATAATAGCCGGTGGATGCAAGGAGCAATATGGCTACGCTGAAACAGATCGCGCAAGAGGCCGGGTGTTCTGTCGGGGTCGCATCGGTCGTGCTGAACCGGGCTCAGGGGAACATCGGGGTGTCGGCGGCCATGCGGCAACGGGTGAAAGAGGCCGCGGACAAGCTGGGATACGGGGGCAACTTTGCGGCGAGCGCGCTGAAGCGACAGAGCACGAGGACCCTGGGGTTGTATGTGGCGCCACGGTCCGGTGGAGGCTTGGGCGCGGGATCGTTCGAGGACCGGTTGCTCCATGGCATCGAGCAAGCCTGCGTGGCCAACGAGTACGACCTGCTGATCGTGAACATGTCCGTTGAACGCGATCCCGAGGTCTGTGTCCGGCTCATCCGCCAGCGCCGCGTCGATGGCATCATCGTGATGGACCCGGGGCGGAACCTGCGGACGAAGTACCCGGTGGCGGAACTGTCGGGTCGGGTGGTGTTTCTGGGGGCGGGCATGGCAGCGTCCGCAGCGCCCCGTTTCGCGTTTGACAACCGCGCGGCCATGCAGCTCGCGGTCGAGCGCTTGACCGTGCTTGGACACCGTCGCATCGCGTTCGTGGGTCAACTCCACGACCCCCTGGCAGACTGCTTGGAGCGCGAGACGGGATTCCGCGCGGCCGTCGAGCAAGCGGGGCTGCCGGTGAATCCGGAATGGGTCCTGGACCATGGGGACCTTCTGCAGCCCGGGTTCAGCGACGTCATGCGGGCACCCGCCGAGTCCCGGCCAACGGCCCTGGTCGCCCTCAACGACAGCGCTGCGGCGATTGCGTGTCGGGAATTGCGCAAGCTTGGACTCCACGTGCCGGAGCGGATAAGCGTCATTGGCGTGGACGATTCCACGATCTGCGAGTTCACGTCACCCACCTTGACCTCAATCCGGCATCCGCTGGAAGACATGGGGCGTGACGCAACCGAGCACCTCATCGCTGGCCTGGGTGCACCGGCGGATACGCAGGCAGTGACGGGGCGCTTTCCCCCTACTCTGGTCGAGCGCGAATCTACCGGTCCGGCGCCGGATGAGAAGACAACGGGATGACGGTGAGGAGATAGATCCATGGCAGCAAGCAGAGCAGGAACCGTTAGGCGTCAGCAGGCCGTGAGCAGGCCGGCCAGGTCACGGGGCCCGAAAACAACCGTGCCCAACGACAATGCGCGAGAGATCCGTGAGAAACTGGCGATTGCCGAGGCCTTCACCGAGACGTATGCCAGGCATGAAGAGGATCACATGGCGATCCGTGAAGCCAGATGCCTCGCCGCTCTCTTTCCCGCGCTCTGCACCGGCATCCACGACCAGGATCTGATTGCCGGCAGGAAGGACCACCACCCCTATGCCGGCTTCAGCATCATGGCGCTCTCCACGAATGCCACCAAGCAGCAGCTTTTGGCCAAGCACCGTTGCGGTGAGCCCATTACGCCTGAAGAGCTGATGGACTTCCAGGCCAAGAGCCTGTTTGTCGGGGGGTATTACCACGACCATATCGACCTGATGAGGGCGGCGGAGCAATTAGCAGAGGACTCCGACCTGAAACACCGCATCCTGGAACTTGCCACATTCTGGGAAGACCGGGAGACGACCTCCTTCCTGAGAGAGTTTCTGACCGATGAGGTCCTGCAGGGCCTCGGCCCTGCCCAAGTTGGTTTCGGCTATGTCGATACGTTTAACCGCTTGGCCTGTGCGTCCCTTGATTTCGACAAACTCCTCAAACTGGGACTTCCCGGACTCGCGCGAGAGATCTCGGGCTACCGCAGTTCCGCCAAAGCGGATGGACGGGACGAGCAGTTTTACACAGCCATGTTGATGGCTCTGGACGTTGTGAAAGACGTCTGTCTGCATTACGAAGCCGAGGCCCGCAGCAAAGCCGAGGCGTCGCGTGACCCGAAGAGGCGGGAGGAGCTGTTGGCAATGGCCACGGCGCTCAGGAACATCACGGCACAGCCCCCGGGGGACCTGCACGAGGCCATACAGCTCATGTGGCTCTACTGCCTGGTCAGCTACATGGACAACTACGGGCGCATGGATGTCTACCTGGGCGACTTCTACGCCAAGGATATTGACGAGGGGGTACTGACGGAAGAAGAAGCCAGCCGGTTGATCACAGCGCTTTGGCAGTTGATTGCGGACTTGGCAGGTGAGGGCAAGCTCGGCGCTGCAGCGCAGGGCAGGATTGTCGTCGGCGGAACCGGCCGAAGGAACGAGGCGAATGCCGATCGCTTCGCGCTTGCCGCCCTGGAAGTCAGCAGGAGAGTGAGAGTTACAGAACCGAACACCACGCTGCGCTTCTGTGAAGGGCAGGATGCGGCGCTGATGGCCAAGGCGTTGGACATGATCGGCGAAGGCTGCATTCACCCCGCCCTTTACAACGACGCCGTCAATATCCCCGCCCTGCAGAAGACCTACGGGGCCAGCCCGGAAGACGCGGAACAATACCTGCCGGTCGGCTGTGGCGAGTTCTGCCTGGAGGCGAGAAGCCTCAATTCGCCCAATGGCAAGATGAACTACCTCGCAGCTCTGGACCTGGTTCTTCACAACGGGTGGGACATCTCGACCGGCGCCCAAGCAGGCCTGTCACTTGGCGCCTCGGGAGATTTCCCCGACTTCGACAGCCTGGTCCGGGCGGTGAAGCAGCAGATCAGTCACACCCATCGCCTGCTGGCGCTGCGGCACGGCTTCGAGGTCCAGGCCGAGCGCAAACACGCGCCGTTCCTGTTCATGAGCATCCTGAATGGCGCCTGCATCGCCAGAGGCAAGTCCATTCTCGACGGCGGCATCGACACCATGGGGGGAATGATCGAGACCTATGGTCTGACCAACCTGGCGGATAGCCTGACCGCCATCAAGACACTGGTCTATGAGAGGGAGGAGATGAGCCTGGGCGAGTTGATATACATCCTCGACCACGATTTCGAGGGCTTCGAGAAAGAGCGCCAGCGAATGCTGCGCCTCCCGAAATTCGGCAACGACATAGACCAGGTGGACGACCTGCTCGTCGAGCTTGGCGGGTTCATCTGTCACGATGTGCTCAGCCATGCCGCGGAAGCGGGACTGGACTACTACACCGTCTGCAGCATGAATCCAGGTGGGTTCCAGTTCAGTCGGGTCACTGCCGCTTCAGCGGATGGCCGGCGGAAGGGCGATCCCATGCCCATCGGGAACGCGCCCACGCAAGGCCGGGACACAAGCGGACCGACAGCGTTGCTCAACTCAATGGCTAAGCCGCTCAATATGCACGGTGGCTTTGTGCAGAACCTGAAGCTCGCCCCCTCCATGTTCTCTGCCGCGAACAGGCCAAGACTCGAGGCCATGTTACGCACCTATTTCGAGGCCGGCGGCGCGCAGATCATGATCACCTGCATCAATCAGGACGACTTGCAGGACGCCCTCGAACACCCGGAGAAGCACGAGAACCTCCTAGTGCGGGTCGGGGGCTGGACATCCCGCTATGTCACGCTCCCGAAAGACATCCAGATCGCGATATTGAATCGTACCTTGTATTCATGAGTCCACTCCAGAAAGTCAAAACCTCGTCTCGAACCTCGTCTCGAACCTTGTCTCGAACCAAGATCCGCTACTGGCCTGAGCACGGATTTGGACGAGGTTCGGGACGAAGTTCGAGACGAAGTTTGCCGTATCTGCGAAATCCGCACTTTCTGGAGTGGACTCATTCATAGGATGTCCAATCAGCCGCCAACTGCCATGACCGCACGAACTGCGATGACGCTGCTCTCGCGTTTTCTGAGCGCGTGCATCCTGGTGTCCTTAACGCATGGCGCACTGGGCGAGCGGCCCAACATCATCCTGATCCTTGCCGACGACGTGGGCTACGGCGACACGAGCTGCTACGCCGCGAAGATCATCAAGCCGCCGACCGTTGCCCGAGAGAGCCGTAGCCAGCTCCACGACCTGCACGCCGATCCCGCCGAAACAACCAAGCTGCGGTCCAGAACCCCGGAGGTCGTTGCCCGGTTGGCCCGGGCCCTCGGTGCGACACGCAAAGCCAAGCAGGACCGCGCCTCGCTCGCCCGGGTACCCAAGAGCCCGTGGTGGCACAGCGTCTTCTCCGTCGCCTTCGACGGCCACGGCAACTTTGTCGCGCCGCACCTCGACACGCTGAACGCCACCGCCGCTAGCCTGGGCCCGGTCGGGTACCACAGCGTGTGGGACGTAGACCTGAACCGTGACGCCGGGTGGATGCGCGGACACCTCGCCGCCTTCGAGAAGCGGCCCGGCACGAAGCGCCTCCTGTACATTGAGGGGGCGAGCGCATCGCGCGTCCTCTGCCGAACCGATGCCGACGGGCGGATTGTCCTCACCCATCACATGCTCGGCTGGCTGAACAACCCAGCGCGACGCGAAGAGGCGCTTCGTCGCATCCAGCCTGCTGGCCGCACGGTCTGGTTCGGCGACTGGCAGTTCATGCAGTCGCACCCGCTCAAATCGAGTCGCGGCCATGCGCTTCCAGGTGCGGCGGAGTTGGGACTGCCACCGTTCACGCATCCGCTGACGGGCGCGGCGATCACTGACGAGAACGAGTTCTGGCAAACGCGGTCCGCCCGTCCCGAAGGCAAATACCTGCGCCTGCGTGAGGCGGACGCCGAGCTGCTCGCTCTCTCGACCGTGACCACGCGCAACGAGGCCGGCGAGTGGCTGACTGAATACGGTGGACGCATGCTCTACGACGCGCAGTTCGCACCGTACCAGGCGGCCAAGGCGCGGCGCGCGATGGAGGTCCTCGCCCCCGACATGATCCACTACGACGACTGGGACCTGCGCTCGCCGGACACGGGCAGCGCCAAAGCGGACATCCACGTCGCGGCGTTCCGCGACTTCGTGCAGCGCCGTCTCAGCGAGGATGACTGCCGGGCGATGGGATTCGAGAAGGACAATGTCGCCGCCTTCGACCTGTACGGGTACCTGCGGTCGCCGCCCTGGCTGACGGAATTCGCGGACAGAGGCCGAAAGAACTCGGAGGCGCCCTTCTGGTGGGCCGCTCGCGATCCCCGCTGGCTGAGCAACAAGGTCTGGCGCGCGTTCCAGATCGCCTGCATCGAGAACCGGCTCGCAAGCATGCAGGAGGTCTATCGTCTGTTCAAGCAACACAGCCGCGACACGCTCGGCCGAGAGATCCCCATGGTGGCCAATGTCATTCCCACGCTCAGCTGCCTCTATCTCCAGCGCGACTGCGTCGACATGTCGAACTTCGAGTGGCCCTGCTTCAAGAACTACAACTCGTTCCCGAAGCCATTCGGGTACTACCCGGAAGCGCGGCTCGGCCTCGGTCCGCGCATGGCCTCGAAGATCGGGGTCACCGGCCATGCCATGGTCAGTCCCTACGTCGAGAAGCAGTATAGCGGCTGGGATGGCAAGGGATTCACCAAGCGGCAGTACGAGGCCCTCCACAAGGTGATCACCTTCGACCTGCTCGCCAATCGCGGCATTCCCGCGTTCGCGCTGACCTGGGACGGCGGGTACTCGCCCGGCTCCATCGATTCGGCGGGACAGCTGCACACATTCGTCAACCAGGTCGCGCCGATCCTCTCGAAACGCGCGTACATCGCCGATATTGGCCTGGCCTCCAGCTCGTGGAGCCGCGTCGCCGCGGCCACCCCATTCGCGGGCTGGTTTCACGAGACCTCGAAACGCCATTTCGCCGAGTTTGTCGGCTGGTCGCAGTATCTGATGGCCGCGCAGGATTTCCCGCAGTGGGACGTCCTGCCGTTCGACGATGTCACGCCCGAGGATCTGGCGCGATTCAAGCTCGTCATTCTGCCCAGCGTTCTCGTCATCGCCGCTGATCAGTTCGTCGCGCTGGAAGCCTATCTCAAACAAGGCGGGCGACTGCTCATCACCGGCGAAACCGGCACCTTCACCGGCCCCAAGATGCTCCTCATGCCGCGTGCGCGCAGTCTCGCCGCGGGCCTGAAGCGGCGCTACCCGGGCCGCGTCACCATCACCGAAGCCAAGCCCGGCGTGGGCTACCACCTCGGCCCTGCGAAGTCCGCACCGATCCGTGACCTGTTGCGGCAAGCGGGCGAGCATCCGCCCGTGCTCACCGTCGCCAACGCCCCTGAGCACGTGTCCGTCTACCTGAGCGAATCCAAGGCACATCCCGGCGAACTGACCGTCGATCTCGTGAACCATGCTCATGATCTCGCGAGCGACCGGATCACTCCCGTCACCGCCGCCGACTTCACGATCACGCTGCGTCTCCCGACCTCGTTTGCGTCCGGCGAGCTCAGCATCGAGTCCGTTCGTTACGACGAAGCCGCGCCGCATAACACCCGGCGGCAACCGCTCGACGCCAACGCCGTTACGCGGGCAGTCGGTCACGTCACGCTCCGCGTTCCCGCGTTCACTCACTACCAAATCCTCCGCCTCAGCGGAAGTGGAGCAGGTAAGTCGGCAAAAAGGAAAGAACCATGAAACGAGATTTGGGTCGTTTGACATGAGCTCTGGAAGGCAGGGAATCGTGCGTGTGGCGTGAGTTGGAGTTGGGAACGAATGGGGCGCTGCCCCGGAAAGGAGGAACAGTAATGAAGACGAGTTGCGCATTGGTGGCTTGTGGTTTTGTCGTGGCGTTGCTTTCAGGGTGCACGGGCATGCGGGAAGCCGGGGCACCGTCCCCGGCCAAGGCCGCAATCGCGCCGATCATCGTGGACAGTCAGGCGCATACCAACCGGATCGCCAAGGAAGGCGACTGGCAATGGGGCGAGGGCGGCGGCGATTGGCAGCAAGACACGCTCTGGGCATCGCAGGGCAAGGGTGAGGCAAAACTCAGCTGGCGCCCGGACCTGCCGGTGTCGGGGAACTACCGTGTCTCGGTCTGGTTTGGC
>Ga0209042_1002928_pt1 | contig 10605 bp, 6 predicted proteins | sample SaaInlV_200m_DNA_6_FD_184649 | JGI IMG/M metagenome (GOLD analysis project Ga0209042, IMG submission 184649) | Marine microbial communities from expanding oxygen minimum zones in the Saanich Inlet - SI037_S2LV_200m_DNA (SPAdes) (version 2) | ecosystem: Environmental > Aquatic > Marine >...
ATTTTCAGACGTCTGGCGATGGTGGTGTCTGCGGCGGGGGGAGGCAGGGTCAGACCTAGAAACTAGAAAGTAGGTTGACGTTCGGGCGTGGGCGTGGCGCTCTTTCTGCATGCTGAGACCGTGGCGAGTACGATATCCCGGGGCGAAGTACCATGTATATCGCTGGTTTCATAGCAGAAGCCGACGATGTGCTTACGGGGGCTATGAAGGAAAGCCGCTACCGCAGCGAAAGCGCAGTCGGTAAACAGCGTCAGAAGCTCATCGCTCAGATGGAAAGGGACCTATCACTGTCCGGCATCTCAAGCATCTGACAGAGAGGCTCTGCCTGTAGATTCCAGTTTCTAGGTCTGACCGGGAAACTCAGGCGTGTTGCTACTCTGCTGCGCCAGGCTTCTCATCCTTGACGAGCCGTGCGCTGAGCATGAAATCAAAGCCGCCATTATAGACGCTCATGAAGAGCATTCCCCAACGCCAGTTCTGGCGCGTGGCGATGGCAATCGTGTTCTCGCCGTTCCTGAGCAGCTTTGCGGCCGCCGGCTTGAACTCATTCTCGATGGTGCCGGTCTTCTTCTCGATGTTGTTGATTCTCCCGATCAGCTCCCCATTCAGGTAGATCGCAATATCCTGCTGACGGAAGACCCACGCCTTGAACCGCAACAGGTCAAAAGCGTTCGTATCCTCAACGTTGAACGTCGCCCTCTGCAGCGCTGTGTGGTTGAGGTGCCACGAGACCGGATGCAGCGTCTCGGTCCAGCCGCTGTCGTCAAACCCAGGCTTCTCCCAGCCCTCGGGAGCGTTGTCACGAGTCTCAAGCAGCGTAAGCCTCCACTTCGTGGCCAGCTCAGCAGGACGAGCTTCGTCGCTGGGTTTGCCCTTGTTGCCGGGGACAAACTCTTTTGGAGTCAGACATGCCCACTTGTGCGCCGCAGCCGCGGCCGCAGCCGCTTCAGCCTTCTTCCGTTCCCGGATCTTCTTAAGGTCGTCCGCACTTTTCGCCGCCGCCTCCTCGGGATCCTGTCCGCTACCGGCCGCCAGCGCAGCCTGGTAGAGCTCCCGATCGTCAGCCCGCGCCTTCACATTGCTTGTCAGTTCCGACGCTTTGGCGAGGCTCGCGTCACCCTCTGCCACAATGGGCTTCAGCTCGGTGATTATCATCCCCGCTTCATAGAGTCTGCCTTCTTCGACCAACCCCTCGATCGTCGCAAGATCGGCGGCAATACCGTCCTGCATGCGTCTGGCCTCTTCAACCAGCCTTCCTGTTGTCTTCTCCTCGGGGGTATCCTTTTTCAGCTTCTCCTGCACGGCAAGCGCCAGCGTCTCAGCCTTCGCGTAGTCGCGCGCCTCGTACGCATCCAGGGCCGGCTTCAACACTTCCGGGGCACCAGGTGAGAACGGCGATTTCGCCGCACCAAGAATTCGCAGCCGGCGCCGGGGCACGACAAGCGCCAGGCCTGAGCCTGCTCCCTCGCTGAAGCCGCCGTCAGACATGCGATTGCATTCACGGAACCAGCGATGGTTCTTCATAAAGTACTTGTAGGCCGTCTCACCGTGCACCGCCGCACCCAGCGGCGTCCAATAGACATCCCAGAAATGGCCACCATGACCACCGTAGGTCGAGTACCAGGAATGGGTACTGATCTGCGAGTTGATATAGGCTGAGCGCTTGTCTCCCAAGAGGCTATACAACACGGCCGCTTCAGCCACCTTGCCGTTAGCCGTATTGAGCTTGCCGGCCATCTGCTGTTCCGGGTCAATAAGAAATGGCGTATCGCGGAAGCAGTCACCATAGATGATCACGCCAATCGGACAGCCTGTGCGCTCAAGATATGCCAATCCCCGCTGGAACGTTTCCGCGTCTACATCCACGCCACACTCTTTGGCCAGCGTCAGTCCGAGCATCGCACTGATCCCGGTATGTGACATCGCCGGATATCCGCGCGGGTTGTTGCCGCGTCCGTACCAGCCGCCGTTACGCTTGTTGTCCTCACGAATCTGCATCTCCTCGATATTTCTGCAAAGCTCCGTGAGCCTGGGCAGTACCCGCTTGTCGCCGGTTGAGAGATAGTACTCACTCAGGTACTGTGCAGCGTAACCAAGGGCCCAGTTATTGCCGCCCCCCTTGAATCTGGTGGCCGTCTTCCTGACGACCCACTGGTGTTCCGGGGAGCCTGCACCCAGCAGGAACATCGCCTCGGTATAGAGATAGCCCTGGGGGCCGCCCTTCGCTACAAGCTGCTCCTCAAGATTCTGGACAATCCTCTCGCTCTTGATGCAGTGCCACGGTGATGTCGCGCTGTAGCGGCCCATGACCTTGATCTCCAGCTCGACATCCATATTCTCTCCGTCACGATGCACGCCCAATGTGAGCTTGCCATCTGTGGCCTCGCTTGCGGTAATCGCCGCCGACATGGTCATCTCTTCCTCATCACCGAGCATCTGACCATTGGCACTGTAGATCACATCACCCACGACCAGCTTCCCGTCCGCCGGCGACCCCTTCTTAATCTCACGAACACCCATGTTTGGACCAAAGGGCCCTGTCTTCACCCCGATGGGACCCAACCATCCGCTGAAATGCGGGTATCCGACACTCTCAAGCTGGGAGTTGATGAGGGTAACCGCGCCGCTCTTCCACTCGTTCGCGGGTGTGAAGTACTGTTCAGGAAGATCGTCTTCCTTGTGCCTGACGAACCACTGGTGTCCGGTTCTCTCGGTACGGAAGGGAATTGCCGGGAGTCCTGAATCGTTGACCAGCCCCTCGTCGGGTTTCTCCTGCCAGTTGTAACGTACGTAGAAGATGCGACTGATATCATCACACGTAAGCTTGATCGACTCACCGTCGATAACCGCCTTAGCGGGGACATATTCAGCGCCCGTGTCCGCCACGTCGGCCACCTCAAAACGATCAAGGGAGCCCTTTGCGGCCTCGAGCCCCTTCGCCGTGCCCGCCTTGAAATAGAGTGTAGCCGTGGCCCCATCCGCTTCGACCCGATCAAGAACAGGTCCCGTACCCGGGCCCTTTCCGTACAGCTTGCCCTGCACCCACTTCAGACTGCGCTCGGCAAGCAGCACCTCATCTTTGGGCTGGCCACTGAACGCCAGGTGATCCATCCCGGGGAGGATAATGTCGATCGTGTCGTCTTCCACGGCAAGGAGGCGCTGCAGTTCACGCATCTCGCGGTTGTGGATCGCATAGGTCCACAGGTCAGACGTCGGCGGGCTTACAAACGCGAGCGGCAGTGCGGCATCGCCAAGAGCACTCCGCCATGTTTCCGGAATCGTTGATATCGAGTCGGGCTCCATCCTGAAGCCTTCCTTACGAATGTCATAGGTCTTGACGTAGGTGTCATTCATAAGCCCGCGATCTGTCATTCCCTCGGCAGCCCTGGCCTTCTCGTAGTACATATAGGGATAGTCGTTTCCGAGTTGGACAATCAGGCCCTTCAACCCGATGCCACGAAGCGGGTGGATCACGGCATTATAGCCTGCCGCCGCGTACATCGGATGCTCAACAGGGTCCTCAGTGAGGATTACTTTCTTCTTCCCATAGGGCTCTTTCGTAACAAACGCCGCGCGCTGGGCCTCCATTCTTTCCGCTCTACCCACTAGCCGTCCCTCAAGCGATTCGCGGTTCATCCAGGCAACCGGAAAGTGGTAGCCCATGTTCAGATCAACGATGCCAACAGGAACATCCAGATCTTTCGCGTGTCTGCTCCCCAGCAGAGCCGCTGCGCCAGACATCTTCAGTGCCTGGGCCTCCTTCACCTCCTGCCAACCTGCTGTTGCCTCAGCTGCAAGGTCGCTCTGTGGATCAGGCGCGGGAATCATTCGAATGGCGATCGCGCGAAAAGCTTTGCTTTTCCCGATTCGTTCGGCGTTCTTCTTGCCCTGATCGTCTCGACCCAGCGTGATATCCTTGGAGGTCTGGCGCGCGAACAGAATCACATCCCCCACCAGCACATCCTTGATCACAGCCTTATCGCGTCCCGACGTTACCGTCAGGTCCAACTCCTTGCCGTTGGCCGCGATCGGGTCAAGCGTCACAGCCCAGACGCCCTTCTCGTCCGCCTTCGCCACCTTTTCCTGGCCGGCAAACGACACCTTTACCTCAGCGCCCGGCTTGCCAACACCACGGACCACGTTTGGTTTGTCGCGCTGCAACACCATCGCGTCCGAGAAATACCTTCCGAGCCGCAGCTCTCCAGCACTCGAGGTGATCGAGAAGAGGACGAGGAAACAGGTTACCAGGGATACAGATCGCTTCATTCAGCTACTCCTTAGCTTAGATCGGGCTTGATCAGATCTTGAGCATCAAACTCATCATCACGGAATCGATACAATTCCAGAAGGCTAGCACCACGACCGTCGCCAGGCTAGCCCGAAGAAGGGCTGCCGCAGGATTGCTGGCCGATAGAAGACGCTCTCCGCGCCGGGATCCGGAGTCGTCCACGTGTTGACGCCAGACTGTGACGGGTTGCGAGGAATCGTGTTGGACTCAACAAGCGCCCAGCTCCCGGCATCGGTCAGATTGGTGGTCATGTACCTGCTCCACGGAGTTGAGGCCCCATTCGTAGTCCCGTAAAGGCGGAACAACATACCTTGGAGGCCCTCGCATGCCAGCCCGCCTAAAGGCGGAACAACATACCTTGGGAGCGCCCCCGTATGTTGTTCCGCCTTTAGGCGGCTCTAACTACATTGCCCAGACAGCCATGATAGGGTAGCGTGAGTCTTGGTTATAAAGAAATCGAAAATAGTTGCCGGCTCGCCAGTGGGCGATAAGCCTGTCGTGTGGGTGTCGCTTGGGCGTGACAAGCGGCCCATCGTGGAGCGCGCCCGCGACCTGGGGTGGCGCGTCATCGACCTGGCATTCTACCGCGGAAATCTGCCTTCTGGTCCAGCGCCGCATGGCGCTTTCGTCGACACGTTACCCGACAGTCCCCTCGTCACTGACTTGCTGGCGCGAGGTTGCTGTGTGATCCGGCTCGGGCGGTTCGAACATGCAGCTGATGGGACGCTGACCTCGATCATTCCGGGCCGCGCCGACGCCGGGCGGCTGGCCGCGGAGCATTTTGCTGACCGGAAGTTCCAGCATGTGGGATTCGTGTGCTACCCCACGTTGATTGGGAATCCCTACGTCAGCCCGCTTCGTGACGTGTTCTGCGCGCGTGCGCGCGAACTCGGCTGCGAAGCTCATTCGCTGGTGTTTGAAGATCTTGACCCCCGAAAGGACGCCGAGATGCTGGCCTCTGAGACGCATCTCCTGCGGCAGGCGCAGCTGGCCCGGTGGCTGCAGTCGGTGCCCAAGCCGATTGGGATCTTTACCTTCAGCGACAACATGGCCGGACGTATCGCCATCGCGGCATTGGACGAGGCCCTTGAGATTCCGAAACAGGTCGCACTGCTCGGGTATGGCGGGGACCGGGCGACCTGTGTCAGTGCGCCGGTGCTCCTCTCTGCGGTTGATGTTGGGCATGAACGCCTCTGTGAGGTGGCGATTCGCCTGATGCAGGATCATGTGAACGGCAAGGCGGTTCCTTCGGGGGCCACATACGTGCCTCCGTCGGGCGTGGTGATCCGCGAGAGCACGGATGTGCTCGCCTCCACGGACCCCGCCGTCGCAGACGCCATCCGGTACATGTGGGATCACCTGACCGCTGATCTGTCCGTGGACGATGTGGCTGCAGCCGTCTCGACCCCGCGCCGCAAGTTGGAGCGTGCTTTCCACGCGCAGATTGGCCATGGGATCAACGCCGAGCTGCAACGGCGGCGCCTCGAGCGCTGCTGTGAGCTGCTCAGGACCACCACGTTCACCATCGCCGACATCGCCCCGATGGTCGGTTTCCGCTCCAAGGACTACCTGCACACGCTCTTCCGGCGCCGGTTCGGGATGACGCCGCGGGCCTATCGCCTGGCGAACGCCGATTCGCGGGGGAACGCCGACGCGACGACCTCGTGACGCCCTGACACGAATGGCACTAGTTTAAGCTTTTCTAGCAAGGACTACGCCGATGGTACGTGCCATTCAATTACCAAATACCCAAGTACCCAAACACCCAAGCCATGATCAATCGAGATTAACCAATGCCAAGTCAAAGCAGGGCCTTTTCTCCATTTCGGGCTTTCGGATTTGAGATTTCCTTGGGTACTTGGGTAATTGCCACTCCGCTTCGCTTTGTTGCCGACTGCGTCGGCCAGTTGCCTTCGGCTGCGGGTCGTTTGGGTATTTCAATGGCACGCAAGAAGATGTCAATTTCATACAAAAAGCGCCTAAGCTAGTGCCATTCCGCCCTGACACCAGCCGCGCACGCCGCTGCTTGTCGTGCGCAGCGTGTCGCAAACGCCAACCTTTGCTGCGCAAATCTGCTCTATGCGTTGTGGCATGCCCCTGTAGTAATATAACTATCAGGTGGCACAGATGCTTGTGACCTCGGGCCCAAGAGCTTGGACTTCAAATCGAGGAGTGATGCAGATGAAGAGACAGACATGGACGCCGCATGCGTGTTGGCGCGGGTTCAGCATCCACCCCCAACTCCGACGGCCTTGCTTCGTGTGGGCGGCTGGAATGGGAATTGTTTCAAGATGATGAATGAGTAACCAAATCAGGAGATGAGAAAATGAAGACAGCAAAGAGAATCACAAACGTGTTGGCGGTCGTAGTTTCGGCAATGATGTTGGGAGTCGGTTCGGTCCATGCGGCTTCGTTGGGCAGCTCGACATTTACGAGTTTCGACGGCACAGCTGGACTGGACATTGATGTCACCGGCTCAAGCGTCGTTGATTGGGGTTATTACGATGACCAGGGGGATTTTTGGCTGGGCCAACCAGTCGATAATAGCAAGGCCGTGTCCGGGATTGGCGCGGTGAGTGTCGTCACCGGTGTTGTCAGCTCGGCCGGTGCCTATAACCCAAATCTCACCATGACCTTCGACGATGGTGCGGGTCCCGCCGCAGGCACCGTGGCTATCGGTGCGGGATTCGGTGCTTGGGCTCCTGACGAAGACAATGCGGCGACCTTTACGTTCAATGACTTGGGTGACGGAACACACACCGTGCGTGTCTACGTGGGGCACAGTGCTCTCAACCGCATCTTTGATATGGATTACACGGTGACCGCCTCTGATGGCAATCTCTCAGATAATACAGTGTCCTCTGCATTAGGTAGTGGAAACCTTCATGCGACGTATGAGCTCGTGTTCTCGACAACCGATACGAGTGCCGACCTGGTGCTCACCTTCAACTCTACAAGCGGTGATTCAGGCGCGGGATGGATTGCGGGCTACGTGGTGGAGACCACGGGCAGCAGCCCCTCCGTCGAGCTCTCCTCCAGCTCCGTCGCCTCCAACGCACCTCCGGGCACACTGGTCGGGACCTTGCGCGATCCCAGCGGCGCAGGCGATACGTTTGTGCTGACCAACGGCGTGGGTAATGTCGACAACGCCAAGTTCCAGATCACGGACGGTACCAACCTGCGTACGACGGTCTGGATGAGCCAGTACTCAAACAGCGTCTCGATCGCCGGCCTCGGGAGCGGCACGGCCCTGGTCACCAACAGCGTTTCGATTTATGTCGAAGCGCCGACCAATATGGTCTTCCTCGTCTCCGCGACCGTGGGAAATAACCCGTCTAACGGCGACGAAGTCGGGCTCATGCAGGCCGCGAATAAGGACGCCACGTTCACGATTGTCGGCGGACGCACTGACCTGTTCACCAAAGACGGGAGCAATAATCTGCTCGTTACCAACGAGACCTCCAGCGCCTGGGACGTCGCGACAAACTACGTCACACTGCGGGCCACCTCGAGCGCGGGTACCAGTGACCTGGTCGTCTGCGTCACGAAGGGCGGCCCCAGCGGCACGGTCTTCATGTTCAGATAGCCCCGGTGAGCGGGACGCTGACCCGGTGACTGCGTGACCCGGGAGGCAGGGTCCCGGGAGGCAGGGTCAGACCTAGAAACTAGAAAGTAGATTGACGTTCGGGCGTGGGCGTGGCAGTCCTGCTGCATGCCGAGACCGTGGCGAGTACGATATCCCGGGGCGAAGTACCATGTGACCAGCAGAGGCAATGGGCGAGCGCGTATCTTTCTGTGCCGGTCAGACTACCTGCGATTCCTCGATCAGCTCGCGGCAGCGCTGGAGGCCGATGGCGTCCTCCTCTATTCCTACGCTTTGCTCTCCAACCACATCCATCTTCATCTGGAAACCCCACGCGCGAACCTGCCCCGGTTCATGCAGCGGCTGTCCACCGCCTACGGCATGTACTTCCGGTATCGGTAAACAGCGTCAGAAGCTCATCGCTCAGATGGAAGAGGACCTATCACTGTCCCGGCATCTCAAGCATCTGACAGAGAGGCTCTGCCTGTAGATTCCAGTTTCCAGTCTGCCCCTGCCTCGGCCGGTGTCGCAGTCAGTCTGCAGCTACGCCGATTCGAGGAGCTGGTGGCAGACAATCCCAAGCTGCGGGCCCTGACGCGGAAGTGTGATAACGCCTTCGCCTCACTGATAAAGAAGCATGCGGAACGGCGATAACTTATTACTTAAGGGCTGCCCCTGCCTCGCCGGTACTCTGGCCCTGCCGTCGGTGGGCAAAGGACACGAGGTGATGCCCGGAAGATGTCTGGCGGGATTTGGCGTCTTCAATAAACTCCTTAAGATCGGCCCCGCACCTCGCTACGAGCTGTTGTCGGTTCTTTCTCACCTCCGAGACAATGGGATCAGCCTTCATTGTCATCACCTCCCATGAGTTCCTCTGGCGTACAGATAACGGGGCACGCGAAGCCTGCTGTCTCGCACACCCGACGGACCTTTGTGGAAATCTCGGCATTCGCAATGTGCGTGCAGTTCCATGTGAGGAGGTAGTCCATCGCATGAACTGCCGCCGCTGCGATATGTGCGGCGTCAGCCGCCGCCTTTTCCGGAATGGCCCGCGATTCCACAATCCTGGCGGCCAGCAAGCCGACATCGCTGGTAATCTCCAACTGGTCCAGGTTCTCTATTACTTTTAGTCGGGCCTTTGCCAGTCCGGGATCGCCCAGCCCTGCTTCGTCGATCACAAATTGGGAAACAAACACGCCGAATGTGGGGCGTCGATTCTGCCACCACTCGTGAGTTAACTCCTGGTGTGCTGCAACGACGAGATCCCGGCTTGGGCGCCCAACGAGATAGCTTGGTATTGTCGTTTCTATGTAGACCCTCGGTTTCATACTAAACATGATGCCAAAATGGTGCTTGGCCTGCAATGATCTATCCGTGGTGGTTAAGACCGTAGTTGTCCGCTGGACCTGGTCAGGACCACCAAGTTCACCATCGCCGACATCGCCCCGATGGTCGGTTTCCGCTCCAAGGACTACCTGCACACGCTCTTCCGGCGCCGGTTCGCGATGACGCCGCGGGCCTATCGCCTGGCGAACGCCGACGCGGCGACATCTTGACGCCCTGACACCAGTCGCGCACGCCGCTGCTTTCCGCGTGCAGCGTGTCGCAAACGCCAACCTTTGCTGCGTAAATCTGCTCTATGCGTTGTGGCATGCCCCTGTAGTAATATATACCTAAGGTGGGGCAGATGCTTGTGACCTCAGGCCCAAGAGCTTGGACTTCAAATCGAGGAGTGATGCAGATGAAGAGACAGACATGGACGCATGGGTGTTGGCGCGGGTTCTGCTCTCTCTCTCTCTCTCGGCTGAGCGCTTCCTGCATCGTCGGCATCCAGTTGACACAATTGGCTGTACTAGTAGAGCCAGTTGTGCCAACTGGCTCCCATCTCGGAGCGGGGCGGTGAGTTCCCGCCGACATCCCGCACCCCTTATCTCGCATCCCGCATCCACCCCCAACTCCGAACGGTCTGCTTCCGTGGGCGGCTGGAATGGAAATTGTTTCAAGATGATGAATGAGTAACCAAATCAGGAGATAAGAAAATGATGACAGGAAAGAGAATAACGAAAGTATTGATGGTCGCTGTTGTGGCGATGGGGATTCTGGGGGCCACGGTCGGGACGTCGCAGGCGTTGGAGTTCTACCAGCCAGCGGCTGCATTCTCCACCGCCACCGATGCCAAGTGGCTCGCTACCGGCATCGTAAACGGCAATGGTTTGAGCGCCACTCCCACCGCTTCGAATCTCGACACGGTAACTCATGCAGGAGCGGGCGGTGGCAATTACTGGATCTCGAAGACCTCATCAGCGGCTGATCGCGAAATCCTCTTCGTCATGCCGGGCGGTGTCGATGTTGACAGTGTCTACTACTGGCCAGTTTATCATTCGTCACTCGAGAGCAAAATTGTCACGAACTTCAACATTTCGTTCTCCACCAATTTTGGCGCGACCTACTCCAGCCCCCTGAGCCTGGCCGGTTTCACGTCCGTGAGCAGTTCCCCCACATCGGTGCAGACCAACACCTTTGCTACGCAGAGCAATGTCACGAACATCAAGTTCACCGACATCCTGCCCGTGCTCGCGGGCCAGACGGCGGCTATTGGCGAGATTCGCTTCGGCGGACCTGACGGCGGCGGCGACAGCACGGCGCCGACCCTGATCTCCTTTGCGGACGACCAGAGCGGAGGCCCCGTCACCGAACAGAGGCCACTGTTCTATACTGTGACATTCAGCGAGGT
>Ga0209042_1002930_pt1 | contig 10601 bp, 9 predicted proteins | sample SaaInlV_200m_DNA_6_FD_184649 | JGI IMG/M metagenome (GOLD analysis project Ga0209042, IMG submission 184649) | Marine microbial communities from expanding oxygen minimum zones in the Saanich Inlet - SI037_S2LV_200m_DNA (SPAdes) (version 2) | ecosystem: Environmental > Aquatic > Marine >...
AAGACCGCATTTCAAAGCTGCACCAGATTCCACCCTTGGCGGATTTGGTCAAAGCACGCGCCAAAGAACTCAATTTGGGTTGGTCTTTTTCATCTACCCCAAATTATTGAGATGATACTTGCCACCCTTAAAAATCACCTTCCTGGCAAAAAGTATTTCTCGTTAATACCTGCCCACTGTCGAATCGACCTTCAGCGCATACGCTTCAATGCCACCATGCAAACTGACTACATTCTGCCGCCCCTGAGATAATAACCAGTTTGTCACTTGGGCACTACGAATGCCATGATGACAAACCACAACAATCTCCGAATCTTCAGGCAGCGCTTCCATGCCACGTTGCGCTATTTGGCTAAGTGGAGCCAAGCGTAAGCGTGCATCATCCCATCTCGCACGAGTCAGCTCCCACGACTCACGAACATCCAAAAGGATGAATTCCTGATCAGACCTGAGCCTTTCGCCCAAATCTTGAACACTGATCTCTGGAGTATTCAAGCGCGCCAGAACCCTCGTCGTACCGCCCTCATCTCTTCGGTGGTCACAAAAGCTTCCTCGTCCACTTCACGAATGATCGCTGCAGCCAAAGAAACGCGTTTTCTTAAAACAGCAATATTTAGCAAGCTCACCATGCCATCTTTACCGCGCGCAGGAACCTCCGTCACGGCGAAGCCATCGTCGCGCAGCTTCTCGGCCAACTCTGCCCCGCGCAGGGAGCTGACGACCTGCACACGAACAAATCCGATCGCCATTTTTTCTTCGATCCAGACGCCGAGTACGCCGCCTGTTGCAAATCCTGCCGCGTAGCTAACAATATTGAGAAAATTATCTAAACTACTCAACACAGAAGTGATGGCGAGAACAAAAATGATCGATTGAAAAAAGCCAAGCAACCAGGAAATCCCTTTATTCCCACGTATGCCGACCAAGAATCGTAGCGTACCGAGAGCCATATCGATCAGGCGCAAGGAAAAAATCGTTAGCGCAAAAGCCCAAGCAGGGAACGTGAGGAGAAATTCTTGCATTTTATTTTCCTATTATCAGCCATGCCTCTGCGAGCATGTTTTTGCGAAGCGGTCTCGCCACAAGAGGAGATTGCTTCGCTGATGAAACTGGCTCGCAGAGGAATAATTGTCAGTCTCTGAGCGTAGCGCGGACGAAGACGACGCGTGCCCTTCGGCTCTTGTAAATCTCGTCCTTCGTCTACACGCCCATTCGGTCGTTCCGCTCAGGAACTCTAAACTATTTCACCGCCGGCAAATATAACTGCTCCACATACTCTTTGACCATGCGGCGCATGCTGAACTGCGGAGTGATGGTGCGCAAATTATTTTTCATCATCTTGATCCACTTCACCGGCAGGTTATCGCCATCACGGTCATAGTAAAGTGGGATGATCTCATTTTCCAAAGTGGCGTACAGGCTGGCTATATCGCCTTCATCTTGTGATTCGGTATCAGGCGCAACATCATCGCCAATGGCCCAGCCATTATGACCATTATACGCCTCGCGCCACCAACCATCTAAAACAGAGAAGTTCAAGGCGCCATTCATGGCAGCTTTCATCCCCGATGTGCCTGAAGCTTCATTGGGGCGACGGGGGGTATTCAACCAGACATCTACGCCCTGAACAAGATAACGGGCAACATTCATATCGTAATCTTCGAGGAAAACGAGACGCCCGCCATTTTCGGCTTTTTTCACCGCCCGATAGACTTCCTGGATAAGCTGCTTGCCCGGTTCATCCGCAGGATGCGCTTTACCGGCAAATATGATCTGGAGAGGCTGATTGGGGCGATTGAGCAAGCCCAAAATGCGGTCGAGTTCAGAGAGGATCAAATTTGCGCGTTTGTAGGTTGCGAAGCGACGCGCAAATCCTATTGTGAGCACGTAGGGGTCAAGCAATGCGCCAGAGGCAAGCGCCTGCACGGGGTGGAATCCACCTTTGATCCAGCGGCGACGCGTCCGTTCCATCATATAGAAAACGAGCTTACGTTTGAGGTGATTGCGGACTTCCCAAAGCTCCTTGTCGGGGATATTGTCAATCCCATCCCAAAGGCTGGGATCGTCGAGGCGGCTGAGCCAATTTTCGCCAAGGTGATTTTCGTAGAGTACGCCCATACGACGCGCCAACCAGGTGGAGGCATGAACGCCATTGGTAACGTAACCGATCGGCACATCATCTTCTGCTTTGGCAGGCCACAGGAAATTCCACATACCGCGCGCTACGCGGCCATGCAATTCTGAGACACCATTGCGCTCGTCGGAGTAACGCAGTGCAAGCACCCCCATGCTAAAGGTTTCGCCCCAGGATTGCTGGTTGCGTGCCAAGCTAACGAATTCATCGCGGCTTAAGCCCAACTGGGGCCAAAGCGCAGCGAGGTATTTATCTATCATCCAAAGAGGGAATTCATCGTTCCCAGCCGGGACAGGTGTGTGTGTGGTGAAGACATTATTAACACGCGTCTCTTCAATGGCTTCAGCAAAGGTTTTGCCGGTTTCGACCACTTCGCGGGCACGTTCCAAAATTTGAAAAGCTGCATGGCCTTCGTTCATATGCCAAACGCCGGGATTATGCCCCAATTTGCGCATAGCGCGCACGCCACCCACGCCGAGTAAAACTTCTTGCGAGATGCGCAAATTGATGTCGCTCCAATAGAGGCGCCCAGTCAACTTACGATCTTCGGGATTATTCTCGATAACATTTGAATCCATTAAGTAGAGCGGAATACGCCCAACACGCACCTCCCATAAACGTGCGGTAACAACGCGATCAGGAAATTCGACGCTGACCGTAACGGGACTGTCGTTCTCGTCCATCATTGGAACAAGGGGCAAATTATTAAAGTCCAGCGGATTATTAACCGCATCTTGCCAACCATCTTCTGAGATGCGTTGTGAGAAATAACCCTCTGCGTAGAGGAAGCCAATTCCCAAAAGGGGCAAGCCCAGGTCAGAGGCTTCTTTCAGATGGTCACCGGCCAAGACGCCCAAACCGCCAGAGTAAATGGGCAAGGTTTCATGTAAGCCAAATTCCATCGAGAAATAGGCAACAGGATTTTTGAAAAAATCTGCATGAGCTTCATCACACCAGGTGCCTTCGCTTGCCATATAGGTATCAAAAGCCGTGAAAACTTGATCGTAATTTTCAATGTAGGCACTTTTTTGCGCCGCTTCGTTCAGGCTTGAGCGGTTTACCTCACGCAAAAAAGTAATTGGGTTATGCGCCAAGCGTTCCCATAATTCGTTGTCAATATGCGAAAAGAGACGCTGTGCTTGTGGCTGCCATGTCCACCAAAGATTGTAGGCTAATTCGCCCAAGCGATTGATGCGACGAGGAAGATCAAATTGATTCGGGATACGCGTTTTATAAATAGTCATTTTTCTTCTCCAATAAACTGTTTATTCTTATAAACAGAAGGTTGTCCAGTCAGAAAAAGCGTCGCTATCATACCACTCTTTCCCGATAGATCAGGGTCAATTTTTGATATGGGAACAGCGCCACAATATCTCTTAGCCCCAGCCTACCTATTTGCACAAAGCAGTTTCTGATCTTTCGATTGACGATTAGAGAAGCCCTATGATAAAATCGCTCCGCTAGCACGCCCCCATCGTCTAGCGGTCCAGGACGTGGCCCTCTCAAGGCCAAAACCGGGGTTCGATTCCCCGTGGGGGCACAATTTGAATGCATAAAAAGTCGCCGTGATCGGCGACTTTTTGTTTTCTATCCTTGCAACACAGAGCTCAATATATTACATCACGCAAAAAATCATCTGGGCTTATCTTCAGGGCTTACCCCTAACGCACCGTATATTTTCAAGGTTGGCTTCGATTTATTCAACGTATAAAAGTGGATGCCCGTCACGCCACGATCAAAGAGATCAAATACCTGCTGCGTCGCCCAATGGATGCCAACCTTGGCGACTGCCTCGTCATCGCGCGTGCGCGAGATTGCTCGTTGCAATTTAGCCGGAATGCGCGCGCCCAACGCAAGTTCCGATATTCGCTCCATCCCACTGCGCGAGGTGATCGGCATAATTCCTGCAATAATCGGGACATGGATCTTCGCCAGCGCGCAACGATCACGAAAATCGTAATAATCCCCATTCTTGAAAAATAATTGCGTGCAGATATAATCCGCGCCTGCATCCACTTTGGCTTTCAGATAATCCATCTCCTTAAGCCGATTCGGCGTTTCGGGGTGTCCTTCGGGAAAGCCCGCCACACCCACACCCATGTGTGGAAACTCTTTCTTAATGAATTTCACCAAATCTACCGCGTGTTCAAATCCATCTTTCGGCTGAAAGAAATCCTGAACCCCTTTTGGGCGGTCACCGCGCAAAGCCATGATATTCTCGATCCCCGAATCCGAGTAGCGTTCTAAAATTTCGCGCAACTCGCTTTTTGTCGCCCCAATGGTCGTCAGATGGGCAACCACCGTTAAATTGGTTTCCTTGCGCGCGCGTACAACAAGATCATGGGTCAGGTCACGCGAAGAACCGCCCGCACCGTAGGTCACGCTTACATAAGCCGGCTCGATTGGCGCAAGCTCTTTTATGGATTGAAATAAAACGCCAGAAGATTTTTCCGTTTTGGGTGGAAAGAATTCAAAACTAAAATGGATACCTGGCTTGGCAAGAACGTCAGCAATATGCATAGGGATACCTCATACGTCTAAGAGAATGTTGCCATTATAATACGGCAAGGTATTAACCGCTAATCTGCACGAATATACGCCAACCCTCTTTGTTCGCCTCTGTGCCTCTGTTCATCTCTGGTTAAAAGGACTCCCTCATGCCCCAAAAAGTCTACGACTACGTCATCATCGGTTCCGGTTTCGGCGGCTCGGTTTCTGCCATGCGTCTGACTGAAAAAGGTTATTCCGTGCTCGTTATCGAGCGCGGCAAACGCTTCCGCGACGCCGACTTCCCCAAATCCAATTGGAATCTGCCCAAATATCTCTGGCTGCCTAAACTGCGTCTCTTCGGATTTTTCGAGATGACCTTCATGAACGGCCTGCTCGCCCTGCACGGCAGCGGCGTCGGCGGCGGCAGTCTGACCTACGGCAACGTCCTGATGGAGCCAAGCGACGAGCTTTTCGAAGGCTGGAATTCCGCCGACTGGAAGAGCACCCTCGCCCCGCACTATGCCACTGCCAAACACATGTTGGGTGTCACGCGCAACCCTAAACTCTGGCCTGCCGACAACGCCCTAAAGCAGATCGCGGGCGAGTTGGGCTACGCTGATTCTTTCCACGCAACTGATGTCGGCGTTTTCTTCGGTCACCCCGGCAAGGAGGGCGAAACTGTCCCCGACCCCTATTTTGGTGGCGAGGGACCCGAGCGTGCAGGCTGCATCCATTGCGGCGGCTGCATGGTCGGATGCAGGCACAACGCCAAAAATATGCTCACGAAGAATTACCTCTACTTTGCGGAGAAAAATGGCGCAGACGTTTTGGCAGAAACCAAAGTTGTGGATATAAAACCGGAAACGGGCGTGAACTCAACAGGCTCCCGTTACCGAATTTTGTATCGGTCTTCGACCAAGCTCGTTAAAGGGAAGCAAGCCGAAGTCCACGCGCGAAACGTGATCGTTGCCGCAGGGGCGCTCGGCAGCATGGAACTCCTGTTTAAATGCCGCGACGAGACTCGATCCCTCCCCAAAATATCCAAGAAACTGGGCGACCAGGTGCGCACGAATTCCGAAAATATCATGGGCGTCGTGATGCGTGATAAGGATGTCGATTTTTCAGAGGGCATCGCCATCACATCCATTTTTCAGGCAGACGAAGTGACGCGCATCGAGCCTGTGAAATACTCAGAAGGGGCGTCTTTTATTCGAGCCATGACCGCACCCTTTGTGGAGGGCGACCACCCGATCTGGCTGCGTTTTGTGAAGATGACAGGCAAGATTTTGCGCCATCCGATTGATTTTATTTACGAGAAATTCCTTGCAAATTGGTCACGCGTGACAACGATATTTTTGGTGATGCAAACCGAAGATAACCTGACGCGTGTGCGGCGCGGGCGTAATTTCTTCACGCTCTTTTTGAAGGGGCTGGTGCTGAAACCGGATGCCGATTATCCGATCCCGAAACAGATCCCCGTTGGAAACAAGGTCGTAAAAACCTATGCCGAGCGGATGAACGGCATCCCGCAGGCAGCCTTTACGGACGGGCTCTTCAACTTCCCGACGACGGCGCATTTTATGGGCGGCGTCCCGATCGGGCATGACGAGAGTGAAGGCGTGGTCGGCTTGAACTGCGAGATGCACAACTACCCGGGCATCTTCGTCGTGGATGGCTCGATCATGCCCGGCAACCCCGGCGTGAACCCGAGTTTGACGATCACGGCGTTGGCAGAGTATGCGATGAGTTTGGTGGAAGAGAAAAACTAACAGTCTCTGAGCGGAAACAGCGCAAAGCGTAGTTGCAGTCGAAGAGCGGTATTTGCAAGAACCGTCCTTCGACTTCAGGCTCACTCCGTTCGCCTTCCGCTCAGGAGCTGTGTTTACTATGGAGAAGTAATGAAAAAAGTACTCGGCGTTTTTATTTTATTGGTTGTAACCGTGCTTGTTGGGCTGCGCCTTGGCTCACGCCCCGCCCCCGAGCATCCTTTCTTCGCGCAATTTAAGCAATATCCGCTCGTGATCGCCCATCAAGGCGGGGATAACGTTTGGCCCGGCGAAACGCTCTATGCCTACGAGCAGGCTGCCGCACTGGACGTGGATATTCTCGAAATGGATGCACATATCACAGCCGATGGCGTACTCATCCTGATGCACGATGAAACGGTCGACCGCACCACAAACGGTAGTGGCCTGATCGAAGAGATGACGCTGGATGAACTCAAAGAACTTGATGCGGCATACAGGTGGAGTATAGATGAAGGGGCTACCTATCCCTATCGGGGACAGGGCATCACCATCACCGCATTGGAAGAGGTATTCCAAACCTTTCCGGGATATCCCGTCAATATCGAGATCAAGAAGACGGAACGGTCGATGGCGCAGCCTTTATGCGATCTGCTGCGTGAATACGAGATGCAGGACAAGGCGCTGATCGCCTCCTTCCACGACGAACGGATGGCGGAATTCCGTGAAGTTTGCCCCGAAGTGGCGACATCTGGCAGCAAAGGCGAAGTGACGAAGTTTGTCATCCTGAATTATGCGTTTTTAGGTGGCTTATATTCTCCCGCTGAACATGCCCTGCAAGTGCCAGAACGCAACTCAGGGATTTTGGTCGTGCGCCCGGGCTTGATGTGGGGTGCGCATCGAAGAAATTTACAGGTTCATATCTGGACTCCGAATACAACCGAAGAGCTAGAACACTTCATTAACATGGGCGTAGATGGCATCATTACCGACCGTCCTGATCTTTTGGTAGAGTTGCTGGGGCGTTAAATCGTGATGAGATTTGCGTTACTTAATCTGGTAAGAAAACGCTACGTTTTATCTTCTATTTTCTACCGTACATCTGTAAAAATGGAACACGGATTGCACGGATTCAACGGATTTTCGCAGATAAAACAAGCAAGATAGGACAATATATAATCGTGGTTAAATTTTTAACCGCTAATCCTCATTCATCTTCACGATTTTTTTGCTTTTCGCAGGCATTTTTGGCGCAGATTGGCGAAAATTCGCGGTTCTTTCACAGTTTTTAAGCAATTACGATTAACTAACGTGATACCATAAGAAAAAATCTGTGAGAATCCGCCTAATTCGCGTCATCCGCGTCCTGTTTTTGAACCGTTAGAAGCATATGTACGGTAGAGAAATCTTCTATAGTAATACTGGAAGGACAATTACAATGAGCCAAAAAGCTGAGATCATTGCAAAACTAAAAGAAACCCGACAAGAAATAAAAGAGCTGCTTTCTGATATTCCACCTGAAAAAGAAATTTACCCTGAGTGGGGATTAAAAGAGTTGCTTGCACATTTCGCTGGCTGGGACGACGCTACATTAACCGGCGTGCGTGGCTGTCTGGCAGGGCAGAATCCAATCATTATCGCACCGCGTGGAGCAGACGACTACAATGCCCGCACTGTAAGCGAACGAGAAACGCTGCCTATAGGACATATCATCAAAGAATGGGAACTCAACCGTGAGTTGCTATTAGATTTGGTCAAGCAGATCCCCGAAGAAAAATTCGATACACAGACGATCTATCCCTGGGGTGAAGAGGGAACGCTTGCCAATCTTGTTTTAGGTATGGCCGGGCACGAACTCTTTCATATCGGAGAGATCAAAGAGTTGAAACCGGGGTTATTGGGAAAATGAACTACTGGACTGCAAGCGGACGGAGTAGTTGTTTATCCTAAAACACCTCGTAGTAGCGACTTTAGTCGCTCTGAACGGCTAAAGCCGTCACTACAATAGCAAACGCAAGAAACTGCCCATTCCAGCATGGACAGCAGACAAAAAAGAAATGAATGTCTTTTTGGCATATTTCCAGCAATAAAGGTTAGGCATAAAAAACCGCTGGAGTTGTGGAAGATTAACCAGTTGAGAGGATGGTGGCGAGCAAATGATTTGCTCGCCACCATTTTTCTTAAAGGGTAGCAAGCAAAATGGCGGGTTAGAAATTCGAAAATAAAAGCTGTAGAGATAATTTCGAGAGAGGGGGGCGGTACACTGGTTTTATCAACAGTGTTGTAAATCCGTCCCATGGAGGAGGCTTTTTATGTTATTTCAAACAATTTTCGAGAAAGGAAAGATCATGAAACTCAATAAATTTTTCAGTGCCTTTGTTATTCTTCTTTTGCTGAGTGCTTGCAATATCCCTAACCCGGGAGGTTCTGCAGATGAAGATCTCACCGCCCCTGCAGTATCTAATTTGAAGACATCAACTCAGATAATTTATTATGGTGATCCGAGCTGCTCTCCTCGAGAGGTAACGATCTCTGCCACAGTAAGAGACGATTCTACATTGCGGGAGGTTCTCTCTCGCTTATTCATTGACGGTGTAGATGCAATGCCCTCTCCACTTGATGCACAATGGATGGGAAATGGGGGTAGCGGCAATACATACAGCGCAACTTTTGATAATGCCTTCATCACCTCTTCTGCACCTTTTACTGGAGCAGGCCAAGAATATACACTCAGTTTTTCGATGTCTGCTCAAGATATGGCTGGAAATTCAAGCTGGATCCAAGGTGGAGAAGCTGGTTCCTATGAAGGTTCTGTGCAATCAAAAACGACCCATTCGGGGTTTCCAACTGTAAAACTTCTTCCTTGCGTGCCAAAATCTGAGGAGCTTTCGCAACTCGATATGACCCAACCCGCTTTGGTGGATCAAATTCCAACATCAACGCCAGCGGTCATTAATATCCCAACAAATACGCCTGTCCCACAACCTACAGCAGCACCGCCAACGCCAACCGACGCGCCTTTGCCTCCATCAGTTCGATCTGGTTATGTTGATCTTTATGATTATTATGGAGATCAAGAAGGTGTTGATCTGGATAACAGCGGCGGCGCATATGAGATGGGTTATTTTGAGTACAATTCAAGCGATCCTAATCCTGGACACTTTGTTGGTCAACTTGGTGGCGGCGGCACAAATTGGGCTGCCTGGGGAGGTGTACCTTCTTATGAAGATTGTTTATCCATCAATTCTTGGCATACAGGGATCGCTGTTGCACAGGGGAATTATTTCTGCTATATCACCGACCAAGGTAATTACGGCTATATGTATATTAGCAAGCTGGAGCAATTCGGTACGGGTGGTGGAGAGATTTCACCCTGGGTTTTGGGCGTGAATTTTAATACTTGGGTGCCGTAAAAAGTAAAATCCCCGCTTCAAATGAAGCGGGGATTTTTTTAGCGTTGATCGGTAACGTAGATCGTTACTGCTTCGCGCATGAAACCCGCCAGATCGGGGTGCATGGCATCGAAGTTAGCTTTGAAGTCGGGGCTTTGCCCATACATTGTGGCCAGCCCAACTAACTGCTCAAGGTTCGGTGTCCAGAAATAGTCCATATGCGCCCGCCAACGTTCGACGCAGGCTTGTGCTTCGGGGGAATCTGCGCCTTGGGGCATGGCAGCGATCATATCCACATAGACCTGATTGCCTTCATCTAAAACAGCTTGCTTTTTCTCGGCAGAATAATTCTTCCATTTACGATTGGATGCGCGGACTGTTTCGGGGTCATATTGCTCTTCGGCTTTCTTGGCATATTTTGCTTCTTCTTCTTCACTAAAAGCTGCGAATAGTTTTTTCTTGCTCATTTCTTTTTCTCCTTTCAAATGACTAATCGTATCTTCCACTGTGCGGATCAGGCGCTCGGTGCGGGCAAGACGTGCCCAAAGGGCGTCCCAATGGTTTTCTAGCGCGGAAACCTGTTCAAAGTCGGGCGTGTCCAGCAGTTTCTTTATATCCTTGAGCTTGAAATCCAATTCCCTATAGAATAGGATCTGCTGCAAACGCATTAGCGCAGCATCGTCATATTGACGGTAGCCATTCTCAGCGATCTTGGCTGGCTTAAGCAAACCGATCTGATCGTAGTAGTGCAGCGTGCGCACGCTGACGCCAGCGAGGGTGGAAAGTTTTTTTACTGTGTACATTTTTTAGTCCTTAGATTCAACTTGTAAGTGCACCACT
>Ga0209042_1002931_pt1 | contig 10597 bp, 9 predicted proteins | sample SaaInlV_200m_DNA_6_FD_184649 | JGI IMG/M metagenome (GOLD analysis project Ga0209042, IMG submission 184649) | Marine microbial communities from expanding oxygen minimum zones in the Saanich Inlet - SI037_S2LV_200m_DNA (SPAdes) (version 2) | ecosystem: Environmental > Aquatic > Marine >...
ATTGGTGGGTTCAACAGAACTGGAACCCGCCCGAATATAAAATTTCCCCGTTGTTTTCACTTTATAAGGCTTGTTGGTACCTTTGGGAATCTCCGCCACCAGAATTTCCTTGCCGTCAACATCCATGAACTCCGTTCGAGGCAGCACCGAAGGCGTAACATTGTTGCGGCATATCTGCACAATCCGTTCTTCAACTTTTCGATTGGTTGTGCCGATAATCGACCCATCGTCGCCCACGCCCACCAGGAGCTTTCCTCCCATAAAATTGGAAAAAGCCGCCACCTCTTTTGCGATACCGTCGTTGCGGGCGTCTTCCGTCTTGAACTCGAGGACCGAGCTTTCACCCATTCGAATAATGTCTTTCATGCCGTTGCCTCCGGATATCCATACTTCCGATTTCTCCGATACCCCAACAAACTATCGTCACATCTTATGTCACCATCTTCCGGTCCAGGGTCCGGTACTGAATGGCTTCCCCCACATGGGCCGCTCGCAATGCTTCGCTCCCTTCCAGATCCGCAATGGTCCGGGCAATCTTTAATATGCGGGCGTGGGCCCGAGCGCTCAGGCCGAATCGATCCATGGCCCGCTCCAGCAAAAGGCTCGATTCCGAATCAACCGAGCAGAATTTCTTGATATGTCGGCTGTTCATGCCGGCGTTATGAAAGATCTTGGTCCTGGAAAACCGTTCTTCCTGAATTGCTCTGGCCCTCACCACCCGTTCCAGGATATGACACGAAGACTCCCCCACTGAAATTCCTGAAAGTTCCCTGTAAGGTACGGCGGGTACCTCAAGGTGAATGTCGATCCGGTCCAGAAGGGGACCTGAAATTTTGGTACGGTAGCGTTGAATCTGAAGTGGCGAGCAAGTGCATTCCCTTTTGCTATCGCCCAAAAAACCGCAGGGGCAAGGATTCATGGCGGCCACCAGCATGAAATCCGCGGGGTAGCCCACCGTGGACGCGGCTCTGGAAATAATCACTTGTCCCTCTTCCATGGGTTGACGCAGAACCTCCAGGACATTCCTTCTAAACTCCGGCAATTCGTCCAGGAAAAGCACGCCGTGATGCGCCAAACTGACCTGTCCCGGTTTGGGGTGCTGGCCGCCACCGATGAGCCCGGCATCGCTGATGGTATGGTGGGGCGCTTGAAAGGGCCTGACGGTGATCAGCCCCGCACCTTTGGGCATCAGGCCCATCACACTGTAAATCTTTGACGTTTCAAGAGATTCCTCAAACCGCAGGGGCGGCAGAATGGTGGGGATGCGCTTGGCCAGCATGGTCTTACCGGAGCCCGGAGGGCCGACCATAATAACATTGTGGCTTCCTGCAGCGGCAATTTCCAGCGCCCGCTTGGCGTGTTCCTGCCCCCTCACATCCACAAAATCCACCTGAAAAACCGTCGGTTCAAAGAAGTGGTTGATTTCAGCCCGGAGCGGACTTACGTTAACGGCACCTTTTAGGGCGCTGATAACCTGGGACAGGGTTTTTACAGGGAAAATGGGGATGCCGTCCACAACCGCTGCCTCGATCGCGTTTTCCGCCGGAAGGAAAATACCCTTCAGGCCCAGCTCCCTGGCGGCGATGGCCATGGACAGTGCGCCCCTGACCGGTCGGATCATACCGTCAAGGGCCAGTTCGCCCAGGAAAATATGATCCGCATAATCAGTATTTTGGATCAAGCCCGTTGCAGCGAGAATACCCAGGGCCATGGGGAGATCAAAGGCGGAACCCTCTTTCTTGATGTCTGCCGGAGCCAGGTTCACCGTAATCCGATCAGACGGAAAATGATAACCTGAGTTTTTTACCGCAGCCTTAACCCGCTCTTTACTTTCCCTGACGGCCCCTTCCGGCAAACCCACGGTGGAAAAAGAGGGGAGCCCCCGGGCAATGTCCACCTCAACCTCCACCACATAGGCATCAATGCCGATAACGGCGCTACTGAGGACTTTGGCCAGCATAAATAAGCAGTCTCCTTATCAGAACAATGGCGGCCGGATATTCAAAAACCACATAAAACGCATAAACGGTTTGGCCTTAAAATTTCATAAACGATAGGAGCATAGTGGTTATCACATAGGATTTTGAAGCAATAAACTCAAGGAAAAACTTTTACCTTTACATTTAATACAATAGGTTATATATTGTAAAGTTTATTTTTATATGGATATTTTGTCCTGCCCCACAGGATGATTTTTGGTCAATCAAATTTAGGAGAACAGGATGGCACGAATCACAGTGGAAGACTGTCTGGAACGGGTGGATAATCGCTTCGGATTGATCCATCTGGCAGCCAATCGCGTGCGCCAACTGAGAAAAGGCGCCGAACCATTGGTTGTCTGCAAAAACAGAGACACCGTTGTTGCCCTCAGGGAAATCGCTGCGGGAGTAGTCTTTCAGCAGGAAGCGGACGCGAAGAAGACCCTGGCAGAGGATCCGACGGATCTTTTGCTTGAAACCTTGTCGGAAGAACCCAAACCTGAAGATTTAAAACCGGATGTGGAAGGTGCTGAAGCCGCACCCGTTGAAAACGAATCATGAACAAACGCGATTATTATGAAGTCCTGGGAGTCTCCAGAGAATCAGGGGAAGTGGAGTTCAAGGCGGCCTATCGTAAAATGGCCCTCAAGTATCATCCCGACCGAAATCCCGGAGACAAAGAAGCCGAAGAAAAGTTCAAGGAAGCAGCCGAGGCTTATGACGTATTGACGGACGCTGAAAAAAAACAGCTCTACGACAGATTCGGGCATGAAGGCCTGGCCGGTTCAGGCTTTCGCGGTTTCAACGGCTTCGAGGACATTTTCTCAAACTTCGGGGATGTATTTGAAGGCATCTTCGGTTTTGGTGGGGGCGGTGGCAGAACCCGTGCCAGACAAGGGAAAAGTCTTCGATATGATTTGGAATTATCCCTGGAAGAGGCGTTTCATGGAAAAGAGGCGGAGATCTCTTTTCCCCGGCTGGAGGGATGTCCCACATGCCATGGTTCAGGGGCAAAACCAGGGACCCAACCCCAAACCTGCGGCACTTGTCAAGGGAGGGGTCAGGTCATACGATCCCAGGGATTTTTTCAGGTCAGCAGTACCTGTCCGGCCTGCCATGGTCAAGGTGAAATCATTTCCCAACCGTGTTCGGAGTGCGGGGGCGGCGGCAAAACCAGGGTTGAAAAGGAACTTCAGGTCAAAATTCCTGCCGGCGTGGACACGGGATCTCAACTCAGATTGCGGGGAGAGGGTGAATCCGGAGAAAACGGCGGGCCGCCGGGGGACCTTTTTGTGGTCATCCACGTAAAAGAGCACAACTTTTTTGCCCGTGAAGACGACGACTTGATTTGCCAGATCCCCATATCATTTGTTCAGGCAACTTTGGGAGACACCATGGCCATTCCCCTCCTGGGTGAAGAGGACACCCACGAATTCGCCATTCCAAAAGGCACACAACCCGGTGAAATCATAAAAGTATCCGGAAAAGGAATGGCCAGTCTGCGGGGATTCCGGAAAAGAGGGGATCTTTACATTAAGATTGTGGTGAAGATCCCCGAAAAGCTGAATCAACAACAAACGGAGTTGCTCCAGGAATTCGCCCGGACAGAAGGTCTGACATTGTCCAAGAAAAAGGGCAAAGGCAAGGGTTTCTGGAAAAAGAAAGGGCATTGAGTCCTGTCAATATCTCCGTATATTTGCAGCTCGACACCATCGCCATAATGGCACCCTGGTGCCCGTCCACGAACGAGAAAATTTGTTCGAGTTCAAGGAAAGCGAAAATTATAACCGCAGGAATACATTTTAGTATTTCGAGGATTACAATTTGAGCCTGACGCCGAAATCGGGCAAATTGGCCATTCGTGGATGGGCACTACCTAAAAAATCGGAGTTTACATTATTACGAAATGGTGATAGGGGAAAGATCGCTAATTTCTTGTCTTTTGGATGGAGAGAATCATGTTAAACAAAAAAGATCTGGAATATTTCAAAGGTTTTCTTGAAAAAAGGTTAGATGGACTCCTTGACGAAGCCACGAAGACCGTCAGCGGTATGACAGACCATCGGGATAACTATGCCGACCCCACAGACAGGGCCACACTGGAATCAGAGAGAAATTTCACGCTGAGAATCAGGGACAGGGAAAGAAAACTGATTGTAAAAATAAAAGAGGCCTTGAGCAGAATTGAGAACAGAACTTTCGGCATCTGCGAAGAATGTGGCGAGGACATTTCAGAGCAACGACTGAACGCACGCCCGGTCACCACCCTGTGTATCAACTGCAAAAAAAGCCAGGAAAGCGAAGAAAAGTTGAAGGGGCTGTAGTATCCCTATCCCCCGATTACCAGGCTGATCATTTAACAGGAACAGGCGTGCGGAACTCTGAAAGGTAAAAGCTGTCCCTTGTCATAGGAAAGGCTCCGTGTCTGAGACCACGAGAACGCGACAACAGAGGAAGAGAAAGTTTCAGGAAGTTCATGCAGAGGTCATTACGACCCATGTCAACGCCGATTTTGACGCCCTCTCCTCCATGTTGGCCGCCAGCAAACTCTATCCTGAAGCATCTTTAGCTTTTCCCGGCTCTCAGGAAAAAAATCTCAGAAATTTTTTTCTGAATTCCACCTTCTACCTCCTGAATATCACCAAAGTAAAAAAAATCGACATCGATGCCGTCAAACGGCTGATTCTGGTGGACACCCGTCAAAAGGGCCGTATCGGAGACTTTGCCCGCCTGGCGGATCGCGAAGATGTGGAAATCCACATATACGACCATCACCCCGCTGCCTCGGACGACATACGCGGCCAGCTGGAAGTCATCCGTAAAATCGGCTCGAACACGGCATTAATGATCGACATTATTCGAAAAAAGCGAATTCCTGTTTCCCCTGAAGAAGCCACTATCATGTGTCTGGGGATTCACGAAGATACGGGAAGCTTTACGTTCTCTTCCACCACCAGTGAGGACTATGACGCAGCAGCCTGGCTTGCCGCCCAGGGCGCCGACCACAATGTTATCTCGGACATGCTGACCCGTGAGCTGACCACCGAGAACCTCTGGCTGCTCAATGACCTGATACAATCGGCCACCACCCGGATGATTAACGGGACTGAAATTGTCATCAGCAAGGTCATCACGGATGAATTTGTACCGGACTTCGCTGTTCTGGTACACCGCTTCATGGAAATGGAGAGCCTGAAGGTGGTCTTTGCGCTGGCCCAGATGGAAAACCGCATTTTCCTGGTGGCCCGAAGCCGGGTCGACACCGTGGATGCAGCGGAGATTGCCAGCGCATTCGGCGGGGGCGGACATCCGGAGGCGGCCTCGGCAACCATCAAAGACCAGACATTGATCCAGGTGGAACGGTCACTGGATGCCCTTTTGTACAGCCGTATCGGGCAAAGCGGAAATGCCAGGGACATGATGTCTTCGCCGGTCATCGGAATTCGTCCGGCAGACAGCGTTGACAAAGCGGCCGATTACATGACCCGTTACAACATCAATGTACTGATGGTGATGGATGATGACGGCCTCTCCGGTTACGTCACCCGTCAGATTGTTGAAAAAGCGGCTTACCTCGGACTCGGAGACCGAAACGTGTGCGACTACATGAACATTGAATTCGCCACCGTTCATCCGGATGCACCCCTCAAACAAATCCAGGATCTGATTATTCGCGGCAGGCTGAGAATCCTTCCGGTGGTTGAAAACAAGCAGGTAAAAGGGGTTATCACCCGAACGGATCTTCTGAACATCCTGGTGGGAAACCCGCTGGTCCCCGATGCCCTCCAGGACAGCAAGAAAGGTGGTTCGGTGGTCCGAAAACGGAATCTTTCCGGAATGCTCAAAGAACGGCTGCCAAAAAGGGTGGTCACCCTTTTAAGAGAACTCGGGGACGTTGCCGATTCTCTCGGATACGGCATCTATCTTGTGGGCGGGTTGGTCAGGGACATCTTTCTGAAATTTGACAACCTGGATGTGGATATCGTCATTGAGGGAAACGGTATCAAGTTTGCGCGTGAATTTGCCAAAGAACATCCGGTCCGAGTGCGAAGCCACCAGAAATTCGGTACCGCTGTGCTGATTTTCAAAGACCGATTCAAGGTGGATGTGGCCACTGCAAGGATTGAATATTATAAGTCCCCGGGAGCACCACCCATCGTTGAAACAAGCTCATTGAAACTGGATCTGTATCGCCGGGATTTCACAGTGAACACGTTGGCCGTCAGTTTAAGCAAACGGTCTTTCGGCACCCTCATCGACTATTTTAGCGCTCAGAAGGATATCAAGGACAAAGCGCTGCGGGTCCTGCATAACTTAAGCTTTGTGGAAGATCCCACGCGCATGTTCCGGGCCATACGATTTGAACAACGGTTCGGCTTTACCATTGGAAAACTGACCCTTGCCCTCATAAAAACCGCTGCAAAAATGGATTGGACCGACAGCCTGGCATCACGCAGGATTCTGGGGGAGCTGAAACTCATCCTCAAGGAAGAAGATCCCATCAGTACCCTCGTGCGGCTGAAGGAATTTAATCTTCTGAAATTTGCATCTCCCCATCTCGATCTGAATGATGCCATCAAAAGCCTGCTCGAAGAAATTACTGAAGTCATCGCCTGGTATCATCTCCTTTTTCTGGAAGAACCCATAACAGAATGGAAGGTCTACTGGTATGGGCTCACCAGCGGAATTGACACGGATATTTTCAGGAGATTAACCCATGAGATAGGGGCCGAATGCCTCTCCCCCCGGGGCATGGCGGAACAACAACTCATGAATACCCTTTTCAGATTCGACGGAACTGACTATGAGCTCTTTGCCATACTCAGATCCCATGATACGGAAATGCTGCTGTATTTGATGGCAAAAGCAAAAAATGAGCGGATGAAGCGTTTGATCTCCCATTTTTTCACACAGTTGAAAGGAAAAAAGATTCGCCTCAACGGTGATGATCTGTTAAGGATGGGGTTCACATCGGGACCCATCTTCAGAGAAATTTTTGAAAGGCTCCTGGAAGCCCGAATGAATCAGCTGACACAGAAAAAGGAAGATGAAATTGCGCTTGTCAAACAGGAATTTGGAGACCTGAGGTCAAAAAGATGAACGTCGAACATCGAACGTCCAACATCCAACATCGAATAGAAACCAAACATCAACTTTAGGGCCTTATCACCTGGTTTTCTGTCACAAAAAACAAGAAGTTCATTGACTGAAAAACCTAAAACTTTAAACATTAAACTTTAAACTTTAAACTGCGGCTTGCCGCGTTAGACACTTTAGATCACTTTTACGGAAAGGGGAACAAGAGGGAATGGCAAAAGGGAAAATCGTAAGCGGCATGAGACCCACCGGCAAACTACATCTCGGACATTTGCGCGGTGCTCTGCTTAACTGGAAAAAGCTTCAGGAAGAGTTTCAGTGTTTCTATTTTATCGCAGACTGGCATGCGCTGACCAGCGACTATGCCAACACGGAAATCATCAAAGAAAGCACCTATGAAATTATCATGGATTGGATTTCCGTGGGACTTGACCCTGAACAATCCACATTTTTTATTCAGTCTGATATCAAAGAACATGCGGAGCTCTATCTGCTCTTTTCCATGCTGACCCCGCTACCCTGGCTGGAGCGAAACCCCACCTACAAGGAACAGTTGAGGGAACTGAGCCATAAGGATATTTTCACCTACGGTTTCTTGGGCTATCCGGTGCTTCAGGCTGCGGATATATTGATGTACAAAGCCATCGGGGTTCCGGTGGGAGAAGACCAGGCGCCCCATGTGGAGTTGACACGGGAAATCGCCCGGCGGTTCAACCATATATACGGCGATATATTTCCCGTCCCCAAGGTTCTGTTGACGCCCACATCAAAAATTCTGGGCACGGACCGTCGAAAAATGAGCAAAAGCTACGGCAATGCCATTTTCCTCACGGATACGGACAAGGAAATTGACAATAAGGTCGGGCAGATGATTACGGATCCCCAGCGGGCACGGAAAACAGACCCGGGAGATCCGGAGATCTGTAATGTTTTCTCCTTCCATGAAATCTACACCGACGAAAACACCTGCGAAGAAATTAAGGAAGGGTGCAAATCGGCTGAAATCGGGTGTGTCCAATGTAAAAAAATGATGGCCGAAGGCCTCAAAGAAGGACTCGCTCCCATAAAGGCCAAAAGAAAAGAGCTGGAAAGCCAGTTGGACAAAGTCAAAGAAATCATAAACGACGGCAATGACCACGCCCGTTCCATTGCCAGGGAGACCATGAACCAGGTAAGGGAGGCAGTCAAAATCTAACCCTTAACAATAAATCGGAGTGATGGACTACAAAGTCAAATTGGAAATGTTCGAGGGTCCCCTGGACCTTTTACTTCACCTGATTCACAAAAATGAGGTGGATATATTTGACATCCCCATTTCAAGCATCACGGACCAGTATCTTGATTACCTGGAGCTGATGAAATCCCTGGAAATGAGCATTGCCGGAGATTTCCTGGTAATGGCGTCCACGCTCATTCACATTAAATCCAGAATGCTGCTGCCGGGCCGAAATGAAGGGGATGAAGAGGAAGACCCCCGCCTTGAAATTACCAGACCGCTTCTGGAATACATGCAGCTCAAGGAAATGGCACAAGAACTTTCAGAGCGGGAAATTCTGGGCAGGGATGTCTTTGCCAGGGGGGATGCCACCTCTTTTGATGAATATCCGGATATGATGCCGAAACCGGATGTGACCCTCTTTCAACTGATGGATGCATTCCGTCGTGTGGTGGCCCTTGGGGAGCAACCGGGGAATCTCACGGTTTCTCTGGAAAAGTGGTCGGTGAAGGATAAAGTCGAGAGCATTATTGCCCTGCTCAGGGGAAAACCCGATATTTTTTTTGAAGAAATCTTTGCAGGAAACCAGGATATATCGGAATTGGTGGTCACCTTTCTTGCCCTTCTGGAACTGGTCCATATGGGCTTGATTAAGGTTTTTCAGCCTTCTCAACAGAGCCGGATCCGGCTTTCGGCCTGCTTTGATGAAGGCAATCCATCCGTTTACAGGGGCGAGGATGGAAAAACAGCTTAAATTAATTATTGAATCCCTTTTGTTTGCCACTGATAAGCCGTTGCGGGTCCGCGATATTCAAGGGTGCCTGCCTGACACGGGATTACCTGAAATTGTGGAAACCATGGAGACACTCAGGCATGAATATGAGGCCATGGACCGAAGCTTTTCCCTCAAAGAGGTGGCCGAAGGGTATCAAATCAGGACAAAACCGGATTACGCCCCCCATGTGCTCCGGATGACAAAGCGGTCTGCCGCTAGATTATCCACTGCCGCCATGGAAACCCTGGCGATCATCGCCTACAAACAACCGGTGATTCGTCAAGAGATCGAACGATTCAGGGGCGTGGATACCGGCGGAATTCTGAGAACACTCCTGGAAAAGAACCTGATTCGGATTATGGGCCGAAAGAACCTTCCCGGCCGGCCGTTGATCTATGGCACAACCCGGAAGTTTCTGGAAGTCTTCGATCTCCATAGTCTTGAATCCCTTCCCAAACTAAAAGAGATAAAGGAGTTCGGAATCGGTGAAGCGCAAGCGACCCAGACCCACAAAAACGAAACCCCGGCGGCATCAACCGTTCAGGAAGACGCGGTCAAAACAGAAACCGGGAGCACAGATTCCGAGTTCTGAAAAGGAAACCTCATTCACCCCCCTTTCACGTCCCGAAAAGCCCTTCAATCCTGAAGAACCCTGGCGGCTCAACCGCATATTGTCTTCAGCGGGGTTGACGTCGAGACGAAAAGCCGATCAATGGATCCACTCCGGCCGAATCATGGTTAACGGAAAACCGGTCAAAGCACTCGGCACAACGGCATTCTGGGGGCAGGACGACATTCGTGTGGACGGACAAAAAATTCCATTACCCCCTCAAAAACATTATCTGATGCTGAACAAGCCCTTCGGCACCATCTGCTCCCTGAATGATCCGGAAGGAAGACCGCTGGTCACGGACCTGCTCAAGGAAATTTCCGTCCGGGTCTACCCCGTTGGCCGCCTCGACTTTGACACCCTTGGCCTTTTGCTTCTGACCAATGACGGAGAATTCACCCACCGCCTCACCCACCCACGATTTCACGTCCCCAAGACTTACAAGGTAACGGTCCCGGGGGCCATAACCGATCAGGCGCTGAAGCGCCTGCAACAGGGGGTCACCCTGAATGACGGACCGGCCGGCCGGGCCAGAACCGACCTCATCACTCGCAACAATGAAAAGAGCCTCCTGAGAATGACCATTACCCAGGGAAAATCCCGCCAGGTTCGGCGCATGCTGGAGGAAGTGGGATTTCAGGTGATCCATCTGATCCGAACCGGGTTTGGAACGCTACGTCTCGGGAACTTGAAAATCGGCCATTACCGATACCTTGATTCACAGGAACTCCTGGATCTGAAAAAAATGGCGAAAATGGGATGATTTTTATTTACAGCTTCAAATCAATAATGTATCTTGGGCGGGTTTTCAGGGCTCACGAGCTCGCAGTAAGATCGGGCGATTAACTCAGTGGGAGAGTGCCATCCTCACACGGTGGAAGTCCGGGGTTCAAATCCCCGATCGCCCACCATACTGAAAT
>Ga0209042_1002936_pt1 | contig 10588 bp, 9 predicted proteins | sample SaaInlV_200m_DNA_6_FD_184649 | JGI IMG/M metagenome (GOLD analysis project Ga0209042, IMG submission 184649) | Marine microbial communities from expanding oxygen minimum zones in the Saanich Inlet - SI037_S2LV_200m_DNA (SPAdes) (version 2) | ecosystem: Environmental > Aquatic > Marine >...
AAACGAACTTTTTCTTCCGGACTGTAATGCTTGCGCTTTTTTCTCATGGTTTTGGCTCCTGTTGTGAACTATAACATGGCTGCCAAAATTCCATTTTGCGCTGAGGCAGGACAGTATTCTATTTCTGATGTCGCTTTTGGTTCAGTATAATCTGTTATAAAAATTTCGACACTCTTCACAATCATAGAATATCGAGAATCTAAAAAAATAGTCACAGTGCTGGATGATTCATTTGCTATCAAATTCAATGGTGATTGCGCCCTCTCTGGATAGCCTAGATTAATATAACATCCTTCAGTTTGTGCAGGTAGAATTTCGCCATCTTTGAAGCGTACTTCCCAACTCGTTGGTACTCTGTTTATTCCAGAATGTGCTAGAAAGATTCCTGAATAAGGGCTAGGAGACATCTCGTATTGTGTTGATAAGTCATCTGCGTTTTGCCCTGATCCTAAGTTAGGCGCAAAATCGATTTGCGTACCTGCTACGGGGAAAGTTGCCATCCAAGCGTTTTTTTCAGTGGTTTCGGTGACAGCAACATAGACAACTTGAGGGGTAATTGTAACTTCGGGGGTAGGTGATATATTTGCAATTTGCGTTACTTGGGTTGCTGAACGGGGTGTAGGAGTAGATGGAATAGGTGATGGTTTAAATAATACTCCAAGTAAATAACCAATGATGCCACCAACAATTGCAAATGGGATAACTAAAAGCCATAAATTCCGTTTTTTCGGATTATGTGTTTTGTAGCCTTGCGGCACGATAAGTAATGATTGAGAGTTGTTTTCTTTTTCTGCTGGTTTCTGAATTAAAGCAACAATAACTGTCGCTATGGCTGTAATTAAAGTTCCCAATAATGAAGCAATGATTTCTGGTTCCATTTATTCTCCCTTATGTATGAAGGAGGTTGCCCAACGGGGTGTAAGCGAGATAATCGTTGTATAAAAACCTGCTGGCGATAACTATCTACATCAAAATTACACGCGCGAATTATATCATTCCGCGTTTGATAACCCCTTCCCCAAAACGGGATTCTATATCTGAAAGTGCATCTTCGACATGGCGTTCTTTCTCCCAATCCTGATCCCACAAGCCGATCTGCTGCTGTGATTTTTCCAAGCCGCTAACACCCACACCCAGAAGGCGGAGTACACGTCCTTTTTGCCAATGCGTATTGAAGAGCGTTTCGGCTGCCTGTGTAATCGTAGCGGTATCGTTTGTATGCGCTTGCAGGGTGAGCTGGCGCGTTAGCGTTGTGAAATCCGACCAGCGTAATTTGATCTTGATCGTGCGTGCAACGAGACCTTTTTTTTGCAAACTAGCAGAGACTTGCAGCGCTTGTTTGCGGATAACTTGCCGCAGTTCATCCCCATTGCTTTTATCTTTAGAGAAAGTCGTTTCCTGACTAATGGACTTGCTTTCACGCTGCATTACCAGCGGACGCGTATCAATGCCGCGTGCGCGGCGTGTGATCTCATAGCCGTTTTGCCCAAAGCGACGCAGCATCTTGATCTCGTCCTGTGTGGCTAAATCTCCAATGGTAGCGATACCAATTTCAGCCAAGCGCGCAGCGGTTTTTGGCCCAACGCCCCAAAGTTTCTTAACGGGTAGGGGAGCCAGAAAGATCGCTTCTTCACCATCGGGAACGAAGGTAAAGGCACGCGGTGGTTTTCCCTCGCTGGTAAGCGCAGATTTACCAGCATCGTTAGCAATTTTTGCGACCAGCTTATTGCTGGCGATCCCGATCGAGCAGGGGAGATTTAAGTCTCGAAAGATTGCCTGTTGCAAAGCACGCGCGACTTCTTTCGGGTTTTCTTTCTCAGAGAGATTAAAAAAAGCTTCGTCGATCGAGATTTGCTCAACTTCGGCACTAATTGCACGGATTTTTTCCATCACCTGGCGCGATGCCGCTTTGTAGGCACCAAAATTTTGATGAACAATTTGCAAGTCGGGGCAAAGACGTAGCGCACGTCCCATCGGCATGGCTGAGCGTACCCCGCGTGCGCGCGCCGGATAAGAGCAGGATGCCACCACGCCGCGTTGGTCAGGGTTGCCGCCAACCGCAAAGGGCCTGCCTCGCAAGGCTGGGTTTTGCAACTCTTCAACAGCGCAGAAGAACGCGTCAAGGTCAAGGTGGGCGATAATTCGCATGGCGTTATTGTAGCACTTCTGTCGTGGTAAAAAGCAATTTTAGGCTTGACTGCGTCTCTTGATTCTGGTATTCTTTATCTACCGACCGTTCGGTAGGTTTCTTATGATGACAAAAAATCAAATTCTCGACGCAGCAGCACAAATTTTTCGCTTAAAAGGCTATCACGCTACCTCCATGAGTGATATTGCTGGCGCAGTAAATTTGCAAAAAGCCAGTCTGTATCACCACGTATCCAGTAAACAAGAAATTTTACTGGAGTTGCTTGATCAAGCCCTCGAGCTTCTTACCGAGCAAATTTCTGGCATTGTGGGGGATGATAACCTGTCGCCCGACCAGAAACTTCGGCAAATGATGCACGCTTATCTCAAGGCACTCACCGATCATGTTGATCTGGCATCTGTTTTGCTTATGGAGCATCGCTCGCTTGATCCAAAACTCCATGCGCGACATATCCCCAACCGTGATCGCTTCGAAGCTCTTTGGCGTGAAGTTATCGAAGAGGGCATGCAATCGGGTGTTTTTTGTTGTGCCGAAACAGACCTCACTGCCCGCAATTTGCTTGGCGCCATGAACTGGACAATTACCTGGTTCAACCCTAAAGGTGCCTTAAGTATCAACGATATCGCCGACCAAATTACCAACCTTTTTCTCGATGGTTTGCGGGGCAGATAATGCAGCTTATTCCAACCACTAAAACGCTGCACACTTTTGCGAAATTCAGCACGAAAAAAGGGGCACATATATACCGCATCCCCATGCAGGCATTTCCCGATTTTTGGGTTTATGCCTATCTTGTTTTTGTGGATGAGATGATCGTCTTGATCGATACCGGTTCGGGATTTGGCGAAAGTAACCAACATCTCCTGGATGGATTTGAACGCGTACGCGCGGAGGAGGGGCTTGCCTCCGTTGTGGATAATTTGGACTACATCCTCATCACCCACGGCCACATCGACCACTTTGGTGGATTACCCTTCCTTCTTGAAATAACAGAGGCGAAAGTCGGCATCCACGAGCTTGATCTGCGAAATCTGACGAATTTCGAAGAACGCATTCTCGTCTCGGAGCGTCGTTTGCGAGATTTTCTGATCGAATCCGGTGTAGAGGCTGAAAAGCAAGAAGAGATCATCCGCGTTTATATGGTCAATAAAATGCTCTCGCGTTCTGTTCCCATTAACTTTACCTACAACGCCATCGACATGCAGCTTGGTCGCTTTGAGTTTTTGCATGTGCCCGGTCATAGTGCAGGACATGTCGTTATCCGCCTTGATGATTATCTCTTTTGTGGCGACCACGTGCTAAATGGCATCTCTCCGCATCAGTGGCCCGAACGGCTCACATTGAATATGGGCTTGGGTCATTACCTCGATTCGTTAGATAAACTCGAAAGATGGGCAGGTGCTGATATAACGCTCACCCTGAGCGGGCACAATGAACCGATAGAAAATTTATCTTCACGCATCACGCAAATTAAAGGGATTCACACCCAACGTCTGGAGCGAACCCTGGGCATCCTGTCGGAGGCGCATACCGTTGCTGAGGTTTCATCCCAGCTTTTTAGAAAGGTGAGCGGTTACGACATCCTGCTATCAGTGGAAGAGGCCGGGGCACATGTCGAATATCTTTATCAACGCGGACTGCTGGGCATAACCAATATCGAAGAAATAGGGCAAAGCAAAATGCCTTTGCTCTATCAGCGTTTGAACGATCCGATTGCAGAGCAAATGAGAATTTGCTGCTAATAATAAAAATATATAATCCATAAAGGAGGAGGAACGATGTATTCATTTGAACCGAATGAAGAACAGAAAATGCTGATTGACGCAGTCAGCCGCTATGCGGAGAACGATCTGCGTGCAGCGGCAGAGGAAGCTGAGGAACTTGCGAAGTTTCCGGATGGTTTGGTCGAGAAGGGCTGGGAGATGGGGGTGCTTCAAGCCTCTATTCCTGAAGAGTATGGTGGGTTTGGTGAGTATTCCAGCGTGACAGGTGCGTTGGCAGCTGAAGAGTTGGCGTATGGCGATCTGCCGGGTGCGTTGGCTGTGATGACCCCAAATCTTTTTGTCTTGCCCATTTTGCTGGCTGGCTCTGAAGAACAAAAAGAGAAGTTCATCCCGCCTGTGATCGAAATGGAATGGAAAGCTTATACCGCTGCTTTGATCGAGCCTTCTTTTGATTTTGATGCAACGGACCTGAAAACCACAGCCGTTGCCGATGGCGACGATTTCGTGATCTCCGGGAAGAAAACTTACGTGCCTTACGCCGCTGACGCAGAAATGATGATCGTATATGCGAATGTCGATGGTGTGACGCAGGGCTTTATTGTTCCTGCTGGCGCAGAAGGTTTGAGTATTAGCGAAGAACAAAATAAGTTGATGAGTATGCACGCTTTGCCACAATATGATGTCAATTTTGAAAATGTGCGCGTGCCGGCTGCAAACCGCCTTGAAGGTGATTTTGAAGCCGTGATCGCTGCGAGCCGTGTTGCGCTTGCGGCGTTGGCAATTGGCGTTGCAAAAGCTTCTTTGGATTATGCGATTGATTATGCCAAAGAACGTGATGTTTTCGGCGTAAAAGTGGCGCAGAAACAGGCTATCGCTTTTATGATGGCAGAAATGGCAATGGAGATCGAAGCCACCCGCATGTTGACTTGGGAAGCTGCCTGGATGCTGGATACCGAGAAAGAAGATGCCTATAAATCGGCTTATCTTGCTTCGATTTCTGCGATTGATATGGTGATGATGGTCACGGATCGTGGCGTGCAGATTTTGGGTGGACACGGTTATATCCGCGAACATCCCGTTGAGCGTTGGATGCGTAATGGGCGCGGCTTCGCGACCTTTACTGGCTTAGCGATTGTCTAGAGGAGATAAACAATGACTATTGAATTTGAAATCCCAAAACCAATTGCACAGCAGCAATATGTTTTGCAAACTGTCGCAGATAATATGATGCGCCCCCACTCACGCTATTTTGATGAGAACGAACATGAAATTCCGTGGGATTACATCACTTTTATGCACCAGGCGATGAAAGCCTCGGGTGCTGGCTCTTTGGCTCCCAAAGACGAGAAGAAGAAAGCCGACCCAAATAAACCGAAACGTCCGCCCATTGGTTATCAGATGTTAGCCCACATGTTAGAGATTATCTCTTGGGGTGATGCTGGCATGTATTTGGTCACCCCTGGTGGTGGACTGGGTGCCGCGGCTGTTCAATCTGCGGGAAATGATGAGCAGAAGAAGAAATTCCTCGCCCGCTTTATGGGCGACAAACCCACCTTCGCAGCAATGTGTATGACCGAAGCCGGTTCAGGCTCGGATACATCCACGATCCGTTCTACGGCTATTCTGGACGAAGAGACTCAGGAGTGGGTGTTGAATGGCGAGAAGATTTTTGTCACTGCTGGTGATAAAGCGTTGACCGAATACGAACAAGCCGGAAAAGGTTTTATCGTTGTTTGGGCAACCATTGATCCTGAAGCAGGACGTGCAGGAATGCGCTCCTTTGTTATCGAAGCAGGAACGCCCGGCGTAAAAGTTGAGAAATTTGAGCATAAACTTGGTATCCGTGCTTCGGATACGGTCACGATCGTGATGCAGGACTGCCGCGTGCCTTTTGAGAATATCTTAGGCAAGCCCACTGTTGAGAAAACGACAAAAGGCTTCAAGGGCGCAATGGCGACCTTCGATGCCACTCGTCCGCTTGTTGCCGCAATCGGTATTGGCGTTGCTCGCAGTGCAGTGGAATTTGTCAAAGAAAAGTTGACTGAAGAAGGCGTAGAGATCCGCTACGGTGTAGCCCGTAATCGTCTAACCGCTATTGAACGAGATGTGATCGATATGGAGATCATGTTGCGTTCATCCTGGCTGATGGTTCTTAAAGCGGTCTGGATGGCAGATAACCGTAAATCTAACGCGCTTGAATCTTCGATGAGTAAAGTCAAGGCTGGCGACATCGGCACAAAAATTACGCAGAAAGCCGTCGAGATGATGGGACCACTCGGATACTCCCGTGAGTTCCTGCTCGAAAAATGGTTCCGTGATTCAAAGATCACCGATATTTACGAAGGCACGGGGCAGATCAATCGTCTTGTTGTGGCACGTAACTTGCTCGGTTATCGTGGTAGTCAATTGCGCTAATTTTAATTGTAGGGGTGGGTCTGAGACCCACCCCTACGGCAATTTCTGGAGGTAAACATGAAATACCAAGTAAACAAAGCTGTCGTAGTCGGCGCAGGGACAATGGGCGCAGCGCTGGCAGCACATTTTGCAAATGCCGGTATCTCAACAACCTTGTTGGATATCGTGCCATTCAAGTTAACCGAAAAAGAAGAGAAAAAGGGCTTATCCCGTGAGGACAAAGCCGTCCGCTATCGTATTGTGAACGATGGGCTGGTGGCGGCGAAAAAGTCTCGTCCGGCGTCCTTCTTCTCCAGCGACCAGCACGATCTGGTCAATATTGGCAACCTCGAAGATGATTTTGACGTTATCGCCGATGCCGACATTGTTGTTGAAGCGATCATCGAAAATCTTGAGATTAAACAGGATTTGATGAAACGCATTGATGCAATCCGCAAGCCGACTGCCATTATCGCTACGAATACCTCCGGCATCCCCGTCAAGGCGATTGCGGAAGGTCTCTCTGATGGTTTCAAGCAGCACTTCCTCGGGATGCACTTCTTCAATCCGCCCCGCTATCTGAAACTGCTCGAAGTTATCCCCACAGCCGATACTCTCCCCGAAGTAGTTGAGTTTGTCAGTCGTTTTGGCGAATATCGCCTCGGCAAGGGCATTGTTCTTTGCAAGGATACGCCCAACTTCATCGGCAACCGTCTCGCTTTTGGCACAGGCGCATTTGCTCTCGACTACATCCTGAAAAACGATCTAACTATCGAAGAAGTCGATATGGTCACAGGGCCGATTATCGGTCGTCCGAAAACCGCGACTTTCCGTTTGATCGATCTTGTCGGCATCGACGTTTGGGATCATGTTGGTCGCAATCTTACGCCGCTTATCCAGCACGATACTTACGCGCTGCCTTATCTTGAAGCCGAAGCACCGAATGCGCTCATTGCCGATATGGTTAAACGCGGCTGGCTTGGCAACAAGACTCGTGGCGGTTTCTACAACGTCAAGAAAGATGCTGCTGGTAAGAAAACTTTCCTGCATCTTGATTTCAAGACTATGGAATATCTTGAGCCGAGCAAACCCCGCTTTGATTCTGTCGGGGCAGCCAAGAAAGCTGATGGTCTCAAAGGTAGCATCCAAGCCATGCTCGACGGTGACGATAAAGCCGCCAAGCTCGTCCAGGCACTCGTTTATCAGGGTTCGCAATACGCTTCTGTGCTGATCCCCGAAGTTGCAGACACGATGAAACCGATCGACGATGCCATGCGCTGGGGTTTCGGGCACAAAGTTGGCCCCTTCGAGGTCTGGGATATGCTCGGGGTTCAGGCAGTTGTTGATCAGATGACTGCTGCGGGCTTCGCACCTGCCGATTGGGTCCTCAGCATGTTGAAATCCGGGAACGACTCGTTCTATCAATATGAAGATGGAAATATCGTCGGCGTTTACGATGTATCCAAACAGGATTACGTCCGAATCGCTCGTACCCCGGGCTTGGTTCTGCTTAGAGAACAAAAAGTGGTGAAAAAGAACGCTGGTGCCACTCTCTACGATATGGGCGACGGCGTTGCTTGTGTGGAATTTCACACCAAAATGAATGCCCTCGATGCCGATATTGTTGAGATGATCAACGAAGGCATCGACCGCACAGAAAGTGATTTTGACGGCTTGGTCATTGGTCACGAAGCCGACCACTTCAGCGCAGGCGCAAATCTCTTCATGGTCGTGATGGCTGCCCAACAACAAATGTGGGACCAGCTCGACGAGATGATTGTTGACTTGCAGAATATGATGATGCGAATGCGCTACTCGCCGAAACCCGTTGTCGTTGCCCCGGCTGGGATGGCGCTCGGCGGTGGCTGTGAAGTGACCATGCACGGTTCTCGTGTGGTTGCAGCTGGTGAGCTTTATATCGGTTTGGTCGAATTAGGCGCAGGCGTGATCCCTGCCGGTGGCGGCACAAAAGAAATGATGCGCCGTATCGTTAACCCTGCGATGAAAGCCCCTGAAGTCGTTGCGCTGCCCTTTGTCCAGAAAGCCTTTTTGCAGATCGGGCAGGCAAAGGTTGCAACATCCGCTCGTGAAGCCCAGCAAATGGGCATTTTAAGCAGTTCTGACCGCATCGTGATGAGCCGAGATCATCTGCTCGCCGAAGCGAAAAAAGAAGTGCTGCACATGGCAAACACCGGCTATACCCCACCCTTGCCAGAGAAGATCTACGCCGCTGGGCGTGATATGCTCGGTGCGCTGGAATTGGGTGCCTATATGTTCAAAGAAGGTAATTTCATCACCGAATATGAGAATGTGATCGCAAATAAACTTTCTTATATCTTGAGCGGTGGTGGCTTGAGCAAACCGCAATGGGTCAGCGAACAATATGTACTTGACCTTGAGCGTGAAGCCTTCTTGTCGCTTTGTGGCGAAGCAAAAACTCAGGAACGTATGTGGGCATTGCTGATCACCGGCAAGCCTTTACGGAACTAAGGAGAAATATTATGGAAATGCGAGATGCTGTGATCGTTGCCGCTGTTCGTACCCCTGTGGGCAAAGCCAAACGTGGTGGTTTGGCAACTGTCCGCGCGGATGAGATGGCTTCGATTGTGATCAAAGAATTACTCAACCGAACGCCCCAGCTTGACCCTGCCGATATTGACGATGTCATCCTCGGCTGCTCCTTCCCCGAAGGCGAGCAGGGCATGAATATGGCGCGTCTGACCGCCTTGCGTGCAGGGCTGCCCCACACCGTTCCGGGCGAGACGATCAATCGTTTCTGCTCGTCGGGCGTGCAGTCCATCGCCCATGCGGCACAGGCAATTATGTCTGGGCAAATGGAAGTTGTTGTTGCTGGCGGCGCAGAGTCGATGACTCAAGTCCCGATGACGGGCTATAAATTTGCCCCCAATTTGGCACAGGCACAGGCCAACCCCGAATCTTTCACCAATATGGGTTTGACTTCTGAGAACGTCGCTGAGAAATATGACATCAGCCGCGAAGAACAGGATGCCTTTGCTGTGAAATCGAATCAGAAAGCCGCTAAAGCGGTAGAATCTGGATTATTCGATGCCGAGATCATCCCCGTCGAAGTGGAGGTGACCGAAGTCGGACCGGATGGTAAACCTGCTACCCGTAAATTTACGGTTTCCCGAGACGAAGGTCCGCGCGGTAACTCCACGGTGGAAGGATTGGCGAAACTCCGAGCGCCTTTTAAAGAAGGTGGCAAATCTACAGCTGGGAACTCTTCCCAAATGTCGGATGGCGCGGCAGGGGTCATCATTATGTCGGCAGATAAAGCCAAGGAACTCGGTATCAAACCCCTCGCACGTTACGTCGCGTATGCTGTTGGCGGCGTTCCGCCCGAGGTAATGGGAATCGGTCCCATAGCTGCGATCCCCAAAGCGCTAAAACTAGCTGGCTTGAAGAAGGATGACGTTGATCTCATTGAGCTGAACGAAGCCTTTGCATCCCAATCATTGGCGATCATCCGTGAATTGGAACTGGACGATGAGAAGGTCAACGTCAATGGCGGCGCGATCGCTTTGGGTCATCCCCTCGGTTGCACAGGCGCAAAACTGACGACCCAACTCATCTACGAGATGGGGCGGCGCGGCTCGAAATACGGCATGGTCACGATGTGTATCGGCGGCGGCATGGGGGCGGCTGCGATCTTTGAAAATTTACAATAGTTAATTAACCGCCAAGGCGCGGAGAACGCAGAGGTTATATAAAAGTCGCCAAGTTTTTAATTCTTGGCGACCTTAAAAAACTTGGCGCACTCTGCGTCTTGGCGGTTCAAAAAAAGGAGATATAAAAATGGCACTTACAATCAAAACCCTCATGGAAAAAATGCCCGGCGCATTCCTCCCCGAAAAAGCCCCCGGCTTGGATGCAGTCATTCAATTTCACTTCACTGGCGAAGAAGCCAGCGACTGGTACGCTGAGATCAAAGACGACAAAGTCGCAACTGTTGAGGGTGTTCACGATGACCCGAAAATGACAATGACGGCTGATTCTGCGGACTACGTCGGCATCTTCACCGGCGAAGTAGACGGTATGGCTGCTTTCATGCAAGGCAAGCTAAAATTGGCTGGTGATCTGAATCTGGCGATGAAGTTGACGCAAATGTTTAAAATTCGCTAAAGTTAGTTTTAGTAGAAAAGGAAAGAGACGCTTTCGATTGAGAGCGTCTCTTTGCGGATTCCGGTGAAATCATCCACTGATTCCGGTTTATGTCGTCCACTTTAGGAGAAAACAAAACTGGTGAATGGATTATACATCAAGCGGACGACATGCCTTGCTCAGCACGCAGTTTTCGCTG
>Ga0209042_1002944_pt1 | contig 10574 bp, 6 predicted proteins | sample SaaInlV_200m_DNA_6_FD_184649 | JGI IMG/M metagenome (GOLD analysis project Ga0209042, IMG submission 184649) | Marine microbial communities from expanding oxygen minimum zones in the Saanich Inlet - SI037_S2LV_200m_DNA (SPAdes) (version 2) | ecosystem: Environmental > Aquatic > Marine >...
AGGATTAGGCTCTAACCGCACCCGACAAACTATGGCACGTTTGCTTGAGAATCAAGCAAAAGAGCTTCTCCGTGAGAGTTCTACAATGGCGGGTGGTGATGTTGAAGGCTTTGCAGCTGTCGCATTCCCAATCGTTCGTCGTGTATTCGCGGGACTGATTGCTAACGATCTTGTTAGCGTTCAACCGATGAGTCTGCCAAGTGGTCTCATCTTCTTCCTTGACTTCACAGTAAGTCGTGACACAGGTAATGGTGATGATGCCCAGTATTCTCGTCTAGGCTACAAATGGTCTGGTTCATTCTACGGTGGAAACGCAGTAGGATCACAAATCACTGGTGGTGTGGACCTTGATGGCTATGGAGTTGGTATCGCAGGCGGTGCTTACAACCTGAACAACGGGTATTCTTCTCCAACAGGATCTGGAGTGGCTTCTGTACTTGAGGCTGCCGGTACTCTAAGTGTAACTGCCCAAGAAGTTGGGATTGTAGGCTGGAACGAACAAACTGATAAAGCAGTTAACTTCGACGTTGACTTTGTGTCTGGTTCGACAGCTATCGCTGTTGTTACACTACTTCAAAGTAGGCTCGATCAAGTTCAGATGGATGGTCCACAGTCCCTCAGTGTTTCTTCCTCGCAAGGAAACGGAGTTTTAGAAGGTGGTGCTGGAAATGTAGCACAGGCACGCTTAATTCGTCGACATACTGAGCTAGTTAGTGGTTCAACTACTCCGAGAGTGAAGCTTGTCTTCGTAGGTACCGGTAGTAATGGTGCGCTCAACAACGCGGTAGGTACAACCGGTTACGGAACTATAGCTCAGTTCGGCGCCGCCGTTGCTGCAGCAATGGTCAATGCGAGGAACACTCTGTCTTGGGCTCAAACTGATGACCTCGTAAACGGTGGAGCGATGGGTTCGATTGTTGGTCAGGTTGAATGGGGTCTTGAAAACCAAGACAGCATTCCAGAGATTGACATCAAGGTCGACAGTATCGCTATCACAGCGATGACCAAGAAGTTGAAAGCGAAGTGGACACCCGAATTGGGTCAAGACCTCAACGCTTACCACAACTTGGATGCAGAGGTAGAACTTACTTCGATTCTTTCTGAGCAGATTGCTCTTGAGATCGACCGTGAGATCCTCGCTGACCTTGTAAATGGTGCAACGGCTGCAACATACTACTGGGCTCGTTCTCCTGGTATGTTCCTCAACCGCGAAACTGGTGCCGAGATTGGTGCGTCTACTAAGGCTCCCGACTTCACCGGTACTGTCAGCGAGTGGTATGAGACCCTCATTGAGACAATCAATGATGTTTCTGCTCAAATCCACCGCAAGACTCTTCGTGGTGGCGCAAACTTCATCGTTTGTTCCCCAGAGGTTGCCAACATCCTTGAGTTCACCGCCGGATTCCGCGCATCTGTTACTGCAGATGACGAGAAGGGTTCCGTTGGCGCTGTTAAGGTTGGATCACTTTCTAAGAAGTTTGACGTCATTGTTGACCCATACTTCCTCCGAAACGTGGTTCTCGTCGGTCGACGTGGTTCCAGCTTCCTTGAATCTGGATATGTATACGCACCTTATGTGCCACTGCAAACCACTCCTACCATCTTTGGACCAGAAGACTTCGTGCCTCGCAAGGGTGTGATGACTCGTTATGCCAAGAAGATGGTTCGTCCAGACCTCTACGGTTTGGTTATCGTCCGAGGTATGCTCGGTGAGTCAGGCGCCTGATAAATAATCAGTAGCTAAATTTAAAACCCCTGTCAAGTATTCAGTTATTTGGCAGGGGTTTTCTTTTATGAAAAAGCCAGTATCCTAAAAAATACTGCCCCCAATTTTTTGAGATTTTCGTTTTTCCAAACCCGGGCAGGATCCTTTAGACATAAAAGACTACTTACTACAGCAGGAGTTTCTATATATGCCAACTGATCTTCAACCACTATCGACAACTAGCGCCATTGTACTTACATCGACCGGAAGTGCGATCAAAGTCGCGACATCACTTCCCTTTGGAGCTTATACTGGCTCAGCCGAGTTCATTACAGGCGCGGTTGCTCAGGTAGCCTATGTATATAAGAAGCTTGGTGGCGATGTTGTTGACATTGAGTTAACCCCGTCAAACGTATACGCAGCTTACGAAGAAGCAGTATTAGAATACTCATATATTATTAACCTCCATCAAGGTAAAAATGCCCTCGGCACAATGCTGGGCAACACTACCGGTACATTTAACCACTTGGGCGACATGGTTGCCAGTCCGCTATCTTCGAGCTTAAGCGGCACACATGTGGCACTCAAATACCCAAAATTCAAGTTTCAGTCAGCGAGAAACATCGCAGACGGGCTTACATCGTATGCTGGCATGGGTGGAGACGTCAGGTACTACTCAGCATCCTTTTCGCCAGCCACAGGGCAGCAGGACTATGACATTCGACAGATCATTGTGGATGCATCCGACTCTGGTGTGGACGATGGCGGTATTGCGGTCGATTATGCCGGAAAAGTCAACAATAAGCGTATTAACGTTACCAAGGTGTTCTTCCGTTCGCCTCGTGCAATGTGGCGCTTCTATGGATACTACGGCGGTGTAGGTGTTGTCGGTAATATGTCGACATACGGACAATATTCAGATGATTCGACGTTTGAAGTCATTCCTACATGGCAAAACAAGATGCAAGCCATCATGTATGAAGATTCATTAAGGACGAGAACATCAAACTACTCATATGAGTTAATCGATGGTAGATTGCGCTTGTTTCCAATGCCTAGTTATTGGGGTCTTGGCGAAATGAGCCGTATCTGGGTTCAGTTTTATGTAGAAGACAACGCATGGGAAGGCAGAGCCGGACCATCTGGCAGTGTCGACGGCATCAACAACATTAATACAGCCCCGTTCGGCAACATTCCTTACGAAAACATCAACGCCATTGGTAAACAATGGATTCGCAAGTATTCGCTAGCACTCTGCAAAGAGATGCTGGGACAAATCCGAGGAAAGTTCACCACAATTCCAATTCCGGGCGAATCAGTTACGTTAAATCACGCGGATCTGCTTTCACAAGCTAAAGCTGAACAAGATTCGTTAAGAGACAAGCTCCGAGAGCTACTCAAAGAGATGGAATATGTACAATTGGCAAAGGACGATCAAGAGAAGGCTGAAGCCACAACTGAAACGCTAAAATATTCGCCCCTTCCAATCATGGTGGGCTAGATAAATGTCAGATAACGAATGGAAAAGGCCACCTGCTCCACCTCCTCCCTTGTTTTTGGGAGAGAAAGAGCGAAATCTTGTCAAGCAGGTAAATGACGAGTTAATTGAAAAGGTCATTGGACAACAGATCCTTTATTATCCGATTGACCTCGAAACGACCGACTTCCACGAGTTATATGGCGAAGCAATAGAGAAAACTTACCTCCCCCCAGTCCGAGTATATGCACTGGTTGATTTCACGCAGTTTGAAACGACATATTTGGAGAATGCAGGAATCGACAAGTCGTGGGAGATTAATGTACATTTTCATAAGCGCCGGCTGACTGAAGATCAAAACTTGTTCGTTCGCGAGGGCGATTTTGTACTGTACGGTGACTTCTATTATGAAATAGTTAAGTTATCTGAGCCCAAGAAGCTGTTCGGACAGGTCGACCAAACATTTGAAGTGCATGCAGTTTGCAAGCGCGCAAGAAAGGGGCTTTTCGATGCTACCTGATAACTTTGACTTTGCAATGCTCCCAGAGGGAGAGGATGGGCAACTCACACTTAAAGAAGTGGGTATGTTGGCCTCTACAATCGAGAATATTGATTTCTCCCTTGTATCGTGGCTTAAGAAGGATCTAGACCTACAAGCCCACACTAACGAAGGCTTCACTCAAGTACCTGTTATATGGCAGGTGCCAGAGCGAGCATATCAAATAAAGCACAAGAAAGATCTCCGAGATGATGGAGGCGCTCTTAAACTCCCAATTATAAGTGTTGAAAGGACTGGTATTACCAAAGATCCTGCGAAGCGTGGGGTGTTCCAAGCAAACTACTATTCGAAAGATAAAAACGGACGTTCCGGGAGATTTGTATTAGCGAAAAGAATAGTTCCTGATAAGACTCGTAACTTTGCCACCGTAGGCAATACTCGCACAAACTTAGAAGTAAAGAGACAACCATATTATCCGAGAAAGAACAAGAAGGTAGTGGTCCAAACTTTGTCAATACCACTCCCAGTATATGTTAATGTTGACTATAAGATAGTGATTAAGAGCGAATACCAACAGCAGATGAACACGCTAGTCAGCCCGTTCATGGCTCGCACCGGACAGGCGAACACCTTTGTGATGCGCCGAAACGGACACCTATACGAGGCGTTCATTGATCAGAGCTTTGCACAAAGCAACAACGTGTCAAACCTCGCAGAAGAGATGAGGATGTTTACTACCGAGATTACAATCAAGGTTCTAGGCTATCTTATTGGCGAGGGAAAGAATGATGATAGGCCCATCGTTAGGATTGATGAAAATACGGTAGAATATCAGTTTCCTTCCGAAAGAGAGATGCCAGCAGGCGAGGTACCGTGGTTCTCTGACAGTTCCTGAACACAGTGGGCTTTTTTCTGCTTAGTTCAGGGTCCTTTTTCAGCTTTTCGACCATACCCACACTATTTATCTATGATTGCACTATAATACAATCTTGCACGCATCACAAGAGGGACTAAGCAACATGTCAGTAAAAAGTTTTAAATTTGTATCGCCGGGTGTCTTTGTCAATGAAATTGACAATTCCTTTCGCCCACAAAACCCACAAGAAATCGGACCAGTAGTTATTGGTCGATCGTCTCGCGGCCTGGCCATGCAGCCGATCAAGGTCGAATCATATTCGCAGTTTGTTCAGGCGTTCGGAGATACCGTACCAGGCGCCGGCGGCGCTAACGATGTTTACCGTGATGGAAACTACCAATCGCCAATGTACGGCACATACGCCGCGAAGGCATTCCTACAGCCATCTGTCGCACCAGTTACTTACATGCGCTTGCTTGGTCAACAGACTGCAACCGGTGGCTCTGCTGGCGGCGCCGCAGGTGCAGGTTGGGAAACATCTCAAGATCTCGGCACTAACCCCGCATTGGTTGGTGGCGCTTACGGTCTCTGGGTCTGTCAATCGGGAACGGTTGCGGATCTGACAGCAGCTAATAACGATCTTGTATTAGCAGCCATCTTCTATATGAACACGGGTTCGATATCTCTTAAGGGAACTCCTCTTAGCCTTGGGGGTGTGCCAACCATTGCACCGGATGCTGGACGCGGAAGTAGTATCACACAACAAGGTGTTTTGATAGGTACAGACTCAGACGGGCTGTTCAACATTGTTGTCACCGGAACCCTGAATGGTGAACAAGAATTCAAGTTTAACTTTAATGACGACGGCGCCAACTTTGTGCGCAGAAAGCTCAACACTAACCCTCAACTCCTCGCAGGAGGATTTTACCCAAGTGCCTCATTGCAGGACTTCTGGGTTGGAGAGACCTTTGAGCAAGAATTACGCGATCTCAATTTCACCACTGACACGAGCCTTCAAGGGGTTATCCTAGGCATTGGGCTCAGTGGCTCAACCGGAACTGGACCGCAAGACATGAAGCAGGCTTCACGCGAAGCTGTTGCTGGTTGGTTTATTGGTCAGGATCTAAGCGGAGACGCAGCTAACTACGCTCCGGCTGCCCAGCAGAAACTATTCCGCCTCAAGGGACGCGGCCACGGTGAGTGGTTGCAGAAGAACGTAAAGGTATCGATTGGCAAGGTTCGTCAATCAAGCTCTAGAGTTTCTGATTACGGAACATTCTCTGTTATTCTGAGAGACGTCCGCGATTCCGATAACAAGGTTACGGTAATCGAACGCTTTGATAACTGTACTTTGGATCCTACTTCTCCCGATTATATCGGTCGCAAGATTGGTACCAAATATACTTCTTGGGACTCAAACGAACGCCGTCTGAAGACTTATGGAGAATACGACAACAAATCTGACTTTGTTTATGTAGAGATTAACGAGGCTGTTGAACAAGGCAGCGCCAACTCATTATATCTTCCATTTGGATTCTTCGGGCCACCAAGCTTTAGAGGGGTCTCATCTGTGAGTTCCTCTGCTGCACATGGAATTGGTCAGCTCGGTGAAACTTCACCATTTCTCATTGGTTCCGGAGGCTTACCGGGCGCCGGCACAGTCAACCAGCAGTTCGGTGGTACCGTAAAAGGAGAGGCTCCTTTTATCTCAGTAGTTACATCATCCAACGCTCCTACTGGCGGATGGTGCCTAACCCCCGCAACCGCTTCCCTCAACTTCCCGAAAGACCGCATGCGTCTTTCAGCCAGTGCTGGTGGACTTTCCAACCCCACTGACGCATATTGGGGATGGTCAACCGTTAGAACTCCAAGTTCAAGCGCAGGTTCTACACGTTATGATAGAAGTGTTAACGACTGGCACAGGTTGCTTTATTCTTCCTTCCCAGCAGATCCAACGAATGGAACCGGCGGAGCTTTGGCTGCTGTCAACTCCACAACTGGTGTTGATAACTGGTCTTACGTTTTCTCACTGGATAACATTCTTACAACTGCCAATGGCGAATACTACTATATTTCAGGTTCACGCGCCGACGAAAGGGCTGTCAGCACTGGTTCCTATACCGCGCTGCTTGATGCCGGCATGAACCAGTTTACTGCTCCCTTCTGGGGCGGATTCGATGGCTGGGACATTACGAAGCCAGATCCTCTCTATAACAGAGGTATGACATCGGCAGCTACTGAAGATAACAGTTATGCATATCACACATATGCAAGAGCTATTGATACACTCGCAGATCCAGAGACATTGGACATGAACCTTGTGGCAGCACCGGGACTCACCAATAAGACTCTTACTGAACGCATGATTAACATGTGTGAGGCTCGTGGAGACGCGCTGGCACTGATTGACTTGCCAGATGTTTACTTCCCTGCTTCAGAGCAGTATTACGCTGACAAGAGCAGCAGAATCGGAACCACTCCGGTACAAGCTGCTAGCTCACTTAAAGACAGAAGAATTGACTCCTCTTATGGTGCAACCTTCTACCCGTGGGTTCAAACACGCGACCAAACTGGTCAAATGTTGTGGATTCCGCCAAGTGTCGCAATGATGGGAGTTCTTGCAAGTTCCGAGAAGAAATCCAAAGTCTGGTTTGCCCCAGCAGGATTTAATCGCGGTGGACTCTCTGAAGGCGCCGCCGGTATCCCAATCACGGGAGTTACCGAGAAGCTTACTTCGAAGAATAGAGATACTCTATATGAAGCCGGCATTAACCCTATTGCCTCGTTCCCATCTAGTGGAATCGTGGTATTTGGACAGAAAACCCTCCAAGAGCGCGCAAGCGCACTCGATAGGATCAACGTTAGAAGAATGGTGATTTACCTCAAGAAGCAAATCTCTATCCTTTCAACAAAGGTCCTTTTCGAACAAAATGTCCAAGCAACATGGAACCGGTTCAAATCTCTGATTGAGCCGCTTCTTGCCAACACAAAAGTTGATTTTGGTATCACAGACTACAAGTTGATTCTTGATGAGTCTACCACGACGCCAGATCTAATCGATCAAAACGTCATGTATGCCAAGATTATGGTGAAACCCGCAAGAGCTATCGAATATATCGCAATCGACTTTGTGATCGCTTCGACAGGGGCTTCATTCGATGATTAGGAAAGATGGGGGGATAAAACCCCTCGCAACACTATATAATATAGATAACAGGAGTTCCAACTAATGCCATTCTGGTCAACAAATTTCGGTCAAGATACCGCCCTTCAAGATCCTAAAAGAAAATTTAGATTCACCGTGGAGTTCCAAGGAATTCAGGCACAGCAGGGGGGAGCAGCTCTCTGGTATGCAAAAACGGTTAGTAAGCCTTCTTTTACGGTAAATGCCGCAGAGCACAAATATCTCAACCATACTTTCTTCTATCCAGGCGCCGTCACATGGCAGGATGTTAGTTTGACACTGGTTGACCCAGTTGAGCCCGATATGGCAGCAACACTCTCAGACATTATTGTGCAATCAGGCTATAGTCCTCCGACTGACGCTAACGATCTTGGCACGATGTCTAAGGCAAAAGCTGCCGGCGCATTGGGACAGGTTATTATTACACAGATTGACTCCGACGGCAACCCGCTCGAAACATGGACACTGTGGAACTCGTTCGTAACTGAACTTAAGTACGGTGATCTTGCATATGGTGATGACGAACTTACTGAGATGTCAGTTACTCTGAAGTATGATTGGGCACGAGTCGAGACTGCAGGCGCATCAGCCGCAGTTGCTGGCGCCGGCGGCTCATCGTTCTTCGACGTATAAAAAGTTAAATAAAATAGAGGTGTATATTGTCTAGAAATAGAGGTCGCACGGGAGGGAGTACCCCCCAAGATACAGCGACACCCGCCCCAGTACTTCAAGGTGCTGGGATCGAAGGATTCTCCTTCGTGGTACCCACAGAGTTCGTAGAACTCCCATCAAAAGGACTTCTGTATCCAGAGGGGCATCCCCTCCATGATCAGGAAACCATTGAAATCAAGCAGTTGACAGCAAAAGAAGAAGATATGCTGACATCACGCACACTGCTTAAGAAAGGCGTGGCAATCGAGCGAGTTCTCGAAAGCCTCATTACCGATAAAAGCATTCACCCCGACCATCTGTTGGTAGGCGATAGAAATGCGATAATTATTGCAACCCGAGTTTCGGGCTATGGCAATGAATATACAACAGGGGTTACTTGCCCATCCTGCGAGACAAAGCAAGAATATACCTTTGATCTTAACGAAGCAGAAATATATGACGGCAGCGACGTCGATACTCTCGATACTCGTTACAACGAGGACGGGACATTCACAGTGACTCTCCCACGCCTCCAAATGGACGTTGTATTTAGGCTCCTGACCGGAGCAGATGAAAGAGAGATGACGGCGAAGCTCCAAAAGAAGGATAAGAGAAACTCTCATGAGAAGTTGGTAACACAGCAGTTGAGAAATCTCATCGTTTCCGTAAAAGGCGAAACTTCCCAGGAAATCATTGATTATGTCATCGAAAATATGCCTTCCACAGATTCTCAGCATTTGAGAATGGCATATAAACTAGCAGCCCCCAACATTGATCTTACGCAGCATTTCGAATGCAATGAATGCGATTTTGAGCAAGATATGGAGGTGCCGCTCACCGCGGACTTTTTTTGGCCTAACCGATGAGTATATGGAAGACGTCTATGAACAGTTCTTCTTCCTAAAATACTCCGGAGGCTGGTCGTTCGCCGAAGCATATAACTTGCCGCTAGGATTGCGCAAGTGGTTCGTTCAACGCCTCATCCGACAATTGGAGGCAGAGCAGCAAGCAATGGAAGAAGCTCAGGGCGGAGGTTCGTCTAGATCACAAACTCTAAATGCCCATAATCAGCCACCAGCACCCAAACATATCGGCAAATCCTAATAAAGATATAAGTGTCTTTTCATAAACGCCCGCTTTTTCCTCATATAACTAATTATTGCAGGTATATAATGTGCGGAGGGTTTAGGCATGCCGATGAGTGACGGCGAAAAAGCGATAATCAAAGCAATTGAGAAGTTAGCTGGCTCAAAGAGCGGGGCCTCAAGCACAGCGACTGTGGGGGAAGAAGAAGATCTCGGTCAAGCCCAGACCCGCTGGGCAGCCGAGCTGCAAGAAATCAAAGACGTTCAGAAGAGTTATGAAGACTTAGGAAAGTCCCAACAAGCGCGCTCTCTCCAACAAGCGGAAGCTGTTCGTCTAAAACAGAAAGAGTTCGACATTGCAAAGGAGACAATTCGCCTTGGAATCTCCCAAGGACCAGAAGACATTAAAAGACTTGAGAATGCTAAAAAAGAGCTTAAGAAAGCCGAAGAAAAGCTAAAAGTAATCAACAAAACCAATGTCGCATTCACTGAAGGGGTCGACGCGGCCCGCGACCTAGGCAAATCCCTTGGCAGCGCGCTCGGTCCATATGGCAGCCACCCCGTTTTCAACGTCGCCAATTTGGGGAAAGTAGCGAAAGCCTTCCGCGGCGGCGGCAACGCAGTTAGGGCATTCGGCTTCAATTTAGTTAAAGCCGGCATAGGCGCCTTCATCAACTCGATGATAAAACTCGTATTCATAATGAACGAGTCAGAGTCTGCGTTCAGAAAAGCCACAGGCGGAAACAAAAGCCTCGCAAGAGAGATGACAAACGGTTACGAAAGAACTCGTAAATATACAGTCTCTGTACAAGAGAACCAAGAAGCATGGACGAAGTTACATGGGACTTTCACTGATTTCACCATGGCCTCTGCAGCCACCCGTGCAGATTTGGCCGATAACGTCGCTATAATGAGCCGTCTTGGCGTTTCAGCCGACGTTAGCTCAAAAGCCATGCAAACCCTTACAATCTCCTTCGGAGACACTGCAGAGACAGCCAGCCGCTCGCTAAGAGAGTTGAGAGCCGCCGCTGTGGATCTGGGAGTTGCACCAGCGATGCTTATTGAGCAATTTGGATCGATGGGCAACAGATTAGCAAAAATGGGCTCTCAGGGTGTG
>Ga0209042_1002948_pt1 | contig 10565 bp, 11 predicted proteins | sample SaaInlV_200m_DNA_6_FD_184649 | JGI IMG/M metagenome (GOLD analysis project Ga0209042, IMG submission 184649) | Marine microbial communities from expanding oxygen minimum zones in the Saanich Inlet - SI037_S2LV_200m_DNA (SPAdes) (version 2) | ecosystem: Environmental > Aquatic > Marine >...
CCCGCCCCACCGTGATGGACTACGGCACTGACGTTCTTAAATAGGGCATCATGGGGGGCGCCCCTGATCGCAAACATCGTCTCAGGCAAGGCCATCTCCTCTAGTCCTCCCCATCCCATGGCAAGTATCGCCCGAACATTTGCAATACGTACACCTTCAATTATTTCTTTCGTTAGTTTTTTGGGATCCCACGACGGCATGGAACCAAAACCAATATAGATGGGTTTGTCTCCTGCCTTGAGAAACGCTGCGAGTGCTGTATCAGGCTGCCAGCTTCTCCCTTCCTCCAAGAACCAGTATCCGGTCGTCTGAATGTTTTCCTCCGGGTCGTTTGGATATGGAACCAGAACGGGTGAGGCCATGCAAAGCTGCATGAAAGAACTGCCTTTAAACCCGTTGACCGGCATGAAGATGGGGCTCTTTCCAATCCCCAGTGTTTCCTTCCGCCAACGGTTAATCATTCTCAAGAATAACAGTCGGGAAAAGAGCAATGGCTTGTACGAAATCAAATTGAGCCACGGGCCGAAGTTGCCTTTAAATACAATAAATGGAAACGCCTTTGTCGGGAAGATCGGGAAGGGCGCTGTACTGACGAGCGCTGCGCCTGTGGCCTCAGCAACATCGATGGCGCATGCAACTTTAGGATGATAAACGATTACGTCGGCGTCACGTGCCGACTTCCATGTGGCATCCAGGGTTCCGCGCATTAAAGGGATGATGCTCTTTTTCCAGATTTTAATTAACGTGAACGGATTACCGGATAAGACCTTCCTCCCTTCGGGTAACTGCAGAAAAGTCTGCATATCAACACCAATCGTATGAAACTCCAGACCATGACCCTCAACCCATGACGCAAAATTGTCAGGGCACGCCAGCAGTACCTCATGACCGTGAGTCTGAAGGGCCTTACCCAAAGCGATATAAGGTTGTACGTCCCCTCTTGTCCCACTGGTAAGAATTGCAATCTTCATTTAGTTTTTGGATCCTTACCGTGTTCCCGCTCCTTTTTAGCCAAAAAATAATCGGTTTTTTTAATCTTTACATCATCGGTTCCCCAGTGCAGTTTTTTGTCTGCTTTTTGGTAGCGTGGAATATGCTTTGAACAGTGCATATAAGCCTCTTCCACTTCGATCAGTACCCAGCGATCCGGTTTCCGTCCCTTCTTTTTCATATCATCAATTATTTTCCGGGAAATATTTTTTCGTTGTAATAACTCGTTATTTTCAATAATTGCGGCCTTACCATTTACATGAAGACCCACTGTATCTTTGATAAAATCAATGAACATCAAACCGATGTGTGGGTTTTCCAAAATATTACCTAGACTTGCTGTTACGCCATTTCCTCTATATTCCGGGTAGACGAGATTCATTTCGTCTAGAACGTGGACAAAACCAGCTTCTCCAGCTCTCAGAGAACAATCGCAATCTCCTTTTGCATCGGACGTTGCAATAACTAAGATCTCCTGCTTGGCAATAAATTCAACCATGCGTGGATTAAGCCGGTCAAGCACCTGATTATCGTAAAATGCTTGGGCTCTTTTTTCTGTATTGAATTTCTTCTGAAGAATATGCTCTCCTGCTGACCCTGGATTTGTCATGGTGTCACCTTTCTTTTAGAAATTGAAAATCATCTAAAAAAAGACCAGTTAGCGTAAACTTAACCAAATTAAATTTTCTAAATAACTATTTCTCTTTGCCGAACGTGAAAGTAACCAGCGGTGGATTAACCAACACAGGAATCCGCAAACCTCAAAGCGATGCAAACTGCGATGGAATTTAAAAAGCCCCGGTTTTAGCCGTCTGAGTTAAGTGCTTTGTTCGGCCTTGGTTTATCAATAAGACTGCCGTGAACATAGCGATGAAGGATACTTGTCATTAGTGTTTGGTATGGAATTCCATTCTCAACTGCAAGGGCCTGAATCTCTTCCAAAACTTTTGACGATATCCTAATATTAACTCTTTTGTCTTTCTTTAGGGTTTTTCTCGCATATTCCTGATGTTTTTTAACTTCAGCCCTAAAATTTTTAACTTGTTTCCATTCACCACGTTCGAATGAATCAAGAATATCTTTTTCTTCTTTATCAAGTTTACTTTTGCTCATTTTTTTCTCCCAAATAATCCCGTGTGGCTTTACGACTCCGAATAATAGTTTTTAAGAATTTACCCTCTGAGGATTCAACAAAAGGAACAAGATAAGCGTATTCATTAATTTCAACGACAATAATTTGCTGGCCAGGATATTTTTTTTGGTTAGGATGAGCGACTAAATCCAAAACATGGCCACGGTCAATATGCATAACAATTTGTTCAAAACCGATACCGCGCTCGACCTTAAGCATCTCATTCTTTTGGAAATTCCATTTGTAATAATCCATAGCGGGGAAGTTAGCACATCGTGTGCCTTGTGTCAACAGATAGGTGTTTTTGAGCCGACGACAAGCCCACCAGCGCCTCCACCGGGCCTCGTCAGGACCTCAGGACTATCAGACGTCCGGTGAGCGGTTTGGTTCGCGATTCACCGGCTAATCTGAACAATGACGACTGTGGGACTGTGTGAGCAAAAAAAGGTATTGGGACCAGAAAGGAGCAATGTTTGCAATAAAAATCCTATATTTTTAGGCATTTCGAATTGCGACCCCATCTTTATTATATCTAAGTCAAGAATCAATACACTGTCCCCGGAATTCGTCCCCCTCTCTGAAAATACGATTGATGCCTTCCAGGCCAATGCTATATATTGTGGTCTTTTTATCTTGACCTACAATCCGTTTTTCCCTATAGCCGAACTTCAAAAAAGCAAAGTCCTATCACTCATCCGCGGCCGAGAAAAGGCATTTTTGTCGCCATGACCGTCAGGAACTGAACGTTGGCCGACAATGGCAGGCTGGCCATGTAAACCACACTGCTGGCGACCTGGTCTGTATTCATCACCGGTTCCGGCGCAATCGACCCATCAGCCTGCAGAACCCCTTTCTGAAAAACTTCCGTCATCTCGGTTTCGGCATTTCCGATATCGATCTGGCCGCAGGCGATATCGTACTTGCGCCCCTCAAGTGAAGTGGATTTGGTGAGACCGGTATGGCATGTTTGGTGGCGGTATAAGGGATGGAATTTGGCCGGGGCGCGTGTGCTGAAATGGAGCCGTTATTGATGATTCGCCCTCCCTTGGGTTGCTGGCTTTTCATCATCATGAAGGCCTGTTGGGTACAGAGAAAGTACCCGGTCAGGTTGGTATCTACTGACGCTTTCCATTCTTCATAGGAAACGTCTTCCAGGGGAACAGACCGCACGAAAATTCCTGCATTGTTGAACAGGATATCCAGCCGCCCGAAGGTTTCCTTTGTTCGGGCAAACAGATTTCGGACGGATTCCTGGTCTGTAACATCTGTAGGGACCACCAGAGCCCGCGAAGGGCTCGTACCTGCTTCGTTTGCGGTCGCCTCTAAAGTTTGTTTGCGGCGTCCGGCCAGAACGGCAGTATATCCTTCCTGCAAAAATGCGAGTGCCGTCTGTTTACCAATACCGGATCCCGCGCCTGTTATAATGATAACTTTGGATGATGGATGCATCTGTCTCCTCATGAATTATAGGATGTCCCCTAAGAAAATAGTAACGATCTTGTCATGTCTTTTGCGTAACAATTGCATCAAGAAAAGTCAAACACAGCCTCCCTTTACCGGATATTCGACATAAGCCCGAACGTAAACAGAAAGCCTCTCTACAATGTGTGCCATAAGGCCACTGAAGCTGCCTGGATTTGTTTTCGCATGTTGAAAGCCAACCAAGAATTTTACAATAACTTCATTTTCTATCAAATTTTTGTTGACATTGGCAACCCCATGCAATTATGCTCATTTCCCAGATGAATGATGTTCACAACTCCTGATCTTTATTCTAAAACCGATGGTCAAAAAACTTGAACGGATGACCCTGAAAATGCAGGCGGATAAGGCTCTTCGTGAAATGATCGCATCCTATAGGTTTACGCCGGGGAAATGGATCAACGTGGAGAGTCTTGCAAAGGAACTGGCGGTAAGCCGTACCCCCGTGTGGCAGGCGCTCAAGGACCTTGAAAAGGAGGGGCTGGTCACCCATGAACATGGCAAGGGCATTCGCATGGTCCAGATGACCTTGGAAATGGCCTGGGATCTGTACACCGTAAGGGGCGTTCTGGAAGGGCTGGCCGCCAGCCTGGCAACCGAGAAAATCACCCCTGGGGCACTCAGACGCATGGAATCGATCCTCAAAAAACAGGCCCAAACGGTACCGCAACGTGACCTGATGGAATACTCCAAATCAGACTTCGACTTTCATGCCATCCTTTACGAATCCTGCGGCAACTGGCTGTTAAAGGAACAACTTGAGAACATCAAAAGGCGCTCTCGCCCTTTCGTCTGCGACATTACGCCGGTCCTAAAACCGCTTTATCAGGATCACAAGGACGTTGTGGAGGCTTTCCGAGTAAAAGACGCAGCAGCCGCAAAAAAGATTATGAAGACGCACAATAAAAGGATGCAGGATCAAATAGAACTGACACTTAAAAGCCGAGAGGATGAAGATGGCACTCACATTTAAAGACCTTCATTGGGCGAAAAACATACAGGTCCAACAGTACCTGCAACCGGAAACCCTGGAAGAAGCCTTGGAGATGCTCGCAAATTTCGAGGGGAAAGCCAGGGTGATCGCGGGCGGAACCGATGTGGTTCCTCAGCTACGCGGGCGGGATATTGAAGTGGAAGCCCTTGTTGACGTTACCGGCATTCCCGGGATGGACGGCATTGATCAGGACGGAGAAAACATTGTGCTGGGAGGTCTGGTCACCCATGCACAGGTGGCCTCATCAGATCTGATCCGGAACAAGGCCCTGCTTCTTTCAGAAGGCGCCGGTTCCGTGGGATCGCCCCAAATTAGAAATATTGCCACGGTTGCGGGTAATCTGGTCAGCGGACAACCGGGCGCCGACACGAGCATTCCACTCCTGGCCCTTGATGCCACCGTCACCATCGCCAGCGGAGACGGTGAAAGAAAGGTTCCTCTCACGGCGTTTTTCCTGGATAAAGGGAAAACCGTTCTGGATTGCACTCGGGAAATCCTGACCTCCATTCAATTCAGGGGACTGATGGAAAACCAGGGCGGATGCTACCTGAGGCTTGCCAAAAGAAAGGCTCTCACACTGCCCATGCTTGTCCTGGCGGCCGTTGTCAATGCGGACCCGGGGAAAGAGATCATAAACCGCGCCGCCATTGCCATGGGCCCGGTTGCACCTGTCCCTTACAGGGCCACAAATGTGGAAGCATGGCTGAAAGGGGCGCCCATCAGCGATGAAACCTTTGCCGCTGCGGCAGATATGGGCATGCAGGAGTGCGCCCCGAGGGACAGCTGCCTTCGTGGATCGTGCGATTACAGACAGGAAATGTCGAAAGTATTCATCAAACGTGGCCTCACAAAGGCCACTGCAAATATTGGTTCATAGGAGGCTCCCATGAACGCACTTACACTTTCATTTACATTGAACGGGAATGACGTCTCTCTCGATATATCCCCGAATACGCTGCTCGTCGATCTGTTGCGGGACAAATTCAGGCTAACAGGAACCAAGGTGGGATGCCGTGAAGGAGAGTGCGGGGCCTGCACTGTGCTTCTGGATGGCACTCCCGTTAATTCCTGCATTCTGCCTGCAGCAAAGGTTCAGGGAAAATCCCTGACCACCATAGAAGGTCTGGCCGATGAGAATGGGCAACTCAGTGAAATCCAAGAGGCCTTCATGCATGAGGGAGCAGCCCAATGTGGCTTCTGCACCCCCGGAATGATCATGAATTCAACGGCCCTGCTGGAAAGGAACCCGGAACCGAATAACCAGGAGATCAGGCAGTCCCTTTCAGGCACCCTTTGTCGCTGTACCGGCTACCGGAAAATCGTCCAGGCGGTGGCAACGGCCGGCGAAATGAAAAAGTCACAGGGCTGATCGGCAGGAAAAAGCCCATCCTCGAGAGGTAACATCATGCAAGATAAAACCGAAGGAAAACAAAAGGTGCAGGTCCTCACCGGAGAGAAACCGGGCCTCGACCAACTGCTTGAGACCCCTGAGAAAAAACTGTCCGTGGCAGGCCATTCTATTGCCCGTACCGATGACCCGGCCAAAGTTACCGGAAAGCTGATGTATGGAGCGGATTATCCTCAGGAAGGGTTTCTGCACGGAAAAATTCTCAGAAGCCCCCACCCCCACGCGCTCATCAAATCCATTGATATAAAAAAAGCAAAAGAACTCCCGGGGGTTGCGGCGGTTCTTACGGGGAAAGATGTGCCGGGGAGAAACGGCTTCGGCGCCATTTTACCCGATCAACCGGTCATCTGTGAAGACAAAGTACGGTACGTGGGTGATGGGGTTGCCCTTGTTGCGGCGGTAACAGAAGAAATTGCTCATGAGGCCCTGTCCCTGATCCGGGTGGAATATGAGGTCCTGCCAGCGGTTTTCGATCCCCGTGACGCCCTCAAACCGGATGCGCCAAGGATTCACGAGGGGGGGAACCTGCTTTCGGATAACAAACTGCGAAAAGGGAATGTGGAAAAAGGCTTTGAGGAAGCGGATATCATCATGGAAAGGACCTATCAGGTCCCTTTTCTGGAACATGCCTATCTTGAGCCGGATGTGACCCTTGCGGTTCCCCAGCCGGACGGCACCATGCTGGTGGAAGGCCCCATGCAGGCTCCTTTCACGGTACGACGAAATCTTGCAGCGGTTCTGGGTGTTCCGGTGAACCGGGTGCGTGCGCGCCAGATACACATGGGCGGCGGTTTCGGCGGCAAGGAAGATTCTCCCATCGATATCGGATGCAGAGCCGCAGTCCTGGCGCATCACACGGGCCGCCCGGTTCGCATCGCCCTTGAAAGGGAAGAAGTCACTTTGCAAACCTGCAAGCGCCACCCCATGATCATGGAGGTCAAGATCGGTGCCGGAAAAGATGGGAAGCTTCTGGCCTTTGAAGGGGTCATTTACGACGAGCAGGGGGCCTACGCGGGACTTGGGCCCATCATTCCCCCAGCCGGCGGCTCCCACATTCACTCCATGGTCATGATGCCCGGGCCCTATGAGATCCCCAACGCAAAAGTGGACGCTTATCTCTGTTATACCAACCATCCTTACGGCGGCGCCATGCGCGGATTCGGAGCGCCCCAGGTACACATCGCCCACGAACAGATGATTGACGAACTGGCCGGGGAACTTGGGCTGGATCCCCTTGAGGTGAGGCGCACCAACGCTTTCAGACTCGGATCGGCGACGGCAACCGGACAGGTACTGGATCAGAGTGTGGGACTGTTGGACACCCTGGAAGCCTGCGCCGAAGCTTTCCGCTGGAAAGAGAGATTCGGGAAAAATGAATATGTGGATGCACAAAGCAGCAAACGTCGCGGAATAGGCACCGGAATGGGGTGGTATCGCACCAGTATCGGCACCAACGGTGACGGCTGCGGCGCCAATGTATACGTCCACGAAGACGGTTCGGTTCTTCTCTATTCGGGCATCACGGAGATGGGACAGGGCGCTTTTACGGTGTTACCCCAGATATGCGCCGAAGAACTGGGAGTAGCAATGGAAGACATTCGCCTCGTAGAACCTGACACGGACCGGGTGCCGGAGTCGGGCCCCACCGTGGGCAGCCGCTCCACCACGCTCATGGGCAACGCCATTATCATGGCAGCCCGCCAGGTGAAGTCGTCCATTCTTGAAATGGCTTCCGAAATGCTGCTGGTCCCCGTGGAGCGGCTGGAAGCAAAAAATCGGCTGATTTACGATCGAGAAGATACCCATAAATCTCTAACGTTTACAGAAGTGGCTGCCAAGTGTATGGCCATGGGCAAGCGGCTCATCGGCCAGGGTTGGTGGACACCGCCTGCCCCTTCCCTGGATCCGGAAACGGGCCAGGGCAACCCTTACTTTGTGTACACCTATTCCACCCATATGGCCGAAGTCCTGGTGGATGTGGAAACGGGAGGGGTGGAAGTCACCGATTATGTGGCGGCCTTTGATGTGGGAAAAGCCATAAACCCGAAAGCGCTGGAGGGGCAGATCGAGGGCGGGGTGGCCATGGGTCTGGGTTACGCTCTTATGGAGGAAGTGGCCATGGTGGATGGAATACCCCAGAACCTCAACTTGCAGGATTATCTGATTCCCACCTCCCTGGATATGCCAGACGTTAAACCCATCGTACTTGAGGTGGAAAACAAATTTGGGCCTTACGGGGCCAAGGGGATCGGCGAGATGCCCAACATTCCCGCAACCCCCGCAATCCTGAACGCCATAACCGACGCATGCGGAGGGCGGGTACGCTCCCTGCCGGCGGATCCGGAACGCGTTTTTATGGCCATCAGGGAGGCCGGCGGACCGCCTGAAAGGTGAGGTGTAGGATTAATTTTGAGGGTGCCATGGTGTAGGTGGTCATGGCGGTGGTTTTGGTTTTCAGGCCCATTGACGTTTGATATTATATTGAGGAGTATGGATGGAAAAAAATCTGGCATCGTATATGAAAATGGGGATCATCCACTTCATGGCTTTCCCTGAACTCGCCGGCGGAAAAGGCCCATGGGTGGATACTGTCCGGCATATCGCACTGGATCCCTTCTTCAGCGCCATTGAAATCACACACATTGAAAATCCGGATGAACGTGATGCCGTAAGAGATCTCATTCAGCTATCTGGGCTGGCCGTGGGCTACGGAGCACACCCCGCTATTCTCGGACAGGGGCTGAACATTAACGCCCTTGACGAAGCCGCCCGATCTCATGCGTGCAAAGTGCTGATGATGCACATGGACGAGGCCATTTATATGAACGCGGAAAGTTTCGTCTTTCTTTCCGGCAAGGATCCCGGTGAGCAACAACGCGAGGACGCTTTGAAGTCATTGATCAAATCCCTCCACGAACTGTGCGTATACTCAAAACGGAAAAACGGTCCGAAGATCGTTTTGGAAGGGTTTGATTGTACAGTGGACAAGTGCTGTCTTTTCGGCCCCGCGGACATTGGAAAACGTATCGCCCAAGAGGTCTCGGCGAAAAATGATAATTTCGGTATTCTCGTTGACCTGAGTCATCTTCCCCTGCTTGAAGAATCTGCCACCCAGGCCGTTGACCCCGTAAAGGAATACCTGGTTGGGGCCCACATCGGCAACGCCGTAACAGATCCGACACTTGCGGGATACGGAGACAACCATCCCGCTTTCGGAACCCCCGGCAGTGCAAACGGGTTGAAGGAGATGGTTGATTTCCTGAAAGCTCTGTCAGACGCCAATTTTTTCAATGAACAGGCCCGGCCTATTGTCAGTTTTGAAATAAAGCCCTCTGAAGGACAGGATTCTTCCGCAGTTATCGCCGGCGCAAAACGCATGATGCAAAGGGCCTGGGCCCTGGTGTGACGCATAAACAGGGATACCTCACTTAAAATAGGGGAAAGAAAACGATGAAACCCGCCATTTTTGTGACCCGAAAACTGCCGCATGCCGCCATGGCGCTTCTTGAAGAGAACTTTCAAATGGAATGTAACCCCCACGACCGGGTTCTTCTCCGGGAGGAACTCCTGGACGCAGTGGCCGGAAAAGAGGGAATCCTCTCCCTGCTCACCGATACCATGGATGGTGAAGTCATGGACAGCGCCGGTAATAACCTGAAAATAATCGCCAACTATGCCGTTGGGTTTAATAATATTGATGTCGGCGCCGCTACGAAGAGAAAAATTGCCGTGAGCAATACGCCGGGCGTCTTGACCGATACCACCGCAGACCTGGCAATGGCCCTGATTCTGGCCGTGGCCCGACGTATTGTGGAAAGCGATATTTACACCAGAGCCGAAAAATATATGGGCTGGGATCCGCTTCTGTTTATGGGTTCCGACGTCCACCACAAAACCCTCGGAATTTTAGGATTTGGCAGGGTAGGGCAAGCCCTTGCAAAACGGGCGGCGGGTTTTGATATGAAGATACTTTACCATGATATGTTCCGGGTCGATCCGGAAATTGAAAAGAAGGTCGGCGCCACCTATGTGGATCAAAATACCCTGCTCAAGACCTCTGATTATATTTCCATTCATGTGCCGTTAACCCCTGAAACCACCGGGCTCATTGATTCGGATACGCTTTCCCTCATGAAACCTTCCGCATTTGTCATCAACACCGCAAGGGGAGAGATCATCCGTGAAGCGGATCTGGTGAAGGCTCTGACGGAAAAGAAAATTGCCGGGGCAGGTCTCGACGTCTTCGAGAATGAACCAAAGATCCACCCGGGACTTCTCAAAATGAACAACGTGGTCATCCTGCCGCACATCGGCAGCGCTTCCATGGAAACCCGAACCAAAATGGGGTTAATAGCAGCCTCAAACCTGATCGCCAAATTTAAGGGTGAAATCCCCCCCAACTGCCTGAACCCTGAAATTTTCGAAAGTTAGGCCAACCTATCAACGGATACCAATTCGTAACGAAGCTCAAGTAAACTGGAGATAACCCAAGAAAATATAACCTACACCTCAGGCAGTGCCAGATCCTTGGGCCCCATCTCAGAACATCTGGCGGCTGG
>Ga0209042_1002954_pt1 | contig 10550 bp, 11 predicted proteins | sample SaaInlV_200m_DNA_6_FD_184649 | JGI IMG/M metagenome (GOLD analysis project Ga0209042, IMG submission 184649) | Marine microbial communities from expanding oxygen minimum zones in the Saanich Inlet - SI037_S2LV_200m_DNA (SPAdes) (version 2) | ecosystem: Environmental > Aquatic > Marine >...
GGGGGGGGGGGGGCAAGAGAAATTTGAAAAACTTTTGTAGCAAATTCAAAAAAAGATTTTGGGAAAAAAGATTTTGGGTTGAAAAAGTTGGATACAGATCGGAAGGGTTTTCACGAATTTATTCGTCTTCACCCCACCGGGTACCAGTGGTGGTTCATGCACCCAGTCACTCCTAACGGAAGACGAAGAATCCTGACTAAACCTGTTACCAGGGTTAATTTTAGCATTAAACCCGCCTGGTATTGGTGCTGTGTAATCCACTCGATCACACTTGGCGATACCGTGGGAGTTTGGGTGGGTCGGGGTAGTCGTAGATGCCCTGTGCTGCCAGCTGCTTGATGTGCTGGCCATAGCTGTAGGAGGCACGTTTATAGTCTGGGTCGGAATCTGCCTTGTGGACACGATACATGAAGTAGTTACGCTCCTGTTCGAATTTAATATCCTGGTAATCACATTGGATCTCGTAATTCCTTTGTTCTTTTCGTACTTTCTTGATGTTCTGTTTCGCGTCCTGTACTTCATCCGTGCCCTGATGACACACCCGTTGCGGTGTCTTTTTGAAGGAATTCATGATATCGTTTCTGAACTTGCCACGCTTCATCTTCTTGATCCATGCCCGCCTCTCCATTAACCATTTGAATCCGGACTTGGATAGTGCTGAGTTGATGTCGGAAAATACAACACCGTTCAGGGAGCCGCGTGGAGTTATGAGGCAGTGGCCCTTTAACTTGTCGGCGTCGTTATCTGGCATGATGTATTGGGGGCTGATCGCGTATGTCTGCAGCAAGCTCGTCAAGCACGTGCCTTTCGCCCAGATGCGTACGTATGTCTTCATCACCTTGTCCCACGCGAAGTTGTTCGTTTCCAGTGCTGATTTGTTGTCGAAGCGATGGCCGCCGCTGGTGAACTGCACGATGGTAGACGGTATGCCGTAGGATCGCTCGTGAATTGTGATGGTAGACGGGATGCCGTCCATGGAGAGATATGTATCCTTGATGTTGGGCGTGTCTTTGTCCTCCCTGGAAGCTTCCTCCTTGGAAGCTACTTCCTTAGAGGTAGACATGTGCACGAGTCGGTCTGGTTTGGTCGGTTGGGTTTGAGGATACACATGTGTACCCCACTTACATACATGTCCCTGTGGTCAAAGCCGAGCACGCTTACACATGCGTTCCATTGTCATCAAAGCCGTCATGGAGAATGGTTGAAACGCAACAGAAATTTCACTTCCTCCGAAGACGTGACCACACGGAGCACGAAGCACGGATGTACGAGGTCGACTGTGGCTTCTACAATATCGTGGTAAGCGAGGAGCAGTTGAAAAGGTACGGTATAAACTACGCCAATCTACAGAAGGCCGACACAAAGGCCATGGAACTAGAGCGCGCAGAACGTCAACGGAACGCCGATAACATCCGGCGCCTAGATCCGCCGCCGCCCAAGTCAAGCAAGAGGAAACAATCGCCTCCACCTTCGTCTCCCCCGTCTCCTCCTTGTAGTCTGGAGTCGATCATTCAAGCACCCGAAAGGACGCGACCCCTTTATCGAACAAGAGGAGTCTGTATTTCACTCACTGGATGGTTCAGATCCTTCGGTGACTACTGGTTTTGATATGCAAATTGGGCGAAGAAGTCTTCCACTGTAGAACATTGCTCTACGCTCTTGATCTCTAACCTGTTTCTATGCTCAATAATGGGCCTGTGTACATACTCCTTCGACTTAAAAACAACAATAAAAACAACAATAAATGAGGAAAGAGTGTCATGAACGTTCTTTGCTTTGATACAGAGACCAATGGCATTGGCGGATTCAATCCTCCACGGCAAAGAGTTGTTCAGATCGCATGGGATCTTAATGACGAGGTGACTGACATATCGTACCTCATCCTTTTAAAGTCAGCGATTGTCGTAAAGTTGGAGTTTCTTTCAAAGATGCATTTGAAGATTTTATGAATGCATTGCGCAAATGTGACCTTATTAAATGAATTACGGTTGCGAAATATAGTCTCTACTGAATTCTTGAACCTCCTGCACTCTTCAAAAAACAATCAACATCTGCCGCATTCCAAAGACGGGGGGGTCAGAATCCCAAGGGTTGTGTCGCGCTTAGTGGCATTGGGTCGGATGTCATAGACGTAGATTCCTTTCGGTATATTTTGTACCATCCCATCATTATTGTTGCAACAATAGCAACTGCAATAAAACGTCTGTACATTTCTCCATTTTTATACTCCTTTTTGGGATGAAAATATGTTATATAAACTATTGATAGTGCAAAATAAAGAGTTGATAAAGTCATGTTGATGTAGTGAGGATTATTGTATAACCAGTTGTTCAATTCGGTTGGAAGATCAACTCCAGAATGCATCATGTGCATGAATCCTATTAGAATGTAAATGATGAAGATTATAGAATACTCTTGTCCATAAGATTCATCCTTTGGTGCTGGGGGAGGTGGGGGAGGTGGGGGAGGTGGTCTCACAACATCTACCGCATTGTCTTCAATGACAGGGGGGTTACCACCATCTGTAGCTGTAGTACTTGTGTTATCAATTGTGTTCACAGGAGGGGAGTCCATAGGGGGAGAGCCCATGGAACCCATAGAGGGAGAAGAGCCCATAGAGGGAGAAGAGCCCATAGAGCCCATAGAGCCCATAGAACCACTTCCCATGTCTGGACGTGAAAACGTGTTAGTAACAGGCGTACCTGTTACGGTAGAGTCTTGAATTTGATCTATCATAGCACCGCCAGAATACATGTATAAAATATCATATTATTTTTTTTCGTACTCTTGAATTGCAGGCAGCATTATAAGTGTAGCAAATGTAGATCCGAATATTTTTACAATGTCTGCATCAATAGTATGTAAATATGAAGCAGCAGTTATAGCCAAAAGCGTATAAACTCTTTCCTTTGAAATTGTTTCTTCAATTTCTTTTTTTAGAGAGAAAACAATTACAAGAGCTAAAATATAAGGCATGTGGTTGTCATCTTCTTCTTCTCCCTTTTTGTCTCCTTTTTTTTCTGTATTATTGTTGACGTTTTTCATGTAGTACAACCCCCCTGCTACCACAAGCAAAACCAGAGTGTTTGTATTGTTGTTTTCAGACATCCTTTACTATGTGTAGATATTTAATAACTAGAAAATGCGTATGTATTACCCAATATAATTTGATACTTATATATCAAATGGGAGGTATCCTGAGTAGCTTTTCGGAAGAGTCAGTTCACGAGTACATGGCCACGCCGGACGAGACATGGTCTGAGGTCGAGCTTGATGATTCCCGGGTTCCTAAGACATTTAGAATAAAGAAAATCAGCAATTATTTGATGAATTTCACAGAAGGTTCTACCTCGGGTAGGGTGGCACAAGCATTGGTAAGTTACGCTTGTTCATCTCGAGGTGTAGAATGTGAAATATCTTCATCCGAAGAGTTATGTGTGAATCTTGCTCTTAATGAAATAGTCGAGACTTTCCAAGATGACAGCATTGTTTGTATGAAAGTTCCTAAAACCGAGAAAAATATAATGCAATGTATTTCAAGTGGTTATCCAGTTTGTATTGTATTACCGGTGACTAATGAAATCTTAGAGAAGAAAGTTGAGAATCCTTATGATTCTAATGTTTTTGCTATGATGCCGGTAATACTGTGGGGATATTCTTCCATAAACAGGAAGTTTGCAGCACTAATCCCTCTTTCAGTTTATGATGAGCCAGTTGCTATTTCATTTGACCATGTTATGAACGAGGATTCTTGTGACTTGTATGTTGTTGATTTGAATGAGAATAAAGAGGATGAGGATCAGCCAAATACAGAGGAGAGTGATTCTTTGTTTTTGTGATTTGTGATTTTGTGAAAAAAAAATATTATGATAATATACATGTCAACTACCGTGAGCAATTTACCGCTTGCTGGTTTATCCAATTTTGGTACAATAAAAACAACAGGCTTGCAGCTTCATACGATAAGACAGGTATCAACTATAAATGCTCCTAATCTAACAGGTACAAATGGAGATTTGGTTTTAGATTCTGGTGTCACATCCAGATCTAACAACGGTCATTTGAAGATCAAGGGTGGATATGAAGGGCAAAGCAAGCTTGATGTACTGACAGCTGGTGTGTGGGATAAGTCAGAAAACGTTGGGCTTCTCACCAACAGTACTGTTACTGCACAGACACTTGAGGAACATCTGTCGACAGGCACGCTGATGACTGGTCTAAAAGTTCCCATGCTATCTGGGACTATGGACTCCTCTAAAGTATATGCACTTAGGAATGTCGGGACAAATGGCCACGTGGCATGGGCGAGTATCAATGACATCGGAGGTGACCTGAAAGTCTCTGGTAAACTGAGTGTTTCGCAGGATACCGTTCTGGCTGCAGATCTCTCGGTCGGTGGTCATACCGAGATGACTGGCAGCCTTGATGTGATGGAGAATCTTGATGTTGTCGGTAACATCAAAACAGACAGCAGCCTTTCCATTGGGGGCCGCCTGGATCTGGAAACTCAGATGATTGTTGGTGGTATTACAATTCTCAATAGCTCTCTAAGTGTAGCAACTTCTGTCACAGCTGATCAAACTCTCTCTGTTGGGACTTCCATCATATCACAAGATGCCATGTTCAAAGATTCGTTGAGTGTCGGAAAGGACAGTCAGTTTGAAGGACACATCTCTGTCTCTTCGGATGTGAGCATGAATGATCTTCATGTGAGAGGTCGTTTGTTCCCATTTTCGAATGGTCTTAGTGTAGGTGGCGATATAGTGTTTTTGAATTCCTTGTCTGTGAATGGTGAAACCGTTATTGCAAGCAAGCTCAGTGTAGGTGATAATGTCGAATTTTCAGGAGAGAATTTCACTGTAAATGGAAGCTCGAGTATTTCGTTAGGTAAAGCGTCATCGATAATAACTGTAAGTGCTGACTCATTCACCGCGCTTACACCTATCAAACTCGAAGGACACCTTTCTGTTGGAAACAGTACGTCTATTATTTTAGATACACCCATTCTGTCGGTACAGGGATCGATTTTTACCGAGAGTGACGCAACATACCGCGGCAAGCTGAATTTAGCGAATGATCTGTCGTGTGGGACGTCTGCCTTTGTTGGATCCGCTCTCACCGTGGTTGGAGCTGCCAGCATTGGATCAGACGCAGTGGTGGGTAACACACTTTCCGTGGGAGGTGCCGTCATCATCACTGGCAACCTAGATGTCCAGGGTACTACAACGACAATTAGTTCCACTACATTGACTGTCGAGGATAAGACTCTCGAACTTGGAGTGGTCGACTCTCCCAGCGATGCTCTTGCAGTTGGATCCGGACTGATTATAAAGGGAGGCACAGATAGATCGATAACATACACCCGAAGTGCAACTACATCTGCCAGTACACAACAGCTTTCTGCATTCAAATTGTCTGACGATTTAATTCTAGGAAAAAAGTCGATTCCCTTCGACTCCACACTGAACTCTAAGCTATCGGAGGATCCACGATCACAAGTTCTACATTTGGGCGACCTGGGGTCGACAGACGGCCACTGGATGATCGTGTCGAACATCAATGAAGGAACGCTTCAGTTTTGGTATGGACAGGATATAGCAGACGATCAGACCCTCGATGCTATGCCTTCCGCCAGTGCAAAACTTGCATTCGAAATAAAGAAGCCCGATTAAAAAATTAATTTGTGTTTTTTCTGGATTTTTTTTCTTTTGTAATAGTATCGAAAATGGGTGGCGGAGGATTAATGCAGCTTGTTGCATATGGAATGCAGGATGTCTATCTCACCGGTAACAGTCAAATCACTTTCTTCAAGAATTTGTATCGCAGACACACAAATTTTTCGTGCGAGGCGGTGGAACAGACCTTCCAGTCGAACTCGACCAGCTTTGGCAACAAGCTTGTCGCCGTCATTAGCAGAAACGGTGATCTTCTGCATAGACTCTGGCTCGAGGTCTCCCTTAAGGAGTCGACTGCAACCACTACCTACGTCTCGAAGTTTGGTCATGCATTGATCAAGAGTGCCGAGGTTGAGATTGGCGGCCAGAGAATTGACAAGATTTATGGCAGATTCACCCACCTTTGGCACAAGCTTTCTTGCCGTGCCGAGAAGGAGGCTGGCTACGAGCTCATGACCGGTAACGATGGTCCCGACCTTGTCTCTGGCAACGGAATGCAGGCTGCCAGAAAGCTTTACATCCCAATTAATTTCTGGTTCTCCAAGGGCTCTGCTGGCGCTGCATTGCCTCTGATCGCCCTTCAGTACCACGAGGTTCGCATTTCGATCGAGCTTGCCGCGGCGAGTGAGGTTCTCCGTTCCAGAGCGTCCGGCACCGGTACGAGTGGCTCTTCGTCGGCGAACACTGGCACCGCTGACACCGCTGCTGAGGAGGAGGTTTTGGCATACAATGCCTCTACTGCCTCTAGCACCGACATAGCTGGCATGGCGGATACCCCCAAGCTCTACTCGGACTTCTTCTACCTTGACACTGACGAGCGCCGTCGCTTCTCGCAGATGAGCCACGAGTACCTCATTGAGCAGCTCCAGTTCACTGGCAGCGAGGTCACCTCGACTCTCGGCAGCGATGCAGTTCCTTTCTCGATGAGACTCAATTTTAATCACCCCACCAAGGCCCTCTACTGGACCACTGAGCTCACTGGTGAGAATGACAAGGCCGTCAATCCATTCTACAATGGATGGCGCGAGACCGAGCCGGCGAACATCAAGGGCCTCGTTGCATCGGGTGACTATGCTGAGTACCACGACAACTGCCCCATCGACGACGTCCAGCTCCAGCTTAACGGCCACGAGCGCTTCAGTGTTCGCAAGGGGTCTTACTTCCACCTTTGCCAGCCATACCAGCACCACACCCGTGTCCCCTACGATCACTGGGTCGGTATGTACTCGTTCTGCCTCTCGCCTGAGGAGCACCAGCCCAGTGGTGCATTGAATTTCTCGAGAATTGATAATGCAAGCCTCAAGCTTAAGTTCAAGGCTCTCAAGAATGATGTTTCCCTCACCAGCCCCACTCGCACTGTTTACGTGTACGCCGTCAATTACAACGTGCTTCGTATTCTTTCGGGCATGGGTGGATTAGCTTTTAGTAATTAGTCTGGGTGGTCTAGCCTTCAAAATTATGTTCATAAAAATACAGAAACACACCAGGTGGAGTTGAAAAAATAGAGTTTTTTTCAAGAAAAAACATTACATTACTTTTGCAAAAACGTATAGGAGGAATATCAACCCTCCCATACCAAACCGCCCATATCTGGTGCTAACCCTACCATTTGATATTAAAGACAAGCATAATTCACGGATCATGTGAATTCATGGAGACCGGTGCACCCGAAGATCAGGTCATGGAGAACGAAGAGGAAGCAACCAAGAAATGTACAAACTGTTCGCGTGGTCCACAGCCCATGTCCGTGTTTACGAAGGACGGCAAGGTGCTGAATCGATGCTTGAAGTGTCGTGAAAAAGATTCCAGGCGCGGCAAAAGACCCGAGGTGAGAGAGAAGAAGTATGCTCACAACAAGATCACAAAACCGTGGATTAAATACCGCGAAAAACAACGGGAGAATGATGAGCGTGCGTTCTTGGATCACAACAATGAACTTGCACAGCAATGGAGAGAGGACAATAGAGAGCACGTCAGAGAATGGTCAAGAACTTCATTACACAAGAACTGGGACGCAAACATGCGCTCCGCCAAGGTTAAAGGAATCGAAATGGAGATATCCGAAGAGGAGTACAAGGAGTTGATGGTTCAGCCGTGCACTTACTGTGGCGGTCTAGACGAAACAAAGGGGTTTGGTGGCGTGGATCGATTGAATTCTAAACTTGGTTACACGGAAGATAACACTGTGAGTTGCTGCAAAGATTGCAATTACATGAAACTTTGCCTCGACCCGGTGACGTTTATCAATCGTGCTCGTCATTTTGCTTCAATTTCTACGAATTGCCTGGTTGGAGAAGATCATAGTGACGCGTGGTCAGGGGAGGTGAGAGTGACGAAATATTGGACTCATAAGAAATCGGCAGCCGCTCGAGAGATTGAGTGCACACTGTCACTGGACGATCACACACGTTTGGTGAATGGTTGTTGTGATTACTGTGGTAACAAGAGCGGTGGCATTGATCGTAAAGATTCAGATGTTGGTTACACGCTTGAGAATTGCGTGGCGTGTTGTAAGGAGTGCAATTACCAGAAGAAAACCATGAGTCCAGATGTGTTTCGTGACAAGATGGTTGAGATAGCAGAGTTTTGGGAGGGTCGATCGTTTGATTATTCCGGTCCCAAAGTAGTCAAGTCTTTCTGAATTAAAAAGAATTGTTTTATTCCCTGTTAGTGGTGATGCAAGAATTCTCAAAAATAACAACAAAGTTCTTATCAAAAAGACCGATTTGTGAGTCTGTATGTGTATTCAATGACCTTTTACGTGAGGAACAAATAAAACGAAATGCTCATATTAGCTGCCTTCCATTTGAGGTTGTTTTTCTGATTATGTATATGGTAGAAGGGAGCACCATAAACATCCATAGAAACATCCACAAGTACTTGAATGTTGTTGGAAAGAATCAAATAAGCATTATGAGAGAACATTCTCAAATGTTATCAACACGATGGCTGAAATTGAAAGCAGCATGCCGATCATTGATCGAAATGAACATAGATGAGTTTCCTATTATAATTCTGGCGCAAACTGATACACCAGCTCCCGCTTACACTGGTACGAACCTTGGACGTCACATACTATGTATACTGGAAGAAAATCACCAGCAGGTATTCAGAAATCAAGATAAATCATTGTACCAATTCAAAATATGTGAACATGCGGAAATATTTGATCAAGATATGAATGTAAGTGCTCACAAATGCGCTTTGGTTGTAAAGAATAGACAAAATCCCTTCAATGGAGTTGAAGAATTTGTTTCCATACAAATTAACACCGACGTTCGTAAGATATGGTGGGTGAACTGGTGGGACTCTTTTTATAGTCGTATAACCGCTTGATTAATTAACCACTATTTTCTTGTATTGAGTTTCCCATTTTTTCAAACGATTTTCCATATAGTCACTAAACATTTTAAAGAACTGTCCTATTCACAACGTTCCTAAGTGCATCTTGGTGACTGGTCGCTTTGTCATACGCAGTCCTTCTTTGTGCATCAACTGCGGAATTCTGCGTATCATAAACTTGTAGTCGTTTTTGTATCTCGTGGTCCATACGTGTCTTGGTACGTTCTGTATCACTTATGTTTATGGGTGGTCCCGGTCCTGACCTTCTCAGGTTCTCTTGTGTCAAAGGAACTATAGTTGGGGCCTCGCGATGCTTTCGTGAGCGCCTCTCGGGTGGAAATCCCATCTGAGCATGTCTTACATAATCTTTGACTTCATGTTTTGGATTTGTTTTGGCAGGTTTCCATGAAATAAATATCAAATTTGACCCTAGATATTCTGAGGAAAATCCCTCATTTCTAAGAGAGTGAATCATGTGGTTGAGCACGGACTTGGCTTCACGTAACGCACTACCAATCACCACCATTGGCACCTGGTAGACCAGGAAGGTTTGCTCAGGGTGCTCGTGTATGAACCGCTGTAGCCTAAGTTTACAAGCGTTTAAGTGTTTGTTGTGAGACTGGTGCTCTCGTGTGTAGTACATTCCGTTCGCTCTCGTGGCGTCTGAAGCGGTAAAACTGACATAGGAATCTTCTTCCATATTACTAGTTGGTCACAAAAAAAACGATCGAGTGTGTCCGCCCGCGGCATTCAACAGTCTGAGTACCAGCGCTTCCGGTGTCTCTCGACTGTTGTCCATGGAATATCAGGCGAACACAAGACTGATATAGGACTTGGAGAGCAGGGCGAGGGAAGTACATGTTTATGTTTCACAGGACGATTTGGTTGAGAAACGGTGCGACAACGATGAATTCACCCTGCAAGTAACGACATATATAGTGATATATCATTTTCTTTTTATGAATGTTTTGAGTTTCGGACAATAAAATCTATCACTACAGACGTCTGTGCACTTACTTTGTTTAGCAAAAAGAAACACAAAAGATAAAATAAGTAAGATTACAGCCCACAAATTAGATGGCAAATCATTCGGTGAAGTGTCGCACATAGGACAGCTTGAATAAGTTTGGATAGTACTTATGTGGACAGACTGTTTAGCAAGGGGTGTACCACTCGCCTGAATAAAAACTCTGTAATCAGCATACATAGCAAGTCTTGAAAACAATGCATCCAGTTGTACATCATATGGAGCTACCAGGTTTTTTATTGCTTTTTGACGCCCTTGTGGTGAAAACAAAAGAGCATGATTTCCCCAGTAGTATTCTGTCAAAACGTTAAAATTTTTGAATACTGATGGTATTGAGTTTTTTGACTTTGCATACATTATGGGTCCGAAAACAACCATATCATAATCAGATGAATTTATTATCATTTCATCTATTACTTTGGGAAGATTTGGTGATGGAATGCAGTCATCTTCACATATGAGTATTGGTCCATTGCCTAATTTCAATATTTTCAAGAAAGATAAAA
>Ga0209042_1002956_pt1 | contig 10547 bp, 11 predicted proteins | sample SaaInlV_200m_DNA_6_FD_184649 | JGI IMG/M metagenome (GOLD analysis project Ga0209042, IMG submission 184649) | Marine microbial communities from expanding oxygen minimum zones in the Saanich Inlet - SI037_S2LV_200m_DNA (SPAdes) (version 2) | ecosystem: Environmental > Aquatic > Marine >...
TTGAGAAACAACTCCCGGAGTAGTAAAAAGTTTAATTTTACAATTCAATTTTTAAGGAAGAAGATTTGGATATAAAACATATAAAACAGACAGATCCTGAAATTGCAGAAGTTGTTGTTCAGGAACTTAAAAGGCAGAACGAAAATCTTGAACTGATAGCATCTGAAAATATTGTAAGCAGAGCAGTTATGGCTGCTCAGGGCAGTGTCCTCACCAATAAATATGCTGAAGGCTATCCGGGAAAACGATATTATGGCGGATGTGAACATGTTGATGTTGCCGAGCAGCTTGCCATTGACAGGGCAAAAAAGCTTTTTAGTGCTTCTTATGCGAATGTTCAGCCTCATTCAGGTTCACAGGCAAATATGGCTGCTTATTTTTCTCTCTTGGAGCCAGGTGATACTGTTCTTGGTATGGATCTTTCACATGGCGGTCACCTGACCCATGGAAGCCCCAAGAGTTTTTCAGGAAAGATATTCAATTTTGTTCATTACGGAGTTAATAAAGATCTTGGTACAATCGACTATGGAGAAGTTGCATCAATAGCAGATAAACATAAACCGAAGATGATTGTTGCCGGTGCAAGTGCTTATCCGCGAACTCTTGATTTTGAAAAGTTTGCTGAAATTGCAAAATCTGTGGGCGCATATCTAATGGTTGATATGGCACATATTGCAGGACTTGTGGCTACAGGGCTTCATCCATCTCCCATCCTTTTTGCTGATGTAGTCACATCAACAACTCACAAGACCCTGCGCGGACCCCGCGGAGGTCTGATTTTATCAGCTTCAGACCTTGGCCCGAAACTCAATAGTGAAATATTCCCCGGGATTCAGGGCGGACCTTTGATGCATGTTATTGCTGCAAAGGCTATTGCCTTTAAGGAGGCTCTTTCAGATTCTTTTAAAACCTATCAGGAGAATATCTTAAAGAACGCAAAAACGCTTGCAAACTATCTGATGACAGCAGGTGTCGATATTGTTTCCGGGGGTACAGATACCCATCTCATGCTTGCTGATTTAAGAAGTATGAATATTACCGGAAAGGATGCGGAAAACCTTCTGGGCCTTGCAGGAATTACTGTGAATAAAAACACTGTGCCGTTTGAGACGCAAAGCCCTTTTGTGACAAGTGGCATTAGATTGGGAACTCCGGCTTTAACGACAAGGGGAATGGGTGAATCAGAGATGGAAGCCATAGCTTCTTATGTTGTTGAAGTTTTAAAAAATCCTGGCAATGAAAATCTTATAAAAGGTGTAAGAGAAAAAGTAATAAGCTTGTGTAATATGTTTCCAGTTTACTTAGATGAAGAATAGGATGAAGAATAGGAGGATGAATGGCTCTGGAAGGTGACCGCCCTTCATGGGAAAATTATTTTATGGATATTACTACTCTTGTAGCAAAACGTTCCACATGTACGAGGCGAGCCGTAGGTGCAATAATTGTTAAAGATAAAAGGGTTTTATCAACCGGTTATAACGGTGCACCCAGTGGTATAGAACATTGTATTGACATTGGATGCCTGAGAGAAAAACTGAATGTTCCTTCCGGAGAAAGGCATGAATTATGCCGGGGTATTCACGCAGAGCAGAATGCTATTATTCAGGCTGCTCATTATGGTGTTTCCATAAATGATGCGATTCTTTTTTGTACGAATCTGCCATGTTCCATATGTGCCAAAATGATTATCAATGCAGGAATAAAGAAGATATATTACAAGGAAGGTTATGCTGACCAAATGTCTGAAGAAATGTTAAAGGATGCGGATATTGGATTAATACACTTTGATAAAAATATTGAAGGAGGAAATTCATGAAATGTCCATTTTGCAGTGAAAACAATAATAAGGTTATAGATTCCAGGTTGAGTAAGGATGGAAATGAAATCCGCAGGCGAAGAGAATGTATAGATTGCAGCAGGCGTTTTACAACTTACGAACATATTGAAGAAATTCCTGTAATGATAGTAAAAAAAGACGGGCGCCGTGAGGTTTTCAATCGGGATAAAGTTAGAATAGGGTTACAGAAAGCTTGTCAGAAACGTGATATCAGCATGCATGATATTGAAAGCTTCATTGGAGATCTCGAAAGAGATTTAAGGGAAACCGGGGAAAAAGAAATCCTTTCCGGTGTCGTTGGTGAAAAAATAATGCTGAAACTTCAAGGACTCGATGACGTTGCATATGTCAGGTTTGCATCTGTTTACAGAGAGTTCAAGGATGTTAATGATTTTGTTTCCGAGCTCAAAAGTCTTTTAAGTGACCAGAAAGTCAAGTGATAAGTACCTGCTCCAGGGATTATTATGAATGACGTTTATTTTATGAAAACCGCCCTGGCATATGCAGAAAGAGGCCGGGGGTATACATCACCTAATCCTATGGTAGGTGCTGTAGTTGTGAAAAATCACAAAATTGTCGGCACCGGATGGCATAGGAATGCAGGAGGACCGCATGCAGAGGTAAATGCCATTAATGATGCGGGTGATCAGGTAAAAGGGTCAACTATTTATGTAACTCTTGAACCATGCAACCATACCGGCAGGACTCCTCCATGTACAGAAAAAATTATTGATTCCGGAATCAGGCATGTAGTTGTGGCAATGGAAGACCCTAATCCTGATGTTAAAGGAGGGGGCATAAAGCGCTTAAAGGAGCATGGAATTACTGTAACTTCAGGCATATGTGAGGATGAAGCCAAAAAACTTAATGAAATCTTTGTTAAATATATTAGAACAAAAAAGCCTTTTGTTGTACTAAAATGCGCATCGACTCTTGACGGGAGGATTGCAACAAGAACAGGTGATTCTAAATGGATTACAGGTGTTGAATCAAGAAGGTATGCCCATGAAATACGTCATCTTGTAGATGGAATCATGGTTGGTATCGATACCGTAAAGCAGGATAATCCAAGCCTTACTACCAGGCTGGATGGAAAAGAAGGGCTTGATCCGGCAAGAATCATACTTGATACGAGGTTATCTATTCATGAAGATGCCGGTATTTTGCATTTGGATTCCAAATCTGAAACTTTAATTATTACCGGATTAAATATATCAAATGATAAGAAAGCCCTGATAGAAAGAAATGGTATAAAGGTTATTAAGGTTCCTGAGAAAGAAGGCCGTATTGATCTTAAAGCCCTGATGGATATTCTGGGGGATATGGGGATAACAAGTCTTCTAATTGAAGGTGGCAGCCGGGTTATAAATTCAGCTCTTTCGGCCGGGATTGTAGATAAAATATTTTTTTTCTATGCCCCGAAAATTCTGGGCGGCGACAACGGTGTGCCTGTCTGTCGGGGAGAAGGGCCTGACTTGATGAGTGAATCGATTCAGGTTAAAGATATTGAGGTAAAAAGATTCGGGGAGGATGTTTTAATAGAAGGCTATCTTTGATGGCGTCGTATATCCCGCTATAGAGTGACTAATTAGCCATCGGTTATACTTTGCACGATTTCATCTTATTTAGTACTTGTGCCGGAACATCGAATAGTTTTCTGCCAAACCCCTGTAAACAATTTTAAAAATCTATTCTTTGATGGGCATCAATTATCAGGATAAAGGTATTGCCAATTATGTAATTCGTGCTTAGCTTGTTTAATGTTTTTTTCAGGTTTTTAAGTTTCAGATGATATGATTTTTGAAATAATACAAAAAAAGAGCTTTTTACAAAGGTAAAAATATAAAATACGGATGCCGGACATGTTTACGGGAATAATTGAAGGACTTGGTACAATTTCAGGTATACAGCCATCAAATCAGGGAAAAAAAATAACCGTTAAGTCTGACTTTTTTCTTGAAAATTCAAAAATTGGTGACAGTATTGCTATAAACGGTGCCTGCCTTACAGCAGTAGAAATTCAGGGGAAGAGTTTTCAGGTGGATGTGGCTCCGGAAACACTTTCAATGTCTATTCTAAGCCATGCTAAAATTGGTGACAGGGTAAACCTTGAAAGAGCTCTTCGGCTTTCAGACCGCCTGGACGGGCATCTTGTTTCAGGGCATGTTGACGGTATCGGCAAAATAAAAGAAAGGAAGAACCAGGGCAATGCCATAATTATCACTGTTGAAATTCCGGGTGATATTTCACGTTATATAATAAAAAAGGGTTCAGTAGCTGTTGACGGTGTGAGCCTGACAGTAAATACATGCAATAGCAGCAGTTTTAAGATAAGTATAATACCTCATACCGCTAAACTTACAACTGTCGGGTTCAAGAGAGTTGGTGACCATGTAAATATTGAAACTGACATGATAGGAAAATATATAGAACGCTTTATTACACAAAAGGCAGATGACAACGAAACCCGGAGCAACCGGCCCTCAATAGACATGGAGTTTCTTGCAAAGAAGGGGTTTTTGTAAAAAACCTTATTCATTAAACACATATAATTATTTAATGAATAAGAATAAAAATATAAGGGAGTTGAAAAATGGGACTGATTACCATTGAAGAAGCAATTAAAGATATTAAAGAAGGCAGAATGGTTATTCTTGTTGACGATGAAGATCGTGAAAATGAGGGTGATTTAACCATGGCGGCGGAACATATTACTCCGGAAGCAGTTAATTTCATGGCAACACACGGTCGTGGATTGATATGTCTTTCACTTACACCAGAAAAGGTTGATTCACTCGATCTGCCGATGATGGTTACTAAAAACACATCACAGTTTGAAACAGGTTTTACAGTATCGATTGAAGCAAGAAAAGGTGTTACGACTGGAATTTCAGCAGCTGATAGGGCTACAACAATTATTACAGCTGTAGCTGATGATGCAAAGCCCGGAGATCTTGCAAGACCCGGTCATATTTTTCCGCTTAGAGCAAGGCGCGGAGGTGTTATGTCTCGTGTAGGACAGACCGAAGGTTCTGTAGATCTGGCAAGGCTTGCAGGGTTGAAACCTTTCGGCGTTATTTGTGAAATAATGGATGATGACGGGACTATGGCGAGGATGCCTTCCCTTGAGAAATTCAGTGAAGAGCATGGGATTGGAATTTGTACAATTGCGGATCTTGTGAAGTATATTACACAAAAGGAGTCATTTATAAGCCGTGCAGCTGAAACTATGATACCCACCATACACGGTGAATTCAAAATGGTAGCCTATGAAAATGAAGTAGATGATCTCCTTAATATTGCAATGGTAAAGGGTGAAATCGATTCGGAAAAACCTGTTCTCGTAAGGGTTCATTCAGAGTGCATGACAGGAGATATTTTTGGTTCTCTTCGTTGTGATTGTGGAGAACAGCTTCATAAGGCAATGGATATGATGAATATTGAAGGTTCCGGTGTAATTCTCTATATGAGACAGGAAGGAAGGGGTATCGGGCTTGTGAATAAACTTAAAGCATATGAGCTTCAGCAGAATTTCGGGTTTGATACTGTTGAGGCAAATAAAGCCCTGGGCTTCAAGGATGATATGAGGGATTACGGTATAGGAGCCCAGATGCTTGTTGATTTAGGTGTCAGGAAAATGAAGCTTATAACAAACAACCCCAAGAAGATGATTGGACTTGAAGGTTACGGATTAAGTGTAGTTGAGCAGGTTTCTATTGAAATGGAGCCAAATGAACATAACGCATGTTATCTTGAGTGCAAGAAGTTGAAAATGGGTCACCTTTTAAATATTGAGCCGGAGTCCGAACAAAAATAAGTTTGATGGCGTCTTAAACTTCGTTATAGCAGGGGTTGCTCAGCCATAGGTTATAGTTTTTACGAATTTATCAAGTGTGATTATAAAGATTTTTTATTATTGAAAAAGACTGGGAGGATATAATGCCGAAAATAATTGAAGCCAATCTTCTTGCCAAAGGCAAAAAGTTTGGAATTGTAGCCAGCCGCTTTAATGATTTCATTACTGACAGACTTGTCAGCGGTGCGATTGATGCCCTTATCAGAAGCGGGGCAAATGATGCCGATATTGAAGTTGTAAAAGTACCCGGTGCGTTTGAAATTCCGCTTATTGCAAAAAAAATGGCTGAAAAGGGCCGGTATGATGCTATTATATGTCTTGGCGCAGTGATAAGAGGAGCGACTCCTCATTTTGATTATGTCAGTTCTGAAGTATCCAAAGGTGTTGCTGTTGTAAGCTTGGAATCTTCCGTTCCAATTATTTTTGGAATAATTACCACCGATACAATCGAACAGGCTATTGAACGTGCAGGTACGAAGGCAGGAAATAAGGGCTGGAGTGCAGCTATATCTGCGGTGGAAATGGCGAACCTGATAGATGCTGTTGATCAGGCTTAATAATGGGTAATCGCCGCAGGTCAAGGGAACTTGCTTTACAGGCTTTTTTTGATATTGAAATGAGCAAAGATGATTCTGATGAAAGGATTGAACTCTTTTGTAGAAATTTTTCCCCATCAGAGAAGGTGTTGCCGTTTTTTTTAAAGCTTGTAAAAGGTGTAATAGATACCCGGTCGGAAATTGATTTGCTTATTGAACGTTATTCCGATAACTGGAAAATATGCCGAATGTCAAAAGTTGACAGGAGTATTATACGAATGGCGGTATATGAACTTTTATATTGTGATGATATTCCGCCAAAGGTTACTATTAACGAAGCTATAGATATTGGAAAGAAATTCGGTACCGAAGAATCAGGTGCCTTTATTAACGGAATTCTTGATAGCATTCGTATGGATATTGAAAAACAGGAGAAAGATCTGTAGAAATTCATAATAATCATTAAATAAAGGAGGGATATATGACAGGCCGGAAGATTTTTTTAAACACAGATGAAATGCCCCGTAAATGGTATAATATTCTTGCAGATATAAAGATGAATCCTCCACTGGGTCCGGATGGAAACCCGATTGGTCCCGAAGCACTTGCACCGGTTTTTCCTATGAACCTGATTGAGCAGGAGGTAAGCACCGAAAGATGGATTGATATACCAGAACCGGTATTGGATGTATATAGTATATGGCGTCCATCGCCGCTTGTAAGGGCTTTAGCACTTGAAAAAGCTCTTGATACTCCGGCAAAAATATATTTCAAAGATGAAAGTGTCAGCCCTCCTGGAAGTCATAAACCAAATACTGCAGTTGCACAGGTTTATTATAACAAGGAATTTGGGATTGAGAGGATTTGCACTGAAACAGGTGCAGGGCAATGGGGAAGCGCCCTGTCTTTTGCCTGTTCCCAGTTTGGATTGGAATGTAAGGTTTTCATGGTAAGGATTAGCTTTGACCAGAAACCTTATCGTAAATCCATGATGGCTGCCTGGGGCGGTGAGTGTGTTCCTAGTCCAAGTATGGCTACAAAGGCCGGGCAGGAAGCATTAAGTAAAGACCCCAATACTCCCGGAAGTCTTGGTATTGCAATAAGCGAAGCAATTGAGGCTGCTGTAGGTGATGAAACCGGAAAGACCCGTTATTCCCTTGGAAGCGTACTTAATCATGTCATGCTTCATCAGACCGTTATAGGGCTTGAAGCAAAAAAACAATTGGAGAAAGTAGGGGATTACCCTGATGTTGTTATTGGTTGCGCAGGCGGTGGTAGTAATTTCGCAGGGGTTGCCTTTCCATTTGTTCGTGACAAAATTAATGGAAAACAAATTGATATCTATCCGGTAGAACCTGCAGGATGTCCGACACTTACAAGAGGCCCATTTGTTTATGACCATGGAGATACAGCAAGGTATACACCAATGCTTCCCATGCACAGTCTGGGACACACTTTTGTTCCTCCCCCGATTCATGCAGGGGGGCTTAGATACCATGGAATGGCCCCGACTGTAAGCCAGCTTGTAGCAGAGGGTATTGCTGAGCCCAAGTCTGTTACGCAGGTATCAGCGTATGATGCCGGAGTTCTTTTTGCAAGAACTGAAGGAATTATTCCCGCCCCGGAAACAACACATGCAATTGCAGGTGCTATTGAAGAAGCAAAGAAAGCAAAAGAAGAGGGGAAGGAAAAGGTAATTCTTTTCAACTATAGCGGTCATGGTCTTCTCGATCTGGCTGCATATGATAAATATTTTGCAGGAGAAATACATAACATAGAAATGTCTGATGAAGACCTTCAGTCATCTGAAGAAGTTTTCAAAGATTTTCCTACACCGGAAGCGCTGAAATCCAGATAATAAGCATGGAATATTAAAACTGATGGCGTAAAATTCATATATATAGGTTGTTCAGAATTTCGATATTATATACGAATGACTTATATATTAAAATTTATACATAGCCATCAGTTTGATGGCGTCGTAAAAAGTCTCCATCTACTGTGTTATAGCGGTTGATCAGGAGCTCGACATACTACATGTATGCCTTCACTCCTGATCAACCGATATGCCTTGTATATGAAGATTTCTACTTAGCCATTGTTAATACTTTTTTAATAATTTTTTATTGAAGTTTATGGAAGAAAGTAAAAGTCAACTTGAACAGAGATGTCGACGGCTTGGCCATATAGTGAGGTTTCAATACTGTATGGAATGCGGTGATGAAGAGCTGCCCTGCAGTAAGATCGTTGACTGTTGGTGGGAACATTTTGATATTATAGAGTATTTAAAAAACTGTTTGCCAAAAGAGGATTTTACCAGGCTGGTAAATACACCCAAACAACCAAAAGTTGCAAGTCTTGTAGACTTGATAAAACAGGCTCAGGACAGGGTTAAATAATTTTTAATTAGCCGTTGGTTATACTTTTTACGAGTTTATAATATTTGGGAGGATGATTTGATTATTAAAATGCTAGCCCTAGGGCCGATGTTTATGGCTAACTGTTTTATTGTCGGCTGTGAGGAAACAAAACAGGCTGTTGTAATTGACCCGGGAGATGAAGTTGATAGAATTTTGATGGTATTGTCTGATTTAAAATTAACAGTAAAGTATATCATCAATACTCATGGACACTTTGATCATGTTGGTGGGAATAAAAAGCTCAAAGAGGTAACAGGTGCAGAGCTCATTATCCATAAACTTGATGCACCAATGCTTCTTCACCTTTCCGATTTTTCAGCTATGTTTGGGATGAACGTGGAAAATTCACCCCCGGCAGATATTGAGGTTGAAGAAGGTGACGATATTTCATTTGGGAATATTTCCCTAAAAGTAATTCATACTCCAGGTCATTCTCCGGGAGGGATTTCTCTGTATACTGACGGGCATGTATTTGTTGGAGATACTCTCTTTGCAGGTTCTATTGGCCGAACTGATTTTCCTGACGGAGACATGAATGCCCTTTTAAAAGGGGTTCGAGAAAAGCTTTTTATACTTGATGATGAAACAGTTGTATATCCCGGACATATGGCGACAACATCCATAGGAGTAGAGAAAAAAACCAACATGTTTTTTAGGTAATAATGAATAAAGCGGTTGGGTACAAATAATTAAAGTGAATGCTATTTAATAGTTAGCATTTATCAGTTGTTCTCTATCAGTTATCGCTTTATCAGTTACCATAAGATGATATCAGTTATTATAAGAGAGGCCTTGAAATTATGCTGTTCTGAGATTTCAAGGCCTTGACTTTATCTAACCTGTAACTGAATATAGTTAATCAAATTTTCATAATCTCTTTGTGCTTCAGGATATCATAAAAGATTTTAATCTGTTTTATATAATTAACTGTTTCAGTTCCCCGGCAGTAGCCGTATTTTGCTTTCATAAAATATTTTTCTTTTTTTAACATCGGCAATGTTTTTGAAAGAGAAGACCATTTGTTAGGATCAAGATTCATTTCTCTTGCTAGATTGCGTGCATCCAAAACATGCCCCTGACCGACATTATATGCTGCGAGAGCCAGATATAGTCTGTCTTTATCTTCTGCTTTGTCAAACAGGTCATATAATTTGCGTAAGTATTTTACCCCAGCGTAGATATTTTGTTCCGGGTCATAAGCACTCGTAACCCCGAGACTTTCTGCTGTGGTGCTTGTAAGCTGCATCATTCCGAGTGCATTCGAACGGCTTCTTGCTCTTGGATTAAAATGAGATTCCTGGTATATTTGAGCCGCTATCAGTCTCCAGTCAAAATCGTATTTTTTGGCAGCAGATTTTATAATATTGCTGTATCGCGGCAGGCGTTTATTTAGACTTTTATGGTACGAGTTTAGATCTACATAATTAAAGGAATCTATATCTGAATAGTACCTGTTGTATATTGTAGTGAATTTCCCATTTTTTTTGATTGTTTCAAAGAAGATATTTATCTTGTCCAGCAGTTTTGGGGAATTTGCTTTGACAGCCCATTTTAGGTGTTTTTTTTCACCCACCGGTAATGATACAATTGCTTTCGGATGATATCTCCTGTTAAGGTAAGCAACATTACTGTGGGCTATAGTAATATCAATTTTTCCTTCTGCCACTTTTTGAATGAGATCGTCTTCTGACATATCTTTGGAAGTTATTTTTTTTAAATTTATGCCGTTATGTTTAAGAATTTCCAGCTGATTATAGTGAGATGTTCCATTACCGATATGAATGGTTTTACCTTTTAGCTTTTCAATACTTTTTATTTTCCTGCTTTTACGGTTAATAATTATGTGTTGCCTTATAAGCATGTAGCCATCTGAAAGCGAAACGCCTCTTGTTCCAGGT